>Ga0209536_100003513_pt1 | contig 25142 bp, 19 predicted proteins | sample DeeMarSeWOR28_12_FD_187461 | JGI IMG/M metagenome (GOLD analysis project Ga0209536, IMG submission 187461) | Marine sediment microbial communities from White Oak River estuary, North Carolina - WOR-2-8_12 (SPAdes) (version 2) | ecosystem: Environmental > Aquatic > Marine > Intertidal zone >...
CCCGGCGGGATCTCGAACACGTACGACCAGCCGTCGCGCGGGCGCCCGGCGCTGGCCGGCGGCGCACCCGGCACGGCGCGCCACAGGCCCGGGGCGCTCCACAGGTCGCCGAACGGGTCGCCCACGAAGGGCTTTCGGTGTACCAGCACCGCCCAGCCCTGGGGCTGCAGCAGCGTGACGCCGCCGCGCGCACGCCTGCCGCGCGCCGCCGGCTTGAAGCCCGCACCCTTCACCAGCGACGAGCCGTTCGCGACGATCGACGCCTGTGCGCTCATGCCGAACCTCCGGTCGGGGCATCGCCGACCGGCGGCGCGAGGAACGGCTCGCGGCTCAGCGGGATGCGGTCCATGTGCTGCTGCCAGAATCGCGCCGCCGCCGGCGACATCACGCCAGCGGGGTCGCGCTCGTCGACTGTGACGCTTTGAAGTGTCAGTGCCGCATAGCTCGCGACGATCGCCTCTCGCAGCGGGTATCCCCTGGGCAGGCTGGCGGCCAGGCACAGGCGCTGGGCGGGCCCCTGCGAGACGTTCGGATGGTGGACGTGCAGCGGCTTCAGGATCTCGACGATCGAGTAGCCCGGCTGCGGGCCGCGCAGGATCTCCTCGCCGTAGCGCAGGCTCAGCTCGACCGTCCGTTCGATCACCGGCTCGGGAGCGGCGGGGGGCAGGCAGGGCACGCAGCAGCGCATGCGGACCAGCACGCGCAGCTCGGTGGTCGGGTCGATTCCGATCAGCTCGAGCCGCGAGATCTGCGCGAGCGCCAGCACCTCGCGCATCGCGGAGAGCTTCGCAGCGCGCCAGAAGCCGGGGCCCAGCATCCGCTCGCGCGCCTGCTGGAGCGCGCTCTCGTGCACCGGCAGCAGCGGAACGCGCGGGAGATCGGACAGTCCGTAGCGGGGGAGGGGGGTCGTGGGGTTCACCGGGCGAGCTCCTGGGGAATCCCGCACTCGGGCAGGTCCCGGTAGACGAGGCAGGTGCCGCGCTCGCCGCGCACACGCACGCTCTCGGGCGCGGCGGCGCCGAGGGAGGCGAGGCTGCGGTCGAGCCGCTGGCCGAGCGCGGCGAACGGCACCTCGTCCATCGCGTAGAAGGGATGGATGCCGCGCTCCTGCTGACAGCGCGGGCAGCGACCCGCCGAGCCGTCGATCGAGACGAAGCGCTCGAGCACCTCATGGGTGGGGCACTGGCACGCCGTCAGCTTCGCGAAGCGCCGGCCCGGCAGGTTCAGCGTCACCCGGTGCAGCTCGGAGCCGGCGTAGCCGGCGCGCTCGAGCAGCTCCCGCGGCGTGCGGCGGCCGAGCTCCTCGCGCTCGGGCAGCAGTCGCAGCGGCCGATGTTCCAGCGGGCAGTCCGGACGTCGCTCGAGCGGCGTGATGGTCGTGCTGAAGTCGTGGCCGCAGATCTGGAGCTGGCGGCTCGCCTGGGGATCGCCGATGCCGAGCAGGCGGCGCGTGGCCTCGAGCGACACCAGCGCACCCGCCGTCGCGCACAGGGGCGCAATGCTACGCGTGGGGATCTGCGAGGGCGCCCAGGCCCGGTCGGGCTCGGCGCTACCCGCGCAGGAGAAGATCGTTCCGGCGTCCGCCTGCTCCCATTCGGTCTGTGTGAAGCCGCAGGCCAGGCAAGGACCTGCGCCGTCGGGACCGGTGGCCAGCGAGCGGACCTGCGCGATCAGCCCCGGACCCCAGACGCTGCCCTGGATCAGCGGACGCCCGAGCTGGAGCGCCGCCTCGGACACGCGCAGCTCGGCGCGCAGGTTGTCACTCGCGAGGATCCACAGGTTCGCGTGGGCCGCGACGCCGATCGGCAGCGCCTCGAACGGGCCCTCGAAGATCAGGATGCGCGTGCGCGGTGCGGCCGCCTTGAGGCGCCGTCCCACCACCTCCACCTTCGGGAGCCCGATCTCGTCGGCGCCGATGCTGCAGTGGGTCAGCACGCTCTCGGGCTTGTACCGCGCCGGATCCACCAGACAGACGCTCCGGGGCCCGAGGCGCGCCAGCGCCTCGGTCGCGAGGATGCCGACGCTGCCACCGCAGCCGATCACCAGCAGGTCGAGCTCGCGTCCGAGGCCTGCGCTGACCGTCGGCGGCACGTCGAGGAACGAGGCCGGCATGCGCGCGTCCGGGAGCAGGCGCCGCAGGACGTTCCGCGCGGGGGTGGACTCGTGCTGGACCTCACGCAGGCGGGGGGAAGTGGTCATGGGTCACAGCTCCGGCTCGTAGACCAGACCCGTCCCGATCTCGACAGGCTTGTCGCAATCCGGGCAGGTCAGGCTGCTGCAGCGCAGCAGATCTGCTTCGGGGCGGTCTCCGGTCTGCTCGGCGTGTAGCAGCGCGCCGCACTCGTGGACGACGATCCGCGTGTCCGACTCGATCGCGACGCTGCAGACCGGGCAGCGACGGCCCAGCTGCTCCGGGGCCGGACGGCGTGCCTCGGCGTCGCGCTCGCGTGTCACGTGGAGCACGGCCCGGGCCACTTGCACCTGGTCCGCGACCGCGAGCAATGCGACCCGCGGTGCGGGCAGGCCGTTGATGCGCACGTCGAGCCCGCGGGGAACGATCATCAGCAGCGCTCCGCCGCGTTCGCTCGACAGCGTCTCGAAGCGGAGCGCGCGCGACGGCTCCGCCGCATCGGGCTGCACCGACTCGAGCGTCGTCACGTCGAAGTCGCTCACGCCGTCCCCCGCGGTAAAGCGCGGCAATGCGCTGACGTCGCGCGCCGCGCACCCGTCGTCGCAGGGGCTCTCGACGAGCACGGTGAATGCGGCACAATCGGTCCGTCGCACCCGGGTCTCCATGATCACGCCCTCCTCGTTCGAAGCGGCCAGCTCGACTTGGCTCATCGTCGTCGGCTCCTCGTGCCTGCGAGCCATCGCCACTAGGATCCACAGCGACGGACCGTGGTCGATGCACGCGCGGTTCGACTCGGGTATCGACACGCGCGCGCATCGGCGCTCAACACCAGATCGCGTGACTCCGAAAGGTGTCCTCGATGCGCAGTCCGCAGCCCGCGATGCGGTAGCCGACACCGGGCTTGCACTCGACCAGGCGCAAGCGGACGTCGAGCCCGAGCGCCGCGGCTGCGCGGTCCATCCGCCGGTGCAGCCTGCCCAGGTACTGACGGATGGTGCCATCCGAGATCGGGGTCGATCGGCCCGCGCGCTTGGCGTAGCGCTTCGCGAGGTCTTCGACGTGGACGAAGCCGCGGTGCGCCAGGATCAGGTGGACGTCGCGCTCCCACTGCTCGCACAGAATGTCGAGCAGCAGGACCTCCGAGTAGCGGATTTCGGTGTCGCATGCGCAGCCGGTCCGCGGGTAGAACCGAAGCGGCACGCGCAGCTCGTGCGCGTAGCGCCAGTAGAGAACAGGCCGGTCGCGCTCGGGTCCGCGATCGCAGTGCGGCATGCAGTCGCACCTCCCCCTTCGCTGGTTTCGTGGGCGGACCGCCCGAAGCCCACGACCCGGCGAAGGTCGTGGGCCGATCCGCTTCCGTCGGAACCGGATCAGCCTGGAGAGGCTTCGAGCGGTGCGCGGTCGCAGGCCACTGCAACGAGCGGGCCAGTCGCATGCGACCGGCTGTCGTGGACCCAAGTCGCTGAAGTCGTTGAGCTTGGGTCTGCCCCGTCAACCCGCGGGGTGAGAATGAATCTGCCCAAATGGAAGTTTTTTGCCCATGTTGTAGGAACTGATTGTCTTATTCACGCCTGAGCCTGACGCGCGGCAACGAGACGGCAGAACGGTCATGATAATGACATATAATCAAATAGTTATTGTTCTCCTCCCGAATTCGTGACGGAATCGGAAGCTGGTCTATTTCAGACGATATTGTCATCATTTTGACTAGTTCATCATCTCAGTCAGACGGAATTCCTCCACGAACGTTTCAGGCTGTGCCAGACTCCGTACATGCCCAAGCCCTCCTCGACCCCGGAAGAGATCCCTGCTCCGGATACGGATCCGACGAGTCCGAAGCAGAGCGCGAGCCCGGGCGGCGCCCAGTTCCGCCTGAGCTCGATCCTCGACAAGCTGAAGCAGAAGGAGGGCAGCTTCGCGGCGCTCGCGCGCGCGATCACGCGCGCCTACCGGGAGAGCGGGGCCACCCATCCGGCCCATGGCGACGTGATCGACCGTCGCAAGCTCAAGAGTCTGGTCGAGCAGGGCAAGGGCGCGGTGCTCACGATGGATGATCTGTTTGCGCTCGAGCCCTATCTCTCGCAGTTCGGCGAGTCGCTCGCGCTGCGGCCGATCTTGCAGAAGCCGGACCTGATGGACGCGCTGGCGACCTGCGGCCGGCTGACCTTCCTGCTGGGCTCGAGGCCGGAGACCGAGCGTCGCATGGTCTCGGAGTACGACGTGCTGGGCGTGGGCGAGATCCAGCGCGCGATCGGTCACGCCCAGTCGAGCGTGCGACAAGAGGTGAAGACCGTTCCGATGGCGAAGGATCGATCTCCGCGCGATCAGGTGCGGGACTTCATCCCGCTGCTGCACGACGACAACGGTCCCTCGCTGTGCTGCCTGGCCTCGTCCCGCTCGAACCCGTTCACCGAGCTGCTGCTCTGCGAGATCTTCGGCTACCCGGCCTTCGGCGAAGGGCCGCTGCCGGAGGACGCGCAGCCACCGTTCCGTCTGGTCTGGAACCCGACGCTTCCCGACCTCTACGACAGCCACTTCTGCGCGGACATCAAGGCGCTGCGCGAGCGCGATCCGGCTGCCGCCGCGGAGGTGGCGGCCGGCAAGGCCTCTGCGCTGCTCACCCGGGACGACGTCTTCGTCGATCGGGTGACGCCGCGGGGCTGGGGCGATACCTACGGCGTCTGCGTCGCCCAGCGTCGCCGGCGCGGCCAGGTCTGGCTGCTGCTGCTGGGCATCACCGGTGCGGCGACCTTCGTGTCCGCGAAGGTCGCGAATCGACTCGCCACGCGCCTGGGCGAGGCTCCCGGAGGTCAGGACTCGAACATCTACTGGGGCATCGTCCGTGCCCATGTCCACGAGTCGCAGAAGCACCAGTTCTTCGACCTGCGGCAGTTCGCGCAGGAGGAGATCTTCACCCAGACGACGGTGCCCGCGCCGCAGCGAGCGAGCAGCGCCGCGCGCTGACGGCGGCCCGGCCCGGACGGCGTTCCGCTCGGCTCTCAGCTCGCGCGCAGACGCCGCTTGCCCAGCGAGAGCCAGGCGACCGCCGACACCAGCAACGTGAGCAGCGCGTGGAACGCCGGGGAGGCGGCCGGCACGACCGGTGCGATGCAGACACCCGCCCCGCAGCGGGCGCCCTTCCCGCAGTCGCCGTCTCCCAGGCATTCGCTGCAGCTGGCCAGCGTCTCGTCACAGAAGGGCATCGAGCCATCGCAGGCGGGCGGGGTGCCTGCGCTGCAGGCGCCGGCGCTGCAGGTCTCGCTGCCGTCGCAGAAGAGCCCGTCGTCGCAGTCGGCGTCGGCGAGGCACTCGGCACAGCTCCCGAGCGCGTCGTCGCAGAACGGCGTGGGCGCGATGCAGACGGGCGCAGTGCCGTTCGCGCAGCTGCCCGTGACGCAGGTCTCGGTGCCGTTGCAGAAGAGTCCGTCGTCGCAGTCCGCGTCGAGCGTGCACTCGGGCAGCGTCATCGCGCCCGTCGCGGCCAGGGCCTGGGCGATGCCCGCGCCGGAGTCGCGGTCGTTTCCGCTGGCCTCGATGTCGAGGGCGGTCGCGGCGAGCGCCGCGGCGACGTCGGCGGGATCGGCGAGCGCGGGGCCGCCGCCGCGCTCGAGCAGCAGGGCCGCGATCGCGGCGGCGTGGGGGGCCGCGGCCGACGTGCCACAGAAGGTGGAGAAGCCCGGCGAGGCCGTGGAGACGCAGTCGGCGCCGGTCAGGTCGGGCTTCTGGCGCAGCTCGCCGCCGCTCGAGGAGAAGTCGCCCGGGGTGATCGGCGAGCCGTCGGCCTCGAAGAACACGCGCCGGGGCCCGTCGGAGCTGTAGCTCTCGACCGGCTCCGTCCCGGCGAAGCCGCTCGTGTGCCCGCGGGCGTCGACCGCCGCGACGGCGAATGCGCCGCGCGCGCCGGGGTGACCCCCCGTCTGGCCTGCGGTCGCGTGCTCGAGCTCGCCGCGGTTCGCGTTCAGGTGGAGGTAGCGGTTCGCGCTGCCCGCATCGCGCACGACGATCAGCATGCGCCCCTTGTCGTTCAAGCCCGAGCCGATGATCTCGAAGGGGTCACCGCTGCCGGACTGCACGTCCGTCGAGGCCGCGAAGATCACCGTGCCCGGCTTGTTGGTGAGGAAGAGATCGTAGTCGTTGCTGGAGCCGCCCAGCGGGTCGGCCCAGTGCAGGCTGAATGCGAAGGGCGAGTCCTGGGTCACCTCGTTGGTGATGTCGCCGCCCCCGTAGTCGTGGGCGGGCTTGCCGTTCACGCTCTGACCCGGATTGAAGTCTCCCTCCCAGACGCCGGCGGTGCCGTCGTTCAGGTTGCCCCCGTTCCCGGCCGCGGAGAAGTACAGCGCTCCGTCGGCGACCACCTGGTCCACGGCCGCGGCCACGTCGTCGTCCTGGAAGACGGCCTCCGCGAAGTAGCCCACGTCGTCCACGATCACGTCGGCACCGGCCGCCCGCAGCGCCAGGATGTTGCTCGCGAACGAGGCCTGGCTGGTGAACGCGGTGGCGAACAGCAGCGCGGCGCCCGGCGCGAGGTCGTGGACGATCTCGAGCATCGCCGCGCCCTCGTTGCCCGAGCCCGCCTGGCCGGGCAGCACGGTCACTCCGGCGGGCAGGTCGCCCGAGGACACGAGCGAGGCCAGCGCGTCGACGCCGTCCGAGAGCACGCCCACGCTCACGCCGCTTCCGTCGAGGCCATGGGTCGCGCGCGCATCGTCGGCGAAGTGGGCACCGTCGCCCTCGGAGGTGTCGAGCTTGCGGGTGTAGGCCCGGTCGGCATGCCGGATCGCGTGCACCGCCGAATGCGCGGCCAGCGCCTCGACGGCTGCCAGGGGCATGCGCGCCCGGACCGCACCGAAGCGCGGAACGCTCGCGACCACGCTGCCGCCGAGCTCCCGGATCTCGCGCAGCAGCGGCTCGCCCACCCGACCGCGCACGTCGACCAGCACGCGCCCCTCGGCGTCGATCTCGACCGGGGTGTGCAGCCGCGCGATCCCGCGCGCGACCGGCGCCCCGCGCTGCATGCGCGCCGCATAGAGCAGCTGTGATCCGAGCTTGCGCTGGCTGGGGGTGCGCGCCGCCTTCTCCTCGAGCAGCGCCGCGATGCCGCTCGCGAGCTCGGGGCCGACCGCCGACTGGGCCCGCGCCGGTCCCCCCCCCGCCAGGCTGGCGAGCAGCGCGGCCAGCGCGAGCCAGCGCCCGCGGAGCGGTCTGCGCGCCCGGAGAGGTCTTTGCGATCGATCTCGCTGCATCGGAGCCCTCTTCATCGGCGGGCTGGGCGCCGATCTCGAGCGGTCGCCTGCTGCTGGAATTCCGTCGGGCCTGGAGTCGGCCGTTCGGGGTTCAATCGGTGACGAAGATCGGGCTGGTCCAGCCCGTGCCCTCGTCCTCCTGGACGGCGCGCACGTAGAGGAACTCTCCCGGGCGGAGGTCTTCCACCTCCCGCTGCAGCGTCACCTCGAGCTGCCCCTCCGTGAGCACCCCGTCGACCAGCTCGCCGGAGCGGATCAGCTCGACCCGGTGGAGCGGCTGCTCGGCCACCACGTGCACGAACAGCGATCCGGACAGGCGGCCATCGCTTCCCTCGGCCGCGACCGAGACCTCCGAGCCCATGCCGTGTCCTGCGAGCGCGAAGCGCAGCAGCATGCGCGGGCCATTGGTCGCGTACACGCGGCGGGCGCGCAGCGCGGCGAACACGCCCTCGCGGGTGCGCTCTTCCGACAGGATGGCCGCCAGGCCGCCCTGGGGAGGATCCACCTGGTAGGCGCCCGGGTGCCCGTCGTGGCGGTCGCCGCTCCCGATGAATCCGAGCGGGTAGCCGCGCGCGAGCGCATCGCGCACGAAGTTGCCCTCCACCGGGCGGTAGATCGGGTTGGGCGAGTCGGCCGCCTCGCTGCTGCCGTGGATCGACACGATCTCCGTCACCGGCTCGAAGCGGGGATCCGGGGGGATCTCCCAGTTGGTCGCGATCGGTCCGCCGGCGGAGTGGTGGGCGAAGGTCAGCGCGGGCTGTCCCTCGAGCGCGGCCCACAGCTCCTGCGGCGAGTCGGTGGCCGGATCGACCGAGTCGACCAGCGGCCCGTCGTCGGCGAAGTAGAGCACGTGCCGGTGGCCGTGGATCCAGCTCGTCCACTCGAAGCCGAGCAGCGTCACGAAGCGGCCCGGCTCGTGGAAGCGCCGGGTCTGTCGCTTGATGTCCTCCCACAGACTCGCGTGGTCGACGAGCGGGAGGATGCCCCAGTGGTCGTGGTCGGTGAGTGCTGCCACGTCGAGCCCGGTCACGTCGCGCGCGTAGGTGAAGTAGTCCTCGGGCACGCCGGTTCCGTCCGAGTAGTTGCTGTGGCCGTGCAGATCGCCCCACAGGATGCGCGGTCCCTCGGCGTCCACGATCAACGGATTGCTGGTGAACTCGCGCTCGCCGCTGCGTACCCGCAGCCGGTAGGTGCCCTCCTCTCCGGCGCTGCCCTGCAGGCGCTTGCGGCCGTGGTCGGCGGGGGCGAAGTAGACGCGCGCGGGCAGGCCGAGCGCCTCGGCGCCCTCGAGGGTGATCTCGGTCTCGACCTCGACGCCGGTGTTGCGCCAGGCGTCGTGGAAGGCGAGGGTGACCGGGAAGCTCTCGCCCGGGCGCACCACGGTCGGCACCGTCAGCAGCAGGCCCGCCGGCGGCCCGGCGTGCACGTCGATCGTCGGCGAGTCGACCAGGAAGCGGCGCGTCCCGTCGCCATCCCCGTCCACCGCGATCCAGAACGGAGAGCGGCGCTCCGCGTAGCGGTCCGGCATCGCACCGGCGAGGCCTGCGCCGTAGACGATCCGGATCCGGTCGCCGGCCACCAGCGGGCGCCCGGTCACCTCGATGCCCAGCAGCTGCTGGTCGAGCGTCTCGGGCCGCAGCTCGATCTCCGGGTCGCTGGGGGTCACCTCCGTGTAGCCGCGCTGATCGGGTGCGAGCACCTGGGGCGTCGTCCAGTCCCAGAAGGGCGACACCTGGAAGAAGACGACGCCCCCGGTCGCGATTCCGTGCTCGCCCACCTCGTAGACGATCTCGAAGCGATCGGGGGTGGCGCTCACCGCGTAGGGTCGCTGCTCCTCGCCGCGCTCGAGCCAGGCGCGACCGCCGCCATCGGAGACGTCGTAGTGGGCCGCGACGGACTCGCGCAGCGCGTCGACGGTCTCCCACAGCGCCGTCGGCGGACCGTCGCGCGCGCTCTTCGCCTCGTCGCCCCGCCCGCAGGCTCCCGCGAGCGTCGCCGCGAGCAGCGCCGCGGCCAGCCGTCGCCTGGGGGTTCTCATGCTCGCTCAGGGCCGCAGCGCGTAGCGCTTCTCACCGAGGTGCTGCGCCAGCGCCGGCTGGATCCAGCCGACCCACTCGCACAGCGCCGGGCGCGTCGCGCGGGGGTCGATCAGGTCGTTCACGCCGAAGCCCTCGGCGCGGGGGAAGGCCGACGCGCCGCGCGAGAAGCGCTCCTCGAGCTCCCGCCGCAGCGCCTCCGGGTCCTCGGCCGCCTCGATCTCGCGCCGGAAGGCGACCGCGACGCCGCCCTCCACCGGCAGGGCGCCGCCCTCCGCCGAGGGCCAGGCCAGCACGTGGGCGTTCGGGGCGAAGTGACCGGCGGCGGCCACCCCGTAGGTCTTGCGCACGATCACCGACGCCCAGGGCACGCTGCTCTGCACCACGGCGAAGATCGCCTCCGCCCCGAAGCGGATGGTCGCGGCCTGCTCGGCCTCGAGGCCGATCATGAAGCCCGGCTCGTCGACGAACGCGACCACCGGCAGGTGGAAGGTGTCGCACAGCTCGACGAAGCGGCGCACCTTGCGCGCGCCCGCCGCGGTCATCGAGCCCGCGTAGTGGCGCGGGTCGTTCGCCCAGATGCCGACCGGTTGGCCGGCGAGCCGCGCCAGGCCGGTGATCTGGCTGCGCCCGTAGCCGGCGCCCAGCTCGAAGAAGGACGCCTCGTCGACCACCCAGCCGACGAGCTTGCGCGCGTCGTAGACGCGCCGGCGGTTGCGTGGCACCAGCGAGAGCAGCGCCTCCTCGCGTCGCTCGGGATCGTCGTCGCAGCTCGTGCGCGGCGCGGGCTGCCAGACGTTGGTCGGCAGGTAGGAGAGGAAACGACGGATCTGCTCGAAGGCCTCGGCCTCGTCGGCGACGACGCTGTCCACGACACCGCTGCGGGCGTGGATGCGGGCGCCGCCCAGCTCGTCCTTGCTCAGGCGTTTGCCCAGCGCGCGTTCGACCACCGCCGGTCCCGCCACCAGCACCTGGGATCCCTCGCGCGTCATCAGCGAGAAGTGGGAGGCCACGAGACGTGCGGCCGGCAGGCCCGCGACCGCGCCGAGACCGGCCGAGACCACCGGGGCGGTGGCCATCGCGTTCGCGATCGAGACGAAGCGGTGCGGCGCGTTGACGGGGTTGCCGGCCGTCACGCGCGCGCCCTTGCCGTGGGTCCCGGCCACGCTGCCACCTCCGCCCTGGAGGAATCGCACCAACGGTACGCGGTAGCGGACTGCCAGCTCCTCGGCGAAGACGCTCTTGCGCAGTCCCGCCGGAGAGGGGGAGCCGCCGCGCTGGGTGAAGTCCTCGCCGCCCACCGCCACCGGCCGCCCGTCGATGCGGCCCAGGCCCAGCACGTAGTTGGCCGGGGTGAAGGACTGCAGGCGGCCGTCCTCCGCGAGCTCCGAGTGCCCGGCGATCGGACCCTGCTCGGCGAAGCTCGCCGGGTCGAGCAGCGCGTCGATGCGCTCTCGGATCGTGAGCCGTCCGAGCGCGTGCTGGCGCTCGACGGCCTGCTCTCCGCCGTGCTGCCGCGCCAGGCGGCGCCGTTGCTCGATGCCGTCGACCTCGGGCTTCCAGCTCATGAGCGCACTCTCATCGGCGCAGAGGGTAGGGGATCGGGCGGGGGGACCGTTCAGAAGCGCAGCAGCGCGGTCTCGAGGCGCAACAGGTCGACCACCCCCACCTGGTTGTGGCCGGGCAGGTGGCCGGCGCACTCGCCCGGATTGAAGACGAGCGCTCCGGCCGAGTCCTCGGCGCGGTGACGGTGGTCGTGGCCGTGGAGCGCGACGTCGACCTCCGCCAGCAGCGACGGCTCGAGGTCCAGCGGATCGTGGACGACCACGATCCGGCGCTCGGCCCAGAGCAGATGCAGCGGCGGATCGACGAAGTGCTGCCCGAGCTCACGGCAGGTGGACTCGAGGTCCGGGCGCTCCAGGTCGTTGTTGCCGAATACCCCGAAGAGCGGCGCCTCGAGGTCCGCCAGCGCGCGCAGTGTCTTCGCCTGGGTGACGTCCCCGGTGTGCACCACCCGATCGACCCCGGCCTGGTTGAGCAGCTCGACGATGCGTCGCGTGTTCGGCAGGTGGTTGTGGGTGTCGCTGATGACCCCGATCCGCATGCCGAGACCCTACCACCCGTGCTCCCGTCCTTCCGCTGCCCGGACCGGCACCGATCCGAGCCACCCGCTGCGAGGGCGCGGCCCGGACTCGCATCGGGCGCGGAACGCGCGAGAATGGCAGGCGAATCGAGCGGACCCCCGAGGAGACCCATGACTTCGTACGAGACACTTCGCAGCGAGCGGGACGACGGCATCCTGACGGTGACGCTGAGCCGCCCGGAGCGGCTGAACGCGTTCAGCCAGACCATGTTCCGCGAGCTGCTCTCGCTGGTGGACGAGGTGGACCGGGACGACGACGTGCGCGCGGTGATCGTGACCGGCGACGGCCGCGCCTTCTGCGCGGGCGCCGATCTCGGCGGGGGCGGGGCCTTCGACCGCAGCCAGCGCGCGACGGCGGAGGCGCACCGCGACGAGGGCGGCGTGCTGACGTTGCGGCTGTTCGACAGCCTGAAGCCCTGGATCGCGGCCATCAACGGTCCCGCGGTGGGCGTGGGCGTGACGATGACGCTCGCGATGGACGTGCGACTGGCCAGCGAGAGCGCGAAGTTCGGCTTCGTGTTCGCGCGGCGCGGCATCGTGCCCGAGGCGTGCAGCAGCTGGTTCCTGCCGCGGGTCGTGGGCATCGGTCGCGCGATGGAGTGGGTCGCCACCGGCCGCATCTTCGGGCCCGACGAGGCGCTCGCGGGCGGACTGGTGACGCGCGTGCTGCCGCCGGACGAGCTGCTGCCGGCGGCCAGGGGCATCGCGCGCGAGATCGCCGAGCACACCAGCGGCATCTCGGTCGCCCTCTCCCGCCAGCTGCTGTGGAAGATGCTCGGCGCCGACCATCCGATGCAGGCCCATCGCCTCGACTCGGCTGCGATCTACGCGATGGGCCGCTCCCCCGACGGCTACGAGGGCGTCTCGAGCTTCCTCGAGAAGCGGCCGCCGGCGTTTCCGATGAGGGTCTCGCGCGATCTGCCCGACTTCTTTCCGTGGTGGCAGGAGCTGCCCTTCCGGAAGTGACGGCTACGCCGGGCCGCGCACGGCGGGCCGGGGAGTGCGACTCGCCAGCGCGATGCCGACCAGCACCGCCGCGCCGCCGGCCGCCTGCAGCGAGCCGAGCGGCTCGCCCAGGATCCACCAGGCCAGCCCGGCGGCGCAGACCGGCTGCGCGAGCAGCGCCACCGAGGCGAAGGTCGCCGGCAGGAAGCGCATCGACCAGATGATGCCGAGCACGCCGACCAGCTGGGAGAGGCCGGCCGCTCCCAGCATCGCCGCCCACGAGTGGGGCGGGAAGCCGGAGAACGCATCGCCGCGCCCCAGCGCCGTCGCTCCCAGCACCGCGGCGGCGCTGGTGGTCACCAGGAAGAGCGCCGAGGTCGTGTCGAGCTCGCGGCGCGCATTCGCGATCACCAGCAGGTAGCCGGCGTAGAAGACGGAAGCGCCGAGCGCCAGCAGGCTGCCCAGCGAGTCGTCGCTGCCTCCGCCGGGCGATCCGAGCAACACGCCGCAGCCGAGCAGCCCCAGCGCGGCGCCCGTCACGAAGCGGGGATGCAGCTGCTGGCGCAGCACCAGGCTCGTGTAGAGGCCGACGTGCAGCGGGGTGATGTTCACCAGCAGGGTGGAGGTCGCGACCGTGGTCAGCACGATCGAGGTCTGCCAGAGCGCGTGGTCGAGCCCGAAGAACGCGCCCGCCGCGATCGCCAGCGCCGCCCCTCGGCCGCGCCTCGCGAGCGGGAGTCCGCGCGCGAGCTGCCACGCTGCCAGCGCCAGCGCCGCGAACAGCATGCGGTAGAACGCGACCACGACCGGCGGCGCCGGCTGGGCCAGTCGGATGAAGATCCCCGCGAACGCGATCGCCAGCACGGCGACGGGGAAGATCAGCAGGGCGGCGCGCGGCAGGCGGACTCCGGGCCGAGCGCGAGTGCCCGGCCTCAGCCAGGATCGGCGCTCGCCGCTGCGGTGGCAAGCGGGCGCGTGCTCGCGAACGGCGCGACGCCCGTGTCGGGCCAGTCGGTCTCCACGCCCAGCAGGTCCGCCACCGTCCGCGAGACGCCGCGCAGCGCGGGGCTGCCCGGCGCGCGTCCGACCGGGATGTCGCCTCCGACCGCGACGAAGAAGGCCTCGCGCGCGTGCTCCATCGCGGTGCGGATGCCGTGATCCGACATCACGATCAGCACGTCGTCGGCGTCGAGGGCCGCGTCGACGGCGGCCAGGCGGGCGTCGAGGTAGCGGTACACGTCGTAGAGGAAGCCCTGGCCGTCGTCCTGACCTTCGGCCACCAGGCCGCCGAAGTGGGCATGGGTGAGGATGTCGAGCGGCTCGATGCGCACGGCCGCGAAATCGATCTCGCCTGCGCGCAACAGCGACTCGGTGGCGTCGAGCTCGGCCGCGATGGTGCGCACGTAGAGTCGATCCTGGTCGCTGGCGGGCGCCGCCAGCCCGGGCCAGCGCTCGCGCTCGCGCGCGTCGAGGTCGCGCGCGCTGTGACCGATCGGGATGCGCCGACGGCGGCCGTTCGGGCCGGAGACCTCGCCGTGGCGGCCGGCGCGGATGCCGCCGTGGGAGAGCAGCAGGTTCGCGGCCTGTCGCTCGCCGGCGCCGATGGTCGAGAAGAGGTCCTCGCTCTCGGGCAGCAGCCAGGCGAGCTCGGCGAACGGGTTGTCGCCGATCGACGCGAGCCCCGCCAGCTCGACACCCATGCGGTGGACCAGCCCGAGCAGCGAGGCGTCGCCGCGACGCTGGGGCCACACCAGCGCCTCGAGCGCGGCGGCGGTGAGCGGCGGATCGCTGTCGAGCACCGCCCGGTGTCCCTCGCGCAGCAGCGACGCGAGCACCGGCAGCTCACCGCGAGCGAGCAGGTAGCGGATGATGCGCCAGTCGCCGCAGTCGAGCAGCACCAGGGCCACGCGCCGGCGACCGTCCGCGGCCCCACGCGCTCGCGCGTAGGCCGACGCGGTCGGCGAAGGGGCGCGCGGCGCGACGGTCACGTCCTGCTGCTGGCCGGCGACCGGCTGCACCAGTCCGGACGCCAGCACGCCGTCCGGCCGACGCAGCACCCAGCGCAGGGGCGCTTCGCCTTCGCTCCGCTCGAGCGAGAGTCGACCGTCGCCGGGCACCGCGAAGCGCTCGTACGGGGTATCGAGCGGGACGCCGACGTCGGGCGAGACCAGCAGGCTCGCATCGGCGGGCACTCCCGCCAGCTCGAAGCGGACGCGGCCCCGCCGCGCGCTGGCCGGTGCGTGCGAGAGCGCCTCGACGCGCGCGGCGCGCTCGAGCTCCTCGCGTCGCAGGCCGCCCTCTGGCAGCTCGTCCCGATGGCGGTCGTAGATCTCGAGCGCCTCGGGCAGGCGTTTGGCATGCGCGAGCGTGAGCACCAGACGGATCACGAGCCCCGCGCGCAGCATCTCGTCGTCGGAGTCGGCGTTGGCCGCCAGCGCCTCGCGCAGCAGCGAGATCGTGTCGTGCTCGGGATCGCTCAGGCCTGCGATGCTGAGCGCGAGCGCGTAGCGACCGCGCAGCTCCGCCGGAGAGCCGCCAGCGGCGCCCCACTCGGCGATCGTCCGGCGCAGACCGCGCAGGTCGTCCGCCAGCGCGAACGCCATCGCGCGCGTGTCGAACCACAGGCCCACGTCCTCGCTCTCGGACGGCGGACGCGGTCCCAGCACCCGCAGCGCGGCGGCGGGGTCACCGGCGCGCAGATGGCGCTGCGCGAGCACCGCGCGCAGCTGCGCGGCCTGCTTGCCGTGGGCGGGCAGGCGCAGCGAGAGCTCCTCCAGCACCCGCGCCTCGACCTCCACGCTCGCGCGGGCATCGAGCTCGAGGGCGAACAGCTGCAGGTCATCCGGATGTGCGAGCCCTGCGCGCCGCGCCAGCGCGGCCGCCTCGCGCGTGCGCCCCTGGGCGCGGCGCTCGCTGATCGCGAAGGCCGCCAGGTCCGCGGCGGGGATCCAATCCGATGCGCCCGGCTGGGACCAGAGCGACTCGAGCAGCTGCGCGCAGGCGCGTCCGTCGCCCTGTGCGATCAGCGCGCGGCAGCGGCACTCGGCGGCGGCGAGGCCCGTGTCGTCGGGGCCGACGCGCTCGCGCGTGAGCGCGAGCGCTCGCTCGCTGTCGCCCCGCGCGATCGCGTCGCAGGCTTCGAGCACGGCGAGGGCGGCGCGGCTCGAGCGGATCGAGACGAGGCCCACGCCGGCCGCGCAGACGATCAGCACCGCCACGAGTCCCGCGCGCAGGCCGGCCCGGGCGATCACGGGACGGGCTCGGCGACGTCGGACAGCAGCGCGATGTGCAGCGAGAGGTCGCCGTCGCCCCCGAGGCGGTCGCCGCTCGCGATCATTCGGCTCCAGGGCCAGCGCGCGACGGCCGCGATCGCCCCCGGACCCACCCGCTGCGCGAGTCGCAGGTCGACCCGGCGCAGTGCCGCCAGGTCCAGCTCGAGCTGTCCGGCGGCGTTCGGCGGGAGCGGGCGCGTCGCCGACGCGTGCCCGTCGCTCGCGAGTGCGCGGCGCAGGCTGGCCGGGTTCCAGGCGAACACGAGCGCGCGCTCGTTGGACGCGTAGCAGGGCGCGAAATCGGGCAGTACGCGCAGGTCCAGCAGGCAGGCTCCGGTGTAGCTCTCGCTGGCGACCGGCGTGCGCGTGACCGACCAGTGGCGCTCCACCTCGCCGACCAGTCGCTCTGCGGCAGCCGCGGCGGCGGAGCGGCTGCGCACCCCCAGGGCGACCGCGACCCGGGGCATCTCGCCGCCCGGCAGCGGCGCGTAGAGGGCGACCTCCCAGGTTCCGTCGAGCACCGCCGCGCTCAGCGCCTCCGCGCGCAGGTGCAGCAGCTGGTCGGCCTGGCTGCCCTCCGGCACCAGCGCCGCGAGGTCGAGCGAATCGTCGACCCGCACGCGTGCGTGCAGCAGCCGCTCGCGGTCGTCGAGCACGCCCGGCCCCGGCGGTCGGTCGCCCGGAAGCAGGCTCGTGAGCTTCCCCTGTGGCGGTGTCCAGCGCAGCTCCAGTCGCACGCCCTGCGCGTCGTGCGCGACGCGCAGCAATGCCCGCGCTGCGTCTCTGCCGGAGAGCGGCAGGGCCAGCGCGACGGCGTCGTCGCCGCGCCAGGCATGGAGTCCAGCCAGGCTCGTTCGCGCGTCCGCGCAGCGCAGCGCCTCGGCCCAGCCGTCGGCGCGCTCCGCGCTGGCCTCGATCGCCGCACACTGCGGCAGCGCCTCGCGCAGCCGCTTCGCAGCGCGCGCGAGCGGCGTATCGTGCAGCTGCTCGAGCTCGCGCAGCAAGGGGCGCAGCGCATCGCTGCGGGCCGACAGCAGCGCGCCCGCAGGCCAGTCCGCATCCGGAGCCGGCGCCTCCGGAGCGCCGCAGGCGAGTCCGGACGCGATCCACAGGCCCGTGCAGAGCGGGAGCAGCGCGGCGCGCGCACGTCGGCGCGCCCGCAGCAGCGGGGATTCGATCAATGGCGGCCTCCGCTCTGTTCATCGGCCTCGTAGGCGCGGGCCTTTAGGCGGCCCGCTTGCGCATCCCTGCTCAGCTCCGGGCCGGACCGCGCCGATACCGGGATGGATGGATGCCAGCGACTGCGTCTCGACCGACCCCCTGTCCGCCCGCAAGCGCGCCGCGCTGGTCGGTCCGCGGGTGTCGCGCCGGCTGCTCGGGCAGCGGGTGGACGTCACCGACTACGCCCGCGCCAGCCAGGCGATCCTGGCGCTGGCCGAGGCGCGGGCCGGCGGCATGGTCTGCGCCTCGACCGTCCACATGCTGATGGAAGGTCACGACGACCCGGACTTCCGCCGGCTGGTGAACGCGGCGGACCTGATCACGTCGGACGGGATGCCGCTCGTCTGGATGCTGCGCGCGCTCGGGGTGCCCGAAGCCACCCGCGTCTACGGCCCGGACCTCACGCCGATCGTCTGCGGGGAGGCGGCCGAGCGCGGCATCGCGGTCGGCTTCTACGGCTCGAGCGAGGACGTGCAGGACGACCTGGCCGGTGCGCTGGTCGCGCGCCACCCCGGGCTCCGCATCGGCTTCCGCTGGAGTCCGCCGTTCGAGCCGCTCTCGCCCGAGGAGGACGAGCAGGTGGTGGAGGCGATCCAGGACTCGGGGATCGGTGTGCTGTTCGTCGGTCTCGGCTGTCCGAAGCAGGAGCGCTGGATGGCCGCCCACCGCGAGCGCGTCGACTGCGTGCTGGTCGGCGTCGGCGCCGCGTTCGACTTCGTCGCGGGTCGCAAGCCGAAGGCGCCGGCCTGGCTGCAGCGCGCAGGTCTCGAGTGGGCCTTCCGGCTGGCGTGCGAGCCGCGCCGCCTGTGGTGGCGCTACGCCCGTCACAACCCGCGCTTCGCAGCGCTCGCGGCAGCACAGCTGTGGCGCGAGTGGACGGATACGTGAGCGAGGGGCTCCCGTCCCGAATCGCCGTCTGCGTCGCCAGCTACCGGCGGCCCGAAGGGCTGTTCGCGCTGCTCGGTGCGCTCGACGCGCAGGTGTTCGAGCCTCCGCAGCCGACGCTGCGCATCGTGGTGGTCGACAACGATCCGGCCTGTTCGGCAAGGTCCGTGTGCGAGGAGGCGCGACGCTGGCTGCGCCATCCGCTGCACTACCTGCACGAGAAGCGACCGGGCATCCCGATCGCGCGCAACGCCGCGGTGGCCGCGGCTCTCGATCTTCCCTGGCTGGCATTCGTCGACGACGACGAGCGGCCGGAGCCGCGCTGGCTCGACGCGCTGCGACGCGCCCAGCACGAGCAGTCCGCCGACCTGGTCGCCGGGCCGGTGCTGCCGGCCTTCGAGAGCGAGCCGCCGGGCTGGATCCGGCGCGGCCGCTTCCTCGAGTACGAGCCCTCGGGCGCGCACTCGGCGCGTACGGGCAATCTGCTGGTGCGCACACGCTGTCTCGCGCGCCAGCCGGTCGTGTTCGACGAGCGGATGGTTCCGATCGGCGAGGACCGGGAGCTGTTCGAGCGCGTCGCGGCGGACGGGGCGCGCATCGTCTGGGCGCCCGACGCGATCGTGCACGAGTCGGTACCGCGTGAGCGCGCGACGCTGCGCTACGTGCTCGCGCGCGGCCATCGAGTCGGCGTCGCCTCGACGCGCATCGCGCGGATCCGCAGCTCGCGGGCGCGCGCGGCGCCGCGCGCGCTCGTCCACGGTGGCTGGTGCGTGCTGCGCGGTCTCGCCGAGGTGGCCCTGGCGCCGCTGCGCGGAGCGGCCGCGGGCGCCGCCGGGCTGCGCCTGCTCGCCTTCGGGCTCGGGCGCTGGCGCGGGCTGGCGGGGCCGGGGGGCCGGTCCGCGCTTTCGCTGCCAGATCGGTCGTCTGGCCGCGCTTCTGCCTAAAGACGAGGGCCCGCCTCGCCGATGTCTGCGAGGGGTGCCCGTGCGCCCGGGAGACGACCGTGCCCAACCGACTGGGAAGACTGCGCGCGCTGCACGTCGCGACCGATGCGTTGCTGGTCTCGCTCGGCTGGCTGGCGGCCTACTGGGTGCGCTTCGCGCTGAACGAGTCGTTCGGCCGGCCGATCAATCCCTTCGACTGGTACGTGCGCGCGCTGCCGGTGGTGGTCGTGCCCTGGATCGCGACGGGCTGGCTGTTCGGGCTCTACCGCAGCGCGCGCATGAAGACCGCGATCCACGAGCTGCAGACCGTGCTGCGCGGTGCCGCGCTCGGGCTGCTGGTGCTGGGCTCGATCAGCTTCTTCTTCCGCGAGCTCTACTTCGGGCGTACCGTCGTGCTGCTCTCCGCCGGCTTCAGCCTGATGCTCCAGGGGGGCTCGCGGCTGCTCTTCCACCAGCTCGAGCAGCGTGCGCGCCGCGCCGGCGACTGCGACGTGCCGGTACTGATCGTCGGCACCGGGGTCCCGGCCATCCGTCTGCTGCAGAAGCTCCAGGACCACCCGGAGACCGGCTACCGGGTGACCGGCTTCCTCAGCGACGACGACGATCTGCCGGAGAAGGACGTGGCTGGACACCCGGTGCTCGGCCACGTCGACGAGCTGCGGCGGATCGCACAGGAGCACGCCGTCGAGGAGGTGTTCGTCGCGCTGCCTTCGCTCTCCCATACCCGCATGCTCTCGCTGGTGCTCGACTGCGAGGACCTGGGCATCACGTTCCGCGTGGTCACCAACCTGTTCGAGGTGCTCACCGCGGGCACGCCGATCGATCTGGTCGACGACCTGCCGCTGGTGCGCTTGGGTCGCGAGGAGGTCCACCCGCTCTACGAGCCGCTCAAGCGCGCGCTCGACGTGGTCGGGGCCGCGGTCGCACTGATCGCGACGGCGCCGCTGATGCTGTGGGTTGCCGCGCGCCTGCGCAGCCAGGGGGTCGCGCCGCTCTTCCGTCAGCAGCGGATCGGGCGGGGCGGGCGTCCGTTCCGCATGGTGAAGTTCCGCACGCTCCACCCGGAGGCGGATCCCGACGCGGTCGCGCCGCGCAGCCGCCGCGATCCGCGCATCACCCCCTATGGCGCCTGGCTGCGCGTCAGCAGCATCGACGAGCTTCCGCAGCTGTGGAACGTGCTCAAGGGAGAGATGTCGCTGGTGGGGCCGCGACCCGAGATGTCCTTCATCGTCGAGCAGTACGACGAATGGCAGCGCCGGCGCCTGACGGTCAAGCCCGGCATCACGGGGCTGTGGCAGATCCTCGGGCGCAAGGATCTCCCGATGCACGAGAACCTGCAGTACGACTTCTACTACATCCGCAACCGCTCGCTGGCGCTCGACCTGTCGATCCTGGTGCGGACCGTGGGTGTCGTGCTGTCGCGGCGCGGCGCGTTCTGACGTGCGCCCGACGATCTCGATCTGCGTCGTCACCTTCCGCCGGCCGGCCGGGCTCGCCCGCCTGCTCGACAGCCTCGCGCGGCTCAAGCTGCCCGAGGGCGTGGCCGCGGAGGTCGTGATCGTCGACAACGATCCGGAGGGTTCGGCCTTCCGCCGGCCGCGGCGCCTCCAGCAGGCCGGTCTGCTGCCGGTGCGCTGGCGACACGGAGCGCGCGGCGACATCGCCCACGCGCGCAATCTCTGCGTCGACGACGCGCGCGGCGACTGGCTCGCGCTGATCGACGACGACGAGGTCGCTCACGAGGACTGGCTACGGGCCTACTGGCAGCTCGCCGGACGCTGCGAAGCCGACGGCTACTTCGGCCCGGTGATCCCCCGGCTCGAGGTCGAGCGTCAGAGCTGGCTCGACCTGCCCGGCTTCTACACCCGCAGGCGTTGGCCGACCGGAAGCGAGCTCGGGCTCCACGGGCCGTGCACGGCCAACGCGTTCCTGCGCCGCTCGCTCCTGCTACGCCATCGCTTCGACCCGGCCTTCGGCCGCACGCTGGGTGAGGACACGGAGTGCTTCCTGCGCGCGCGCGACGCCGGTGCGCGACTGGTCTGGTGCGACGAGGCCATGGTGACCGAGTTCATCCCGCCCGGCCGCCACCGCCCGAGCTGGCTCGTCCATCGCGCGCTCGAGGGGGCGAGCGCCTGGGCGCGGATCGAGCGCCGACGCTCGTCGCATCCGCGCGCGCTTCAGGGACTGCTGGCGGCGGGACGGCTGCTGCTCGCGTTCTGCGGGCTGCTCGTGTCTGCGCCGGGCGGACGCCGCAGGCTCTTCCGCGCCTGGCTTCGGGTCTGCGTGCAGGCCGGGCGACTGTGGGGTCTGCTCGGTCTGGACGTGCGGCGTCGGGGCGACTGATGCGCATCGCGCTGTTCCACAACCGCTACCGCGAGCGCGGCGGCGAAGACGCGGCGGTGGACGCCCAGCTCGAGCTGCTGGTGAAGGCGGGTCACGACGTGCGCCTGTACGCGGTGGACAACCGCGAGGAGGTGCGCGGCCTGGCCGGAGCGCTGCGCGCGGGCCGCCGCGCGCGCTGGAACCCGACGACGCGCACGCGTCTGGAGGACTGGCTCGCGGACTCGCGTCCCGACGTCGCCCACGTCCACAACTTCTTCCCGGTGCTGTCGCCGTCGCTGCACCACGCGTTGGCGGAGCTCGGCATCCCGGTGGTGCAGACGCTGCACAACTACCGGCTGGTGTGCGCGAACGGCCTGCTGCGCCGGGCAGGGCGCGCCTGCCGCGAGTGCGTGGAGCACGGCCCCTGGCGTGCGGTCCGCTACGGCTGCTACCGGGGCTCGCGCCTCCAGACGGCGGTCTGGTGCGACATGACCGCCGACCATCGCCGCCGCGGCACCTGGCGCGACTGCGTCGACCGCTTCGTCGCTCCGAGCGAGGCCGCGCGTCGCGAGCTCGTGGCCGGCGGCCTGCCGGACGAGCGCACGCGGGTGATCCCGAATCCCGTGGCCGACCCCGGCGCGCCCACTCCGCCCGGCGAAGGCGCCGTGTATGTCGGCCGGCTGGCCGCGGAGAAGGGGCTCGACCTGCTGCTCGACGCCTGGCGCGAGCTGGCGGACGTGCCGCTCACGCTGGTGGGGGGCGGACCCGAGCAGGCGCGGCTGCGCGCTCGCGCCAGCGGGTCGCCGGGCGTGCGCTGGCTGGGCGAGGTCTCGCGCGATCGCGCGCTGGCGGCCATCGCGGGGGCCGCGTTCGTCGTGGTCCCGTCTCTCGCGCCCGAGGTGTTCGGCATGACCACGCTCGAGGCGCTGGCGAGCGCCCGCCCGGCGGTGGTGCCGCGCGGCAGCGCGATGGCGGAGCTGGTCGATCCGGGCCGGACGGGGCTGCACTTCGAGTCGGGCGACGCGGCGTCGCTGGCCCGGGCCTGCCGCACGCTGGCCGACGACGCCGAGGCCGTCGCGATGCTCGGCGAGGAGGGGCGGCGCGACTACGAGGACTTCTTCGCGCCGGAGGTGGTGCTGGCCGCGCTCGAGGACCTCTACGCCTCGATCCGCAGGGGTTGACCCGCCGTCGCGTGCGCGACCGCGCGGCGGAAGCCATCGGCCATCGCCTCGGGTCCGAAGCGCTTGGCCGTGTCGCGGGCGTGGGCACCCATCGGCTCCAGCTCGCGGCAGCGCAGCGCCTCGGTGAGCATGCGCGCGGCGTCGGTCGCGTCGTTGGGATCGTAGAGCCAGCCGTTGCGGCCCGGCTCGATCAGGTCGTCGGCGCAGCCCGCCAGCCGCGAGCACAACACCGGCAGGCCGCAGGCGAGCGCCTCGTTCACCGCGAGCCCCCACGGATCGCCGAGGCTCGGAAACACCAGCAGGTCGCCCGCGGCGTAGATCGCAGCCATGCGCTCCGGGGAGACGGCGGGGCAGTGGGCGATCTCCTCCGGGTGCTCGCGTGCCGCGTCGCGTACGCGTCCGGCCAGGGGGCCGTCCCCGACGAACACCAGGGACCAGTCCGCGCGCGCAGCGGCGGGTACACCCAGCCAGTGTTCGAGCAGCGCGAGGGTGCCCTTCGCCTCGACCAGTCGACCGATCACGAGCGCGACGTTCTCGCGCGTGCGGGTCGCCGCGCGCAGCGCATGGCGCGCCGCCAGCGTCTCGACGCCGGCCAGCGCGGTCTCGAGTGTCTGGTGATCGTGGGCGTTCGGCGCGTCGAAGATACGCGACGGCGGCACGCCGTAGCCCAGCAGCACCTCGCGCGCCTGACGACCCATGCCCACCAAAGCGCTCGCGCGTCCGAGCAGCGCGCGGCGCCAGGCCTGCTGCAGCGACCCGACGGCGCGCGCAGCGCTGCGGGAGTGGTAGCTCCAGATCACCAGCGGGACTCCCATCCAGGTTGCCGTCGCGGCGCCGATCGCGCAGCGGGGTCCCAGCTCGGATGCGACGATCACGTCCGGACGGAATCGGCGCAGTGCGCCGGGCAGGCCGATCGGCCAGTGGGTCTCGATGCGCTGGCGCGAGGCGGTCTCGGCGTTGAGCGAGATCCGCCGCGTCAGCGTGAGCGTGCGCGGGTGGCACACGTCGAGCTCGCGGCAGCCGTGGTCGTAGGCCCGGGCGTGGGCGTCCGCCCAGTGGATCTCGCTGCGCGTGCAGACGAACACCCGCAGCGACCAGCCCGGCGTGTTCGCGAGCTCCCGGAAGACGGGCAGACGGTACGGGCTCATGACGTTGGTGAGCAGTGCCACGCGCATCGGTTCAGACTCCATTCGCGGGGTAGAAGGGCAGGGGGGAGCGCGACGGTGCGTCCCGCAGCGCGAGTACGAGCAGGCCCTCGCCGTCGTCCTCGAGCCGGGCCTCGTGGGCGCCCGCGGCCAGCTCGATGCGCGCGCCCGGCGCGACCGACTCGCCGCCGACGCGCAGGTGGGTGGCGCCGTCCCGCGGCAGCCAGCGGTAGCGGCCCTCCACCAGCAGGTCGAGGGCCACGCGCTCGTCGCGCCGACCCTGCACCCGACTGCCGGCGACGAACACCGAGTCGCGATAGGGCTGGTAGTGCTCGGCGAAGAATCGCCGCAGCTCGAGCGGGAACTGATTCAAGCGGAACGACTGCACCAGGTAGTGGATCGGGCGCGCGCGGAAGTGCTCCTCGATCCAGGCGATCTGCTGCTCGCGCTGGGGGCCCTCGAAGCGCTGGTAGAGCGTCTGGGAGAACCAGATGCCGAGCGGCTGGGGCGGGGCGCAGAAGACGGCGCCCTCCGGCTGGAAGCCGCCGTGCTCGGGCGAGAAGTTGCGGTGCACGAAGGCCAGGCTGCGCATCTGCACGGTCTGGGTGTCGCGCAGCAGCAGCGCCTGGGCGGTGACGGCGGGCAGCGCGAGCGCCAGCCAGAGCGCGACCTCTGCCGGCACGCGCCAGCGCGGGACGACGTCGAACAGCCGGCTGCGGATGGGCTCGAGCGCCAGCGCGCCCGCGACCGCGGGGAACAGCCCCAGGGTCATCCAGAAGTAGCGGAAGGCCGCGGCATGGAAGAGACCGACGGCGAGGCCGAGGGCCAGCACCGCCCACGCGACCGTCAGCCAGCGCTCCCCGCTGCGTCGGCGCCAGGCCAGCGCGCTGGCGGCGACCAGACCCGCGCCCAGCACGAGGTGCGGGATCAACGTCGGCAGCATCGCGACGTACTGGCTGTAGCCGATCGTGTGCCGGTAGAACGGGAAGACGAAGCTGCGGGCGGACGCGAGCTGTGGCGCGATCAGGTGCTGGGACGCGTGCGCCTCGGGCAGCGTGAACGCCCACATGCTGAACGCGCGGAAGCACAGCAGCACGGTTGCGAAGCCGCTCAGCGCGAGCGCGACCCGCCAGCCATCGCGACGCCGGTCGCTGTCGCCGGTCGCGTAGACCCTTCCGGCGGCCAGCAGGCCCATCAGTGCGGCGCCGTAGGCGAGCTTCTGGGAGCCCAGCCAGCCGAGTCCGAACAGCAGCCCTGCGGAGAGCGCCGCCGCCGGCGCGCGCTGCGAGCGCAGCAGCAGCAGGCCACCCCAGGACGCACCGAGCAGCGCGACCTGGTCGGTGCGCACCTGGATCGAGGTCTCGAGGAAGGCCGGCAGCAGCGCCAGCAGCGCCACCCCGAGCGCCGCGTCGCGCCAGCGGTGGGCGCGCTCCCGCAGCAGCTCGCTCAGCATCGCGAAGATCCCGGCCAGCGTGGCGGTCGTGAGCGCGAGCCACAGCAGCCGTGCGCTGCGCGCGACGCGGATCTCGTCCGAGCAGCCGTCGACCAGCGGCATCACCAGCAGCTGGGCGAGCCCGGGTCGACCTCCGCTGCGCAGCACGCCGTCGCGTACGCTGCGCGCCACCGAGTCGAACAGCGCGAACTCGTCCCAGTGGAAGGCCGCGCGCTCGAGGG
>Ga0209536_100003515_pt1 | contig 25129 bp, 24 predicted proteins | sample DeeMarSeWOR28_12_FD_187461 | JGI IMG/M metagenome (GOLD analysis project Ga0209536, IMG submission 187461) | Marine sediment microbial communities from White Oak River estuary, North Carolina - WOR-2-8_12 (SPAdes) (version 2) | ecosystem: Environmental > Aquatic > Marine > Intertidal zone >...
CCCTCAAGTTCAATTGTAGCTTCAATAATTACCTGGTTTTTATTCCAGGTTTCAAATTCAATATCTGCATGACTCGTGTTGATATCTACAACGGCCTCATCCCCTACCGAAAAAGATTCTTTGTAGTTTTTGGATTGAGTTTGTCCATAGCCGGCCATTGTAAAAAGGCAACAGCATAGAACTGCATTTTTAAACACTTTTTGATGTAACTTGTTCATTTTCTGATGATTTTAATTGATCTAATTTTAATTTTAACTTCTGTAATAATTGTAATCTTAATTGTAGATTTTTAATAAGAGCATTTATGGTTTGATCATTGGGCCCAATTTCATTTAATTCAGTATTCAGTCTCTGGTATTCCTTATCCAACTCAGATAATCGTGACATAAAATCATCTACCAGCCCCCTATTTTCATCGGAAACCTTCAAACGGGATAATTCCAGATTAATATTGGCCACATAGTAGTTTTCTATTTTCTTTAAATCCGGTGAGAGGTCCCCCAAGGAATACTCATAAGGTTGCTTATTCTCTGTTCCTTTATCAACTATAACTGATGGTTGGGGTGCCTCATAGCCAAAATTTAAATACGTATAAATTCCCAGGCTAAAAAGAACTAAAATTGAAGCCGCAATTTTTATAAAATAGAAGGTTGACTTTCTTTTAACAGGTAACTCCTTATCTAATCGACTTAAAAACCGTTCTTCATGTCCTTTTTTCATCGGGTGTTTTTCCCGTTTCTCCCTTTTAAATAATTCTCTAAGATCCTGTGCCATAACGCCTATCTTTTAATAATTCCTTTAAATGCCCTTTGCCTCTGAGCAAGCGGGTTCTGCAAGTGGTCTCTGTTAATTTCATTATTTGCGAAATCTCTTTGTGATCATATCCCTCCATGAGGTAAAGCTGTACAACAAGCCGGTATTTCTCTGTCAGTTGATTTATAGCCTCTTTAACCTCATCAATAGATATCCCATCTTCCACTGTCCAGTCATCATCCTCCACGATATGAATGCTATTCTCATTCAGCTCCTGGAAACGTTCCTTTTTCGTTTTAAGAAAATCAATACTCTTGTTGATGACAATTCGCTTCAACCATGCACCAAATGTTACTTCACCTTTGAATTGATCTATCTTTTGAAAAGCCTTAATAAAGGCCTCCTGTACGAGATCTTCCGCATCATCGGGATCATTTACAAATCGTTTTGCCACAAAAAACATTCCCTCACAATATTGCCTGTAAAGCCTTAATTGCGCTTTTCGATCGTTGGCTTTGCAACGCTCTACCAGGTTTATCTGAAACATTTGGCCAGTTTCCAATTTTTGGTATTAGTTGTTGTTATATTAAGGACGAAAGAAAAAACTACATGTTGCAAAAATCAAGTAATTTTATTAACTTTTTAAAAATTCCGCCTTGCAACAAGTTACAATTAAAAACAATTTTATATCCCTGGGTGTCCTTGATTATGGCGCCATAGTTCAAAAAATCCTTTTTAGAGACAAAAATGAAAAAGAGCTGAATCTGGTAGTTGGTTTTGAAAATCCAGAAGACTATCTCGAAGATCAAAAAGCCCTGGGTGCCTGTATTGGCAGATTTGCAGGAAGAATATCCAATGGAGGCTTTAAAATTAATGATACTTCTTACAATTTATTCACCCAAAAAGGTGTGCATCTTCATGGGGGAAAGAATGGATTCAGCAAAAAATACTGGACGTTGGACAAAGTTGTGCAGGATGAACAACCCATGGTTAAATTGACGTACAAAAGCCCGCACATGGAGGAAGGTTATCCGGGTAACCTGAATGCTAGTGTGACCTATAAACTGATCGATAATTCGCTGCATATAATTCATGAAGCGGTGACGGACAAGCCTACGGTAATAAATTTAACCAACCACTCTTACTTTTGCCTCGATAAGACAAATTCAATTGATCATTATGAATTGCAATTGGAATGTCCTGAAATATTGGAAACTTATGACAATTTACTGCCTACCGGGAATTTAGTATCCGTTTCGAATACGGACTACGATTTCCTAAACAGAAAAAAGATAGCCCAAAAAAGGCTGGATACTCCCTATGTTGTATCAAAAAATGCCAGGAAAGTAGCTGAATTATATTCGATGGTTTCGGGAATACGGATGAAAGTTGAGAGCAATCAGCCGGCAGTAGTTGTCTATACTCCCCCTGAATTTGGAGCAATTTGTTTTGAAACCCAAAACTATCCGGATGCACCAAACATACCAACCTTTCCATCGGCACTGCTACATCCCGGAGAAACCTATTGCAACCAGGCAGTTTTTACTTTTGATTTAGTAACTTAGACAAACTAATCAACACTTCTGCGATATGAAAGTATTAAAATGGATATTGATCGTTTTGGCGGCATTGGCCTTGCTTTTTTTCTTTGTGGGAATGCCCTATCTAAAGGAACAAACAAAGAAAAATAGCCCTCAGAAGACCGTAGTGTACACCAAAAATGGTATGGATCTTACTGTAAAATACAGCAGTCCATTTAAAAAAGGGAGGGTAATTTTTGGCGATTTGGTTCCTTATGATACTGTTTGGCGCACAGGGGCAAATGAGCCTACTACTTTTACCACTAATTCTAAAATTTATATTATCGATAAAGAGCTTCCTGCCGGCACATATTCACTTTGGACAATCCCGGGTAAAGAAAGTTGGCAGATAATTTTTAATAAGAATGTTCCGGAATGGGGGGTTACCATAATGAGCGGAGGTAAAGAGACGACAAGAATCCCGGAAGAAGATGCAGTGACTGTAACCGTGCCAAGCATTAATTTGGTGGAAACAGTTGAAAGTTTTACTATAGATTTTGAGGATACCGGGCAATTGTACCTCAGCCTCGATTGGGACAAAACCAAGGTCCGGGTACCTATTAATAACTGACATTGAGCAAAGAAAAAAATAAAGTTTCAAAAGGAGTTCTACAGCTAAGAAAGCACCGCAAAAAGAAACTCTCCGTTGAGGACCTTACCAAAGGAGTCCTGAATGGTGATAAAGCCATATTAGCAAGGGCAATAACTGTAGTGGAAAGCACTAAAAATGAAGACCTGAATAGAGCCTATTCTTTAATTGAAAATTGCCTGTCAAAAAAATCTAATAGTATTAGAATTGGTATTACCGGTGTACCGGGTGTTGGTAAAAGTACCTTTATAGAGATTTTCGGAAAAACCCTCACTAACCTTGGCAGGAAAGTTGCCGTATTGGCGGTAGATCCTACAAGTACCATTAGCAGAGGAAGTATCCTGGGTGATAAAACGCGTATGCAGGAACTGGTTAAGGATCCTAACGCCTTCATACGACCCTCGCCATCTGGTGATTCCCTAGGAGGAGTGGCCCGCAAGACCAGGGAGTCAGTGATCTTATGCGAAGCAGCCGGATTTGATATAGTTTTAATAGAGACGGTAGGGGTTGGGCAAAGTGAAACCGCTGTGCATAGTATGGTTGATTTTTTTCTGCTTTTAAAATTAGCAGGTGCCGGAGACGAGCTTCAGGGGATAAAAAGGGGCATTATGGAAATGGCAGATGCCATAGTAATCAATAAAGCGGAAGGCGATAATCTGAAAAGAGCACAACGGGCAAAATCGGAATTTGAAAGAGCATTGCAGCTCTATCCCCCAAAAGAAAATGGCTGGATTCCAAAGGTAAGTACCTGTTCGTCAATTGAGAATTCTGGAATAGTTGAAATATGGGAGACGATCGAGAAATTTTTGGACACTACCAAAGAGGGCGGATATTTTGAAAGCAACCGACAAAATCAGAATAAATACTGGCTGTTGCAGACCATAAATGAACTATTGAAACAACACTTTTACCAGGTACCCAGTGTCAAAGAAAATCTGGAAACAATGATGGCGAAGGTAGCTCAAGAAAAGATCTCACCATTTAGGGCTGCCGAAGTACTTATGGCGGGATATAAGAAAGAACTTAAATAAAAAGTATAAATTTGCCGCAACACTTTTATAAAGCAGAATGAAGCCGGTAACGCTCTCACTTATTTCAATTGTAATACCTCTTTATAACGAAGAGGAAAATGTAGTCCTCCTCACCAACAAGATTAACGAAAGCCTGAAAGGTTATCTTCATCAGATTATTTATGTGGATGATTTTTCTACGGACAATACCCGAAAAGTCATAAAGGATATGAAGGATCCCAATGTTCACCTTATTGCCTTAAAAAAGAACTATGGGCAAAGCCTGGCATTGGCGGCAGGCATTGATTATGCCCAGGGGGAATATATCATAACCATGGATGGAGACCTGCAAAATGATCCGCAGGATATTCCTAAAATGATGGAGTATGTGGTAAGTGGTGAATATGACGTTGTTACCGGAATACGTCAAAAAAGAAAGGATTCCCTGGTTAAGAAAATTCCTTCCAGGATTGCAAATTTCATGGTCAGGCGGGTAACTAAGTTAGACATCAAAGACAATGGATGTGCTCTTAAAGTATTTACAAGGGATATTGCAAAGGATTTGAATTTATATGGTGAAATGCATCGCTTTATTACTTTACTGGCGCATTTGGAAGGTGCCCAGATAAAACAGGTTCCGGTACAACACCATGCAAGAAATGCAGGGGTTTCGAAATATGGATTGGAGCGCGTTTTTAAAGTAGTGGCAGATATGATGCTCCTTCTTTTTATCAGGAAGTATTTTCAACGACCAATTCATCTTTTTGGTATTATTGGAGTACTTCTGATTATTTTGGGAATTTTTATAAATATTTACTTACTCATTGTAAAACTGGGTTACGGACAGGACATAGGCAACAGACCCTTACTCATTTTCGGTATGATGTTCATATTGGCAGGGATTCAACTCTTTACGATTGGAATAGTCATGGAACTGTTAATTCGAACCTACTACGAATCTCAAAATAAGCGTCCGTACCGAATAAAAAACATATCTGTTGGTGGGCAATCTTCGTAAAAAAGGGATCACCTTCCTTAAAATCCTTTTTAGCTTTGTATTGCTCTATTTTGTTTTTACAAAAATTCAATTCAACGAAGTTTGGAAGATTTTTAAAGGAAGTGATTTAACTTATTTGTTTGCAGCTCTCTTATTTTTTGTAATATCCAAAGTCTTTTCCGCCGTTCGTCTGAACTCATATATTCATCAAATAAAAATATTTCTTACACAATTAAGCAATATAAAGCTTTACCTGCTGGGCATGTTCTATAATCTCTTCTTACCGGGGGGCATAGGAGGTGATGCATATAAAGGGTATGTACTAAAAAATAAGTACGAAGTGAAGACCAGGAGCGTAGTTTCTATTCTGGTTTTAGACCGACTTAATGGCCTTTTATTAATCTTTGTAATTAGCTGTGTCCTTGCCCTGTTTTTAGACGAAAACAGGATAAATTCCTATAAAAGTTTGTTTGGGATAGCCATAGGGCTGAGTATTCTCGTTTTTTGGATCTTCAATAAAAGATTTTTTTCATTTGTTTATCCGGTTTTTTGGAAATCACTGGGCTTTTCTGCTTTGGTGCAGCTTGCCCAATTAGTAAGTGTTCTATTTATTTTGAAAGCATTAGGCGTGGAGGACAATACTATCGCTTATTTATTTATATTCCTGATATCCTCTATAGTATCGGTATTGCCCCTTACAATTGGCGGAATAGGCAGCAGAGAAGTGGTTTTCTATTACGGGGCATTATGGCTGGCTTTAGACGAGAATACTTCTGTAAGCGTTAGCATGTTATTTTTCCTAATCACCGCCGCAGTTTCACTAGGAGGAATAGTTTACCATTTTAAAAAACCAGAACTAAAAGAGATCAATACTTAACTATTTTATTCCGTAAGGTGAATTAAATGCATTTTGTTCAGTATCTCATCCCTGGTTGCGGGGTTTAAAAACTTTGGTTGTAAACGCGTTATCCTGAATTGCTCCGCCGAATAATGCTCATCCCAGGTGTAACCAGATTCTTTAAGCTTTTGAAGATCATCATCTGTACCATAAACCCATATAGCACCTATATCGGATAAATTTGAGGTCTCCGTAATCTTAATGGGATGTTGGTTGTAAAAATCCATTGCCCAGGAAGATCCCGGGGAAATCTTGTATATCTGATCCACCGGGATGTTCTTCTCTGCAACTATACCGGCAATCGTGGAACCAGCCTGATACTTTAATAAAGATGGGTAAAAATGCAAATTCATTACCGCATTAAGAAATAGAGAACTGAAAAGGGCTATGGTTAGTAGTCGAATATCGTATTCCTGTTTCCTCAAACAGATCAAGCCAGTTAGCACAAACGCGGACACGAATAAAATATAGGCATACCAGTCTGAAAATTTGAAAACAAAAAAACAAATCAGAATTGAGCTTATTCCAACCAAACCCAAAATGAAATATTGCAGTCGCAGAAATACTTTCCGTTTTTTAACCTTGGGGTCATTGAATAATTCTTGTATAAAGGAAGCAGTAAGCACCGCAAATAAAGGTATCGTGATATTCAGGTAATGCGGTAATTTAAATTGTGCAAAACTTATTAGTATAAAAATTATGGTAATACCTCCAATAGTAAGAAACTCCAGTCCCGAACTCGTCTTGAACTTCGTATTGAAAAACGCCTTGATTCGAGTCCAATATGCAGCAAGGCCAAGTATAGTCCAAGGTAGAAATACCCATAAAAAAGTATGGAAAAAGAAAAAATAATCACTACTGTTCTTCCCTACTCCTTCTCCGCTTAATCGTTCAAAACTCTGCTCCCATAAAATAAAGAGTATTCCACTCCTATGGTCTTTTCCGCGAATAACTTTCTCCGGATGCAGGTCAAATTGAAGGTAGTACGCGTAAAGTATTGGTGAAATTGTTAATCCAAAAACAACCAATGCAACTAAAACCTTCCAACTAAATAGCAATTTCCATTTCTTGCTATAACCCAAATGGCATAATATTGGAAGACCAATTACTAATATCGCAATCTGTCCTTTGGTGGAAAAAGCAATTCCCGCACCAAATGCACCCAGAAGTAAATTCTTCAGGGAATTTCTTTCGATATAGGTTGCTATTTGCCAAATAGCAAAAGCTGTAAATCCGGTAAGCACAGCATCTGTGCGCACATCAATATTGGAAAGCATAATGGTTTGCGCCGTCATAAATATAAGTGAGGCAACTTTTCCTACCTCTTTATTATACAGGAGTTTGCCTATACCATAACAACTAAAGGCTCCCAACAAAGTAGCAAGGATACCGGGAATGCGATAGGCCCAATCGTGCAGACCGAAAATTTTATAAGAAATGGCTGCCAGCCAGTAATGCATATGGGGTTTATCCAGATACTCCTCCGTCCCTTTAAACAAATTAATGAAGTCGTTCTCCTGTACCATTCGCATTGCCATCACAGCAAATTGAGCGGAATCATATTCAAAAAGAGTCACAAACATTCCCGCCAGATAAACCAGGATTATGAGAAAGAGAAAGAACCAATACTTGGTATTTGAAATCATATGCGGTATTTGTAAATGGCAAAGATATATAACTTGGCAAATAGCCATCCAAAGAGAAAACCTATACCCATACCCGTAATAACATCCAATGGGAAATGTACTCCAATGTAAATTCTGCTATAGGAGACAAAGATGGCCCAAACAATTAAAAAGATCCCAAAAAATCTATAGTAAGGCTTAAAAAGTATGGTAAAGAATAAAGCCAGTGCCGTCGTATTTGCAGCATGTGCTGAAAAATAGCCGAATTTTCCACCACAATAGTCCTTTACCAGACGCATCATTTGGCTTACCTCAGGATCATAGCAGGGACGTAATCGTTGAATGCCATACTTAAAAAAATTAGATAGTTGATCTGTAGCCGTTATCAATAAGATTACAGTAATTACTACGAAAAGCAATTTCTTTGTTCCAAATTGTTTATAAGACAGAATTAGTAATAATACATATAAGGGAATTGCACTCCATTTGTTGGTAAGGAACATCCAAAAAGCATCCCATTTGGAACTTCCCAGATTGTTTAGAAAAAGGAACACCTCCTTGTCGAGTTGCATTAATTCTTCAAACATTTTAATCTTCGTATCTGGCTATTTCCCGATCATAAAATTCAGTAGCCGCTTCTATTAAATTTTCTGCTTCTTCAGACAGTGATTTTTCATCTTCTGCAGTGAAATCCTCCAGCCATTCCACCTCATCATTTTCCAGGTTCAATATAAACCTTGGATATTCGGTATGCACTATAAAAATGGCAGTTGGGTAATCCGTATTATCACCAAGTAAAAATTTTGGAAATTGCATAGATCAATTCATTTTTAAATTTAAAGCACAACAAAATGTACCATTGATTTGCATAAATGCCGTAAGAAGTAAAACTCTTAAGTACGAATTAGTCGTTTGGTCATTTTGTTAAACCGAATATACAACATAATTGCAGATGCAGTTAAACCTGAAAGCAATCCTATCCATATACCCGTACTCTTTAATTCTGTATGCAAACCGAGGTAGTAGGATATTGGAAAGCCTATCAACCAATAGGCAATTAGCGTAATTAGCGTTGGTACTTTGACATCTTGCAAGCCCCTCAAAGCACCAAGTATAACCACCTGAAGACCGTCTGATATCTGGAAAAAAGCTGCAACCAAAAGTAATTGCGAAGCCAAAAGAATAACTTCCAAATTGTCTGCCTGGTTTATAGGGTCATTAACATCCAGGTAAATAGTAGGGAACCAATGACGGCCTAAAAGGAAAAATATAGCAAAAACCACTTCCAATAGTAATGTAAGGAAAAAAATAGACAGCGCAATTCGCCGTAAGTCTGCAAAATTTTTAAGACCTTTCTGATTCCCAACACGAATCATGGCGGCTACCCCTAGCCCCATGCCAAACATGAATGTCATGCTGCTAAGGTTTAATGCTATCTGATTAGCTGCCTGCGGATTTTTACCTAAAACACCACTGATCCAGATGGCAGCCGTAAATATGGCTACTTCAAAAAACATTTGCAATGCAGATGGAAATCCAAGATGAATGATCTTTCGGATAACCGCTTTTTCGATCTTTTTGAAGTTAAACCCTGTAACATAATCGTGAAATTTTTTCTTTTTCTCCAGCAGGTACCAAAGCATTATCAGCATAATAACCCGTGAAGCGAGGGTTCCAATGGCAGCCCCTAAAATTCCCAGTTTTGGAAAACCCATGGCACCAAAAATCAGAAGGTAATTCAGAACTATATTAACCACATTAGCTGCAATAGTCGCATACATGGGATATTTGGTTTGAGATAAACCTTCTGAAAACTGTTTATAAGCCTGAAACATTACCAGGGGAACCAATGAAAAAGCCACCAAATCCAGATATGGAATAGATAAGGCTACCACTTCAGGTGGTTGGTCCATTATATATAGTAAAGGCTTTCCCAACTGAATAAGCCCAAAAAGAGCTATCCCAAGCAAGGTACATAGCAACAATCCGTGCTTAAGAGCACTTTTACCACCAGCCTTATTGCCGGCACCATCAGCCTCAGCGACCAATGGCGTAATTGCGGTTGAAAACCCTATTCCAAGGGACATGGCTATAAAGACAAAACTATTTCCCAAAGAAACCGCTGCCAATTCTGCAGTACCCAATTGCCCTACCATTATATTATCGGCAAAAGAAACAAAGGTATGCCCCAGCATCCCTAAAATAACGGGCACCGCTAACCTTGTATTATATCTGAATTCTTTGGTATACCGTTGCAGCAAATCTGGATAATTTTGAGGCTGCAAATATAGGATTTACTATCGGTTTAATCTGAGAATTGATGAACTTCTGACAATAGGATTGCAGGTATACCAAAACAGGTAGTGACGGGTGCAATATTCTAAAGTATCCTTCTCCGAAAGGGCTAAATTTCCTTGGCTTCTTCCCAGAATACATCCATTTCGGCAAGTGACATTTCCCTGAGATTTTTACGCTTTTCTTTGGCCTTGCCCTCCAGATACTGAAACCGCTTAATAAATTTCTTGTTAGTTCTTTCCAATGCACTTTCCGGGTTAATATCTAAAAATCTGGCATAATTAACTATAGAGAATAGCACATCTCCAAACTCGGCTTCTAATTTGTCCTTGTTCCCTGAATTAAGTTCCTCCCGCAATTCTGACAATTCTTCTTTAACTTTTTCAAATACTTGTTCCGGGCGTTCCCAATCAAATCCAACTCCCGCTACTTTTTCCTGAATTCTGTTGGCCTTAACTAATGCGGGAAGACTGTTTGGAACTCCTTCAAGCACACTTTTTTTTCCTTCTTTAAGTTTAATATTTTCCCAATTCCTTTTTACATCCTCTTCATCTGAAACAGATACATCCCCATAAATATGCGGGTGCCGGTTTATGAGTTTATCACAAATTGAATTAGCCACATCAGCTATATCAAAACTTTTCGTTTCAGATCCTATTCTTGCATAAAAAACAATATGCAGTAATAAATCTCCAAGCTCATTTTTTACCTCATTGAGGTCGTTATCCAGAATTGCGTCACCCAATTCATAAGTTTCTTCAATTGTAAGGTGTCTAAGTGTTTGAAGTGTTTGCTTTTTATCCCATGGACACTGCTCCCGCAACTCGTCCATAATAGTCAACAACCTATCGAAGGCTTGTAGTTGTAATTCCCTTTTATTCATAAAACCAGCATTTTTGTAAATGTACAAATACGAATGAAATAGGTGTATGGAAAATTTAGACTAATTTAGGGGAATTCAACCACCATATATAAACAAGAACAGCATGCTATCCAGAAGAGATTTCTTATTACAATCCACTATTTTTACGACAGGATCTTTCCTGCTGCCTTCCTTTACCTATGCTTCAGGTATACAACAGCATTTTGGGGTTCAATTGTATTCATTTCGAAACGAAATGGCTAAAGATGCTATTGGGACCCTAAGACAAATTGCATCTCTTGGCTTTAAAGAAATTGAAACCGCCCGAAGTCAGAAAGGCCACTATTACGGCCTTGCTCCAGCAGAGATGAAAGCAGTTTGTAAAGATCTCAATATGAACCTGAAGAGTGGACATGTTCATTTAGACAATAAATGGCAGCAAACCATGGAAGAAGCTGTGGAATCTGGTCAGGAGTATCTAATCTGTTCTTCAATGCCCAGCCAGGGTCAAACCATAGATAACTATAAAAAGGTGGCTGAAGAATTTAATAAAGCCGGAGAGGCATGTAAAAAATTGAATCTTAAATTTGGTTATCACAATCATGAATATGAATTTGAAACCGAAAATAATCAGGTTCTTTACGATGTTCTCCTAAAAAATACCGAGGCAGATCTCGTTCATATGGAGTTAGATCTGGGGTGGGTTATTGTAGCTGGCAAGGACCCTTTAGACTACTTTAAAATGTATCCGGGAAGATTTCCTTTATGGCACCTCAAGGATATGGATATGGATAAGAAAGAAAGTACTGAATTTGGAAAAGGTGGCCTCGATATTCCTGGAATGATGGCCCATAAAAAGGAATCGGGTGTAAAGCACATCTTCATAGAACAGGAAGAATATGCCAGTAATCCTTTGGAAAGCATGAAACATAACATGGCTTTTTTAAGAAACCTTTCATAGAAATTACTTTATTGGGCCCATCAAAAAACAATGTCTGATATAATAGATCCATACTCACTTTCCCCTGATAAAATTAAACAACCCCCTTCTACCTTTAAAGGACGTTTGAAATTTTTGGGGCCCAGCTTCATACTTTCTGCTTCAATTGTCGGATCGGGAGAATTAATAGCAACAACCACCCTAGGAGCCGAAGCAGGGTTTATAACTTTTTGGGTGATTATTGTGAGCTGCATAGTAAAAGTTGCGGTTCAGTTAGAATTTGGAAAACATACGATCCTTACCGGCGAAACAGCGATGCAAGCCTTCAATAAGCTTCCCGGGCCTGTTTTTGGGAAAGCCAGGTGGACTGTTTGGACTGTTTTGGCTGTAATGATTATAAAACTTTTGCAGGTTGGAGGTATCGTAGGAGGTGTAGCTATAATCTTAAATATGGCTATCCCCGGAATTGGCATACCGGCATTTTGTTTTGGGATTGCAATAATCGTGGCATTGATGATTTTCAGAGGGTATTACTCTTTTATTGAAAGATTTTCCCTGAGCATGATCGGATTCTTTACAATATTCACATTTGCCTCCCTGTATTTTCTAAAATTTACCCCCTATAACATAGCCTTTGAAAGTATCTGGAGTGGCCTTCAGTTTAATTTGCCTAAAGAAGCAGTGGCCGTTGCCATAGGTGCTTTTGGGATAACAGGTGTTGGTGGAGATGAAATAATACATTATAACTATTGGTGTCTTGAAAAAGGCTATGCAGCATTTACAGGCAAGAATGACAATTCGAAAGAATGGAAAATAAGGGCTCAGGGCTGGTTAAAAGTAATGAAACTCGATGCTATTATTGCCATGTTAATCTATACTTCTGTAACCGCAGCTTTTTATTTACTGGGCGCAGCCGTACTCCATGCTCAGGGTTTTGTGCCCGAAGGATACGCCATGGTAGAGACACTTTCCGCTATGTACACAGAATCATTAGGCCCTCATGCAAAATCTGTATTCCTCGTTGGGGCTTTTATTACCTTGTTCTCCACATTGTTCGCCGCTTTGGCGGCATGGACCAGGCAGATTACCGACATATTTGGTCAAATAGGATGGATTAGTTTTTCAGATTTTAAACAAAGAAAAAAGACAATAGCAGTCCTGGCATGGGTAGTGCCTTTATTATGGGCTTTGCTGTTTGTCTTTATTAAGTTGCCGGTATTAATGGTTCTTACCGGCGGAATTATAGGATCTTTCCTGCTTTTCCTTGTAGTCTATTCAGTAATTCATTTCAGATATTTAAGAGGGCAGCCCCTGTTTAAACCAGGATTTTTTTATGATCTTATCTTATGGTTGAGTATATTAAGTATTCTTGGTGTTGGTATTTTAGGTATCGTCAAATTATTCGGCTGATTCTTTCAGGGAAAATGAATTGAAAAAATATAACTTATGAACTTAAAACAATTGGTAATTGCATTCTCGGCAATTGGAGGTCTAATCGGATGTGAAAACCAGAAATCTTATGATCTTCTCATTAGAAATGGTAGCATAATAGATGGATCTGGTGAAAAATCATTTAAAGGAAGTATTGCTATTAATGCCGATACAATAGCTGCGATTGGCGATTTAAAAAATGTTGTTGGATCGGTAGAAATAGATGCCAGTGGACTTACAGTTGCTCCCGGGTTTATCAATATGTTGAGTTGGGCCAATGTTTCTCTTATTGAAGATGGAAGATCGCAAAGTGATATAAGACAAGGTGTAACCCTTGAGGTTATGGGTGAAGGACATTCTATGGGCCCGTTAAATGAGGCTATGAAATTGGAAATGAAAGAATCACAACAAAATATCACATATGATATTAATTGGACTACCCTTGGAGAATATCTGGAGTATCTTGAAGAAAAAGGAATTTCTACAAATATCGCTTCTTTTGTTGGCAATGGAACTTTAAGGGAATATGTTATGAATTATGAGACCAGGCCTCCAAATGAGACTGAGTTGAAAAAAATGAAAGAGCTTGCCAAAGAGGCTATGGAGGAAGGTGCAGTTGGCCTTTCCACATCTTTAATCTATGTGCCCAGCGGGCATGCTAAAACTGAGGAAATTATTGAATTAGCCAAAGTTGCCGCAGCTTATGATGGAATGTATGTATCGCATATCAGAGATGAAGAAGAACACCTTCTAGATGCCGTTAAGGAACTTATTACAATATCCAGAGAAGCGGAGATACGCTCAGAAATATACCACTTTAAAGCTTCAGGTAACGCCAACTGGCATTTACTGGACAGTGCAATAACACTTGTAGATAACGCACGAAAAGAAGGCCTCCCTATAACCACTGATATGTATATGTATAATGCCAGTTCTACAGGGCTCAACGTAGTATTGCCGGCATGGGCAAAAGAAGGCGGACACAAGAAAACCATGGAACTCATTGCGCAACCTGAAAAAAGGAATCAGATGATTAAGGAAATAGATTTTCATGTACCGCCGGAAAAGATTCTTTTAGTTGGTTTCCGAAATGAACAAATGAGACAACTTATTGGCAAAACACTCGCCGAAATAGCGGAAGACAGGAGTATATCTGCGGCGGAAGCCGTGGTTGACTTAATACAGGAAGACAATAGCAGAATTCAGGTTGTCTATTTCTCAATGTCTGAAGAAAATATTAAAAAGAAATTAGCACTTCCATATATGGCCATCTGCTCTGATGCCGGATCTTATACAAACGAAGGTGTATTTTTGGAACAAAGTACGCATCCAAGGGCCTATGGATCATTTGCTCGCTTATTAGGTCATTTTGTACGTGATGAAAAAGTTATTTCTCTGGAGGAGGCAATTTATAAACTTACCTCTCTTCCGGCAACAAATTTAAAACTAAAGAATAGGGGCTTGCTTAAAGCCGGTTATTATGCAGATGTGGTCCTTTTTGATGCAGATAAAATAAAAGACAATGCTACCTTTGCCAATCCTCATCAATATGCCACAGGTATGAAGCATGTATTTGTAAATGGTATCCCGGTGCTCCGGGACGGGGAGCATACCGGTGCTTTCCCCGGCAGGGTTGTTCGCGGTCCCGGATGGAAGGGGAATTAAATCGTTGTGTCCTTTTAAATATAACTATATGAAAAAATTAAGTGCAACAGTAATCTTATTAATTTCAATAGGGTGTTATGCTCAAAAATCGGAATTGGTGGCCGATAACGCCACTCTAACCCTTGTAGCCTCGGATTACAAATTTACTGAAGGACCGGCTATGGCCAAAAATGGCGATGTATACTTCACCGATCAACCAAATAACAGAATTATTAAATGGAATGCATCAGATAACTCGGTGGCCGTTTATATGGAAGAATCAGGAAGAGCTAACGGACTCTACTTTGATCACGATGGTAGTCTTTTGGCATGTGCCGATGAAAACTTTGAACTTTGGAAAATAGATAAGAACAAAAACCATGTAGTACTGGTCGACGAATTTCAAGGAAAAAAACTCAATGGTCCCAATGACTTGTGGGTTGACTCAAAAGGTGGGGTTTATTTTACAGATCCCTATTATCAAAGACCTTATTGGGAGCGCCAAGAGAAAGAAATTGAAGAAGAAAGGGTTTACTATTTAAACCCTGACAGAACTGCGTTGCGCATTGTGGCAAACGATTTTGTGCAGCCCAATGGTATAATAGGAACACCGGATGGTAAAATTATTTATATTGCGGATATAGGCGATAAAAAAACCTATAGCTTTTCTATTTCTGAAAATGGTGACCTTTACAATAAGACCGTATTTACGGAGATCGGTTCAGACGGGATGACAATAGATAATAAAGGCAATGTTTATTTGACCGGAAATGGAGTTACCGTTTTTAATAATAAAGGTGAAGAAATTCTACAAATTCCGGTACCACAAAAATGGACAGCCAATGTTACGTTCGGCGGACCTGATCAGAGCGTCTTATTCATTACTGCAATGAACTCAGTCTATACCCTGGATATGAAAGTAAATGGTGTTCGATACTAATTTAAGAATATGATCCATATCATTGTGAAAAAAGAAAAAACCGTCTAAATAGACCTGTATAGAAACGTAAAACCGGATTCTTGAAAAAATTTTTAATCCTTCAAATGCGCCCGGAAACCGAAGCTTGTGAAAGTGAGCTTAATGCTATTTTGCGTTATGGTGGTTTAACTCGTGAAGAGATCTGCCGTATCAGGGTGGAACAAAACGACATCAGAGATATAGATATAAATAATTATTCCGCCATAATTGCAGGTGGAAGCCCTTTTGATATAAGCATCCCGGAAACAAAAAAAAGTAGCATGCAAAAAAGGGTTGAAGTTTTTTTTAATTCTCTTTTTGACAAAGTAATCCCCGAAGATTTTCCGTTTCTTGGAGCTTGTTCAGGCAATGGCCTTTTAGGAAGATACTGCGGGACTTCAATTTCGGGTAAATACGCCGAAACTTTAAGAAGTGTTGAGGTATGCGTAACGAAAGAAGGGGCTGAAGATCCATTATTGAAAGGCCTTCCAATGAAATTCTCCGCATTGGTGGGGCATAAAGAAGCTTGCGATACGGTTCCCAGGGGGGCTGTTCTCCTGGTTACCTCAGATCCTTGTCCGGTGCAGATGTTTAGGATCAAAAAAAATATTTATGCTACTCAATTTCATCCTGAAGCAGATGCCGAAGAATTCATACTGCGAATTAGAATTTATAAATATGCGGGATATTTCCGACCCGAAGAAGCAGAAGAACTAAGTGCTGCCATTAGAGAATCTCATACGCCGGTCCCCAGGGAAATACTGCGTCGATTTATAGACAGATACAGATCTGAAAAATAATTTTTACTCACTTCTTTTATTTAGCTTCTTTTTAGTAATTTATACCTGAATTTTATTGAGGAGTTATGGCTGGCCATTCACTTACTATTAATAACCAAACTTACAATGTAGAAATAAAGGGGGAGACTACTTTACTCTGGGTATTGCGCGAGCATCTTGGACTCACCGGCACAAAATATGGCTGTGGCATAGCTTTATGCGGCTCTTGTACGGTGCATCTGGACGGTAAGCCGGTCAGATCATGCACATTGCCCTTGAGTGCACTGAAAAAAGATCAAAAAATAACAACAATAGAAGGTTTATCCCAAAATGGTGATCATGAGATTCAGAAAGCGTGGATAGAAGCTCAAGCCCCTCAATGTGGTTATTGCCAAACAGGGCAGATTATGCAGGCCGCGGCCTTACTTTCCGAAAACCCTAATCCAACTAGGGAAGAGATAAAAACATATATGAATGGAAATCTATGCCGGTGTGGTACGTATTTACGCATTTTGCGAGCCATAGAAATAGCGGCAGAAAAAATAGCAGCAAACACTTAAAAAGATTTAAGGGCATATAACTTTAGATACAATAATGAATAAGTCTGTAAGTAGAAGAGAATTTCTTAAAACCTCCGGTGGGGTTGCCTTATTTATTGGTGTTTCCGGCATTCTGCCCCAGATGATTTCTTGTAAAAGCAAAAAAGAAGTTCAGGGAATTATACAAAAGCATCCGCTCACTGCCTGGGTACAATTAACCGATGACGGCAGGGTTATTATTTACAACCCGGCAGCAGAACTGGGCCAGGGATCCATGACTTCATTACCTGCAATTTTTGCTGAAGAAATGGATGCAGATTGGTCTACGGTCTCTGTGGAATTCTCGCCACAGGTATCTGCTATTTACGGATCGGATAAATGGAGTCCAAACAATAAGGTAATGCTGACTGCAGGAAGCAGGATAACCTATGGTTATTATTCTATTATGAGGCAAGCCGGGGCTCAGGCCCGCTATATTTTAATGCATAGTGCAGCCGAACTATGGAAAACCCCCTTAGAAGGCCTTAGCACGGCCAATGGCGGCATAGTGGACAATAAGGCCGGCAGGAGCATTAGTTATGGTGAACTTGTACCTCATCTGACCATGCCTGATAAGCTGCCGGAATTCTCTGAACCGGACTTCAAGGATCCTAAAAATTATCGGTTTATTGGAATAGATCAGCCCAGAGTAGATATTCCTGAAAAAGTGAAGGGAACTACCAGGTTTGCAATCGACATTAAATTACCGGAAATGCTCTTTGGTGTACTGGAGCGTGGAAAAGTGCATGGGGCAAGTCCAAAACTCAATAATGAGTTGGAAATACTCGCACTCGAAGGAGTGCTAAAGCTGGTTCGTTTTGATTATGCAATAGGGATTATTACGGAAACCATTGAGCAGGCTCTGGCCGCGAAAAAACTGCTGGATATTACCTGGAGTGAAGCACCTTCAAACGGTTTCAATTCCCAGGAATGTTTCAAGAAATATGGCGAAATAGCAGCAGATAAATTAACCGGTAAAGTGATAGTAAATGAAGGAGATATTAGTATCGCTGTTAAATCAGCCGATAAAAAGTTTACAGTTGATTTTAAAAATGATTATGTCTATCATGCCCAAATGGAACCCCTTAATGCTGTTGTACAGGTTGGTAAAGACGGAAATTCAGCTGAGGTCTGGGTTGGAAGTCAGCAGGGCTTCGATTCTAAACTTGGTATACCAAAGTACCTTGGGATTCCGGAAGAAAATGTAAAAATAAATTTGCAGTATTTAGGAGGGGGGTTCGGAAGAAGGAGTATGACCGATTTTGTTTTGGAAGGAACAGCTTTGGCCAAGGAGGTTGCTCCCAGACCTGTAAAATTAATTTGGACCCGTGAAGATGATGTCAGATATGGCGCATACAGACCGCTGACTTTACAACGATTAATAGCTGCCACGGATTCTCAGGGAAATATTTCAGGTTTTTCACATTGTGTTGTTGGGGATGGCGGTAATTTGGTTGCCAGTGGTATTCGAATAGATTATTATGATATTCCCAATAAATTTGCCGAATGGCGGGAAGTTTCTGAAGGTATCAGATTAAAACACTGGCGTTCCGTGGGCCATGGACCAAACAAATTTGCCATAGAATGCATGATTGATGAAATAGCTACCTATTTCAGGAAAGATCCGGCCGATTTTAGAAAAAAATTACTGGCCAAGTCACCAAGGGCACTTGCCACCCTGGACAAAGCAATAGAAATGTCTGATTGGGGTTCTGAAACTGATTCTAACCGTGCAAAAGGAATTGCTTTCCTGGAGCGCAGTGGAACCCTTAGCACCGGTGTTTGTGAAATTTCAGTAAATAGAACAACCGGAAAAATAAACGTTCATAAATTTTGGAGTGCCAGTGATGCAGGAATCGTAATACAACCAGACAATGTTAAAGCTCAAATGGAAGGAGGAATATTAATGGGGATTAGCAGTGTCCTCAAAGAACAGCTAACTATCGTTAACGGCCAGATACAACAGTCTAACTTCAATGATTACGAAATATTACGAATGGCAGATATCCCTGATAGCATAGAAACGGAAATAATCGAATCTCGCGAAACACCTCGTGGTGTGGGAGAATCCGGAACGCCTTTAGTGGCATGTGCTATTGCCAACGCATTCCTCAAATTAACCGGTAAACCGCTCAGGCATTTGCCTTTCACTCAGGAAAGGGTATTAAAAGTCTTAAATGCTTGATTTACATTAGGTTGAAAGTCTATTTGCTATAAGGGTTAACCCATCATTTTTATTACCTTTAGCGTGTGCTTAAAAAAATCTATAAAAAGGATTAAAGCCAGCGTCTTTTAGCGTTTCAGATCAATTATTAAAGTCAATTAGTTCAGATGTAAGCCAAAATGAAAAGAAGAAATTTTCTGTTAGTATCTTTTTTTGCCTTAGTTCTAGGCTTAATTTCACTTTGGTATTTAAAGCTTAAATCTGCAACCACCAAAGCGCTTGGCTATCCTGAAGAACTTTCAGAAATCTATGATCGGAAAACTTTAATTCATATTGGAAATACCTATCGGAAGCTAACCAATGAGAATACTAAAAACCATTTGGAAGAACTTTTGCTTCAGGATGCAGGAATGATGGAAACCAAGCTAAAAATGAACTTAAGAACTAAAGTGACGGATGACTTCAGAACTGGAAATACAATTCTAGTTGATGGCTGGTTACTCTCTAAAACAGAAGCCAGGCAATGTGCTTTTTTATCACTGTCTGAAGCAAATTAAAATTCATGCATACAGACGCCAGAAAACTTGAAAACAACACCAAAATTGAAGGGGATATTTGCATTGTTGGTGCGGGTGCAGCGGGCATAAGCATGGCACTGGACTGGAATAAAAATGGCAAAAATGTAATCCTCCTGGAAGGTGGAGGTTTTGAGTATGACAACAAAATTCAAGACTTATATTCAGGTAACTCCACCGGGCAGAGATATTATCCTTTGCGTTCATGCAGGTTGCACTTATTTGGAGGGACGACCGGCCATTGGGGAGGTATGTGTGCCCCATTTGATCCAATAGATTTTAAAAAGAGAAGTTGGGTATCGGATAGTGGCTGGCCAATAACACTGCAGGATCTTGTACCCTTTTATAAAAAAGCCCAAAGTTTATTTGAACTGGACACTTATAATTACAACCTGCACTACTGGCAAAAAGAGTACCCCACCATTACCCCTTTCCCACTCGACAAAGATATTATCTGGTCAAAAATGTGGCAATTCAGCCCCCCTACAAGATTTGGTAAAACATATAAGGAAACCATTGTGAAATCACCTAACATCCATCTTTATACTTATGCCAATCTTACGAAAATTGTAACTAACAATACAGCTAGCAGTATAAAGGAACTGATAGTAAAAAATCATGAAGGAAAAACCCATAAAGTAAGGGCAAAAAAATTTGTCCTGGCCTGCGGTGCCATACAAAATGCAAGGATGTTACTGGCCTCAAGGGGTTTGGCAAAAAAAGGAATAGGTAATGATAATGACGTCGTAGGCCGATATTTTATGGAACATCTGGAAATTAAGTCTGCCGAATTATGGCTCAGGAAACCATTTTCAACCGAGTTATACATTTTTGATTACAGCACGCGAAAACCAAGGGCGGAATTGGCTCTTACCGAAAGGATTCAAGAAGAGACGGGCATTCTCAACGGTACTGCTTCGCTGACACCACTTGTAATGGCCAAACAACAGACGCCTTTAATAGATGTATGGAACAATGAAGATCCAAGGAAATCCTTCGATAAATTAGTAGCAAATTTCAGAAAATCCAGAGAGCAAAACGCTTCCTGGCAGAACGAGAAGGGAAACAGGGCTTTTGAATTATTTACACGCATGGAACAAGCCCCAAACCGCAATTCCAGAATAACACTTTCGAATGAAAAAGATGCCCTGGGTGTCCCAAGACCTCAATTACATTGGGAGTTAACGCATCTGGATAAATACAGCCTTAGAAAATTCTATCATATTCTAGGCCTGCAAATGGGAAAAGCCGGCATAGGCAGGGTAAAACTGGAAGAATTCCTCAGGGATGAAAACGATAACGCAATGCCAGATGAGTTAGGTGGAGGCTGGCATCATATGGGAACTACCAGAATGAGTGAAGACCCCAATAAAGGCGTGGTAGATGCAAATTGCAAAGTTCATGGTATTTCCAATCTCTTTATAGCCGGCTCCGGGTGCTTTAGTACGGCCGGGGCACCAAATCCAACACTTACGTTGGTGGCTCTGTCATTAAGATTGTCTGATTATTTGAAAAATGGCTAAGATTTGATTTAAAAATTACTATTTGACTTTATAATAGCATCAATTAGTTAAAAAAGGGACACCCATACAAATGCCATAGTATTTGGCGATACACCTGCATCACGCAAATAGCTCCTAACCGCTTTTTACTAAACTCAATTAGGATTATCCCGGTATCTGTACTACCTTAATTATTTCTGTACCTTTATTTATGATTTTGAAATAAATTTTTCCTTAAAGGGAAAATGTACTGGTAAGACTTTTTTAAGTTAATAAACATCTATATAGAAAGGCCTTTCCCATACCTAATCTTTTAAACAACATTAACCAGGACGAATATGAAATTAAAAACTACCCTTATGGCCCTATTTTTAATTACCGTTATGCATTCACAGGATAAGAATCCACAGGACATCCCTTACTACCAGATTCCCGACTATCCGGACAGTTATTCCCCGGGAACCGTGGTTGCCCGTATGATAGATGGTTTGGGATTCAGGTATTTTTGGGCAACTGAAGGATTGAGCGCTGAGGACCTGGCATATAAGCCTTCAGAAAGCAATAGAACTATTGACGAAACCCTAGAACACATTTATAACCTATCCCGCGTTGTTTACAACTCCGCCATAAAAGAAATAAATGACAGAACACAGCCCGGTGAAAAACCCCTTTCTTTCCAGGAGAAAAGAAAGCGCACTTTGTTAAATTTTAAGAAAGCCAGTGAAATTTTAGGTAATGCTGAAGATCTGAATGAACATCCCGTAATCTTTAAAACCAAATCAGGCACATTTAATAATCCTTTCTGGAATCAAATAAATGGTCCTATTGAGGATGCCGTATGGCATTGCGGCCAAATTGTAGCTTTAAGAAGAGCTGCGGGCAACCCAATTGACTCGAAAGTAAATGTATTTACAGGTGTAAGGCGATCCGAGTAATTATTTGAGATTAAACAGAAATAGATTTTTATATTTCCTCCAATTCTCTGTCAGGAATTATCTAATAAAAAGAGAATGTTTATGCGCTTATACCATTTTGTTAGCAGCGGCCATTTGCATTTAAATGCTATTGCTTATTTTTAAAGCAATGACATTACTCACTTTTATACTCTTCACAGGCTTTGTTGCCCTTTATGCCACCTGGAAACTTCGACAGGATAAATTAAATACCAAAGACGGTTATTTTCTGGGAGGCAGATCACTTACAGGAGTAGTCATTGCAGGATCCTTACTACTGACAAATATTTCTACCGAGCACCTTGTAGGGATGAATGGCTCTGCCTATAAAAACGGTGCCATTATAATTGCATGGGAGGTTACATCGGCATTGGCTCTGGTAATTGCAGCTTTGTATTTTGCACCCCGGTACCTAAAAATGGGCCTGACAACCATTCCGGAATTTTTGGAAAAACGGTTTGATGGCCTAACAAGAACTATTATTGCATTGTTGCTTATTATATCATTTGTGGCTACGCTGCTGCCTATAGTCCTATATACCGGGGCCTTAAATATCGAGGCTATTTTTGAAATATCCGAACTTTTAAATGTCAGCCAGAAAGAGGGTATATGGATTACCATACTGGTTGTTGGAGGAATTGGCGCAATTTATGCCATATTTGGCGGCCTTAAAATGGTCGCCTACACAGACACTATAAATGGTTTTGGTTTGCTTGCGGCCGGGTTGCTTGTTCCCATTTTGGCCCTCTGGAGTATTGGCGACGGAAATCTCGCCGAAGGTATTAGCATAATCTTTAAAAAAAACCCTGGTAAATTTAATGTTATTAGCAGAGAAACGGGCATTGGGCCCGGATCGAGATCTGCAATATTGCCTTTCGAAGTACTATTTACAGGATTGATGTTGAACCAGATTTATTTCTGGACCATGCACCAGTCAATTATCCAAAGGGTACTTGGGGCGGTTAGTCTTAAAGAAGCACAAAAAGGTTTGCTGTTTACGGGACTTCTGAAAATCCTGGTTCCTTTGATAATAGTACTTCCTGGGCTTATAGGGTTTTATTATTTTGGGGATGAATTTTATAACAATCCGGACAGTGTTTATCCCAATCTGGTAAAAATGGTCTTACCTGCCTGGCTAACCGGATTCTTTGTAGCCGTTATGATGGGGGCAATACTCACTACGTTCAACAGTGCTTTAAATAGTGCTGCGACAGTTTTTAGCCTTGGTATTTTTAAGCGGTATATTCAAAAAAACGCAACCGAAAAAAGACTCGTAAATACAGGCAAATGGACTTCAGCCATACTTGCCGTCTTCGCTATTGGAATAGCTCCCTTTGTAGCCAATGCTCCTGAAGGACTTTACCAACTCCTGCAACAACTTAACGGCATATTTTTCATCCCGATTGCAAGCGTAATTATTGCAGGCTTTTTATTGCCCAAGGTCTCAGCCACAGGAGCCAAGGCCGGCTTGCTCTTTGGCTTGCTATTTTATATTTTAAGTTACTTTGTTCTGGAAGTTGATCTGCACTTTGTTCATATTTGGGGGATAGAATTTGTACTTAATATTGGTATAATGCTTTTGGTATCGCGGTTTACTCCGAATAAAGAAATATTTGTGATTAAGGATGCGGGATTAATAAACCTTAAGCCATGGAGATTTGCGGGGCCTTTTAGCTTGTTTTTGGTAGTATTCACCATTATTTTGTACCTTTTACTGGGAAATGTCTAATATGGAAAAACTATTCAGAAATTATAAGGATATTGCTGTAAACGCAGCCGTTAGGGACCATTATCGTAAGATGCGCGAAAGACAGACCTTTGAATATGTTCAGCGTATGCAAAGAAAATATTTGAAGTTTGACAAGCCCATGGGTCTCTGGGATGCAATGGGCCATTTAAATGACCTTATTGATGTTAGTGATCCGGATTTGGATCTGCCCAATGTGCAACATCTTATTCAAAGTGCCGAAGCAATAAGAGAGGACAACCGACCAGACTGGATGCAATTGGTTGGTCTCATTCATGATTTGGGAAAAGTGATGTTTTTATGGGGAAGTGATGAAGACGGAACCAGCCAGAATGAACAATGGGGGATGGTTGGTGATGTTTTTGTGGTTGGCTGTGCACTTCCGGAATCCTGTGTTTATCCTGAATTCAATAAGCTTAATCCGGATATGAAGGATACCAGGTATAATTCTGAATTAGGAATATATGAAAAGCATTGCGGTCTGGATAATCTTACTTTAGCCTGGGGGCATGATGAATATCTGTTTCAGGTATTAAAAAACCACAAAAGCAATTCAATACCGGAAGCAGGGATGGCCATGATCAGGTACCATTCCTTTTACCCATGGCATACCGGAGAAAGCTATGGCTCTTTACTCTCTATCAAAGACAAGGAATATTTAAATTGGATACGAGATTTCAATAAGTACGATCTTTACACTAAATGCAATAAGGTCTATGATCTCGAAGAGATTAAGGCCTATTATTTACCAATAGCTCAAAAGTATCTTGGAACCGACCCAATTTACTGGTAAAAAAAGGAAATAGACTTCCCGAATAAAGCCAAGTGCATAACAACAAATTTCAAGGTTTTATATAAATAATCGGTATAGTTGATTATTACATTCATATTCAAAGTAATTGCATAGATAAGTCCATGTAAAGCATTTGAAATATAACCTTATTTGTTCGGGCATGGTCTGTCTGACGGGAATTAAACCTTTTACATTCTTTAGATAATTTTTATGATATATTAACAATATAAGATGATCAAAATCATTAAATTAGAATGAATTGGGTTGTATTTTTGCAGGCAACCAAAATAAAAAAAGCTATAACATGAAACACAATGTAAAATTTAGCAATATTCTTTTAGCGATTACCGCAGGGATTGTGTTGCTAATAGGAATTCCAACAAATATTCACGCAGCCACTTTCTTCCAGGAAGAAGCCCAGGAAGAAACATCTTTCAATCAATTCAGAGGAGAGGT
>Ga0209536_100003516_pt1 | contig 25127 bp, 27 predicted proteins | sample DeeMarSeWOR28_12_FD_187461 | JGI IMG/M metagenome (GOLD analysis project Ga0209536, IMG submission 187461) | Marine sediment microbial communities from White Oak River estuary, North Carolina - WOR-2-8_12 (SPAdes) (version 2) | ecosystem: Environmental > Aquatic > Marine > Intertidal zone >...
CCGCCCCTACCGATAAGTTGGTTTTATAGCAACTTGGGCTTTTTAGATAACCAGATAAAAAAGTTTATAAAATGCCGCGATCAAAGGTGAGAAACTGCAGCGTTTATGTTGGGTGAGATAAAGGTTAGGTTTAAATGCCGGAGAACTATTTGATGCTTAAATTGAAAGTCTAAAGTGTTTTATCAGAAATTATCGGCATACCTCTCTTTGAGTTTCTTTTCCACCAAAGTTGGCACCATACCCTCAATGCAACCGCCAAACTGAGCCGCTTCTTTGATGATGGAAGAACTGGTATATATCCAACGCAATCCGGTCATCAAAAACACGGTCTGAACTTCCCGGTTTAGCCGCCGATTCATCAGCGCCATCTGAAACTCATATTCGAAGTCCGAAAGGGCGCGCAGCCCGCGAAGAATGCCTTGGGCCTTTTTTTGAGTGGCATATTCGACCGTGAGGCCGTCAAAAGTGTCAATTTCTACATTCGGAAATTCTTTCAAACTGTCTTCCAGCATTTCTATTCGCTCTTCAAGGGAAAACAAATTTTGCTTCTTCGGATTTGTTAATATAGCGACGATGATCTTATCGAAAATTTTCAACCCTCTTTTGAGTAAATCCAAATGGCCATTGGTAACAGGATCAAACGAACCGGGATAAATAGCAACTCTTTGCATATTTTGCATTCCTTTATCAGAAAGCTAATTTCTATATCATACTTACCCTGCGAAACACGTTATCCACCGCTCACAAGAGGCACAACAGCACTCATAGCATATAATTGAAAAATGAAACAAGGGTTTTTCCATATTTTCTCTGATCGGATTGTTTAAATATGCTTTCGTCAAATGATATTGACTCATGCTGAGAATGCTCGATAACTACACAAGCACCTTTCCTTACACTGCGGCTGTTGTGAAGATTGGATAACGTGGGGATAATCAGATTTTTATTGTAGGGAGGATCTAAAAATATTAGATTAAAGGAAGTTTGAAGGCTTCGTAGACAGTCCAAGCTTTTGGCAATGTTCCATTGGAGAATTTTTGACCGAGACTCAAGGGAGATGTCTTCTAAATTTCTGCGCAAAACAGAAATCGGTTCTTTATAACAATCAATAAAAAAAGCTGAATCAGCTCCGCGGCTCAGTGCTTCGATTCCAAACGCACCGGTTCCGGCAAATAGATCCAGCACATTAGAACCGCGAACACGGGATGCAAGGATGTTAAAAATTGCTTCTCGGGTGCGATCAGCAGTAGGTCTGATATTTGAGCCCGGTACCGACCGGAGTTTTCTGCCTTTGAAATCCCCACCAATAATCCGCAATTTATATTCCTACAAAATGCCATTCATGATTCGATCCAGATAGGGTATTGAAACTGCTTCCAACACTATTTGAAGTTCTTCAGTTTCTTATGCAAATAACTGCGCCCAACGCCAATGGCTTCGGCCGTCTTCGTGACGTTGTTCTGGTGCTGCCTAAGTTTTCTGTTGATAAATTCCTGTTCAAACGCAGCTTTGGCTTTTTTGAGATTATCGGTTTGAAGAAATTGAGATGCAACAAAATCCGGCCCCAAACACGCATTCAGATTATAGGCATCCGGTATGTCCTGAATATCTATGTTATCACTTTCCACCATTATCGATAAACGCTCCACCAGATTCTTCAGTTCCCTGACATTTCCGGGCCACTTGTAATTTTTCAGAGATTCTAAGGCAGCTGGTGTTATTTTTTTTCTTTTACTGCGATTTTTGACTGCAAATTCCTTTAAAAAAGTTTCCACCAAGGACGGTAAATCCTCTACACGCTGCCTTAAGGGAGGCACCTCAAGCGGGAAGACATTTAGCCGATAGTAGAGATCTTCCCGAAACCGGCCGTGTTCAATCTCTTCTTCGAGGTTTTTGTTGCTGGCGGCAATAACCCTGACGTCAACGCTTATGGTTCGATTACCACCGACACGCTGGATCTTTTTTTCCTGAAGCACTCTTAAAATTTTGGCCTGCGTCTTAAGGCTCATGTCGCCGATTTCATCCAGGAAAATTGTCCCGTTGTTAGCTAATTCGAATTGGCCGATTTTTTTTGTGGTAGCTCCGGAATACGCTCCTTTTTCATGGCCGAAGAGTTCACTTTCAATAAGCTCCTCGGGAATTGCTGCGCAACTCACATCAATAAGCGGCTGATCGGCGCGCGGGCTTAATTGATGGATAGTCCTGGCGACAAGTTCTTTTCCGGTGCCATTTTCCCCGCTAATCAAAATCCAAGCATCTGTTGGAGCAGCCTTGGCAATGTTCTTTTTCAGTTCTATTGTTTTTGAACTTTCGCCATTAATGGAGTTTTTTTCCAATGTTTTCTTCCGTAAATATTTATTCTCTTCTTCAAGTCGTCTGAAATTCAAGGCATTGTTTATGGCCAGAATTACTTTATCGATGGATAGCGGTTTTTCGATGAGGTCATAGGCCCCAAGTTTGGTGGCTTTGACAGCCGTCTCGATCGTACCGTGACCGGTTATAATAATCACCTGGATGTACGGATTTTCCTTTTTTATTTCCTTGAGGGTTTCGATGCCATCCAGCCCCGGCATCCATATATCCAGCAGGACAAGATCCGGTGAGTCGTTTTCAATAATTTTTAGGGCTTGGTAGCCGTTTGCAGCCGTTGTTACCTCGAAACCTTCATCATGAAGAAGGCCGCTTAAGGTTTGTAGAATGGACGGTTCATCATCAACAATTAAAATAGAAGGTAACATATAGTGTCCTTTTCAAATACGTTTTGAACTGTTTCCTGAAAACGGTGTCGGTTGATGTGTTATTGCAGTTATCACTATTTTTCAAGTTTAAGAATACACGACGCACTGCGCCGAACTACTGCTACACCTAAACCGGCAGCTCGATAACGAATTTCGCTCCCATAGGAACATTGTCCTGAACACTGATCAGGCCATTATGGTCGGCAATGATTGTACTGACAATAGTGAGTCCTAAACCCATGCCGGCCTTTTTGGTCGAAAAATTAGGTTCAAATAGACGTGTTTTATCCTGATTAGAAATACCGGGGCCATCGTCCGCAACCTCAATCCGTATGCGCCTCAAAATTGGGTCATGCGTCACTGTGAATGAAATCGAGCCTTCTTCTTTAATGGCCCCAATGGCATTGTCAACCAGGTTAATCAAGGCCTGTTTTATCTGCTGCTTGTCGAGATTCAGTTGAGGCATTTCACCGCTGTTATAGATCTCAAATGTAATGTTAGGGTGTCCTTCGCGGTAAAGAGCGACGGTTTCCTCGATAATCGGTGGCAATTGACAGGGTTTGAGATTGGCGCTCGGAAATCGTGCAAATGACGAGAATTCATTCACCAGATTTCGAATCAGATCCACATGATCAATGATGGTTTGGGTACATTCTTCAAAAACCGGATCATCTAATTGCTGGGAAAACTTCCTCTTCAATCGTTGAGCGGAAAGGGTTATCGGTGTTAAGGGGTTCTTCACTTCATGGGCGATCCGGCGTGCAACCTCCCGCCAGGCGGCCATTCGCTGGCCTTTCTCCAGTTCGGTTAAGTCGTCAAACACCATGACGATGCCCATATGTTGCCCGGTATCGTCCCTCAGGGCATTTACTGTGACCAGGAAACTTCGAGGACGCCCTTCAATGCTCAGCTTTAGCGGCATTTCAACGAATTTATCCCGGGCTAAGGAGAGATTCTCCATTATTTCGTTGGCAAGTTTTTGATTCGGGACACTCAAAATGTTTTCGAAAGGCTTGTTTTGAACATCCTCCGATTTGATTCCAAGCATTTTTTCAGCCGATTTATTAATCGTGGAAACCAGGCCATTGGCATCTACGGTGACAACCCCGGCAGAAACGCTTTTCAGCACAAATTCCATATATTGGCGCCGTTCTTCGATTTCGATATTCTGCTGTCTGAGCATGCGAGCCGAAAGTTCCAGTTGCTCCCTGCTAGTTCGAAGATCCCGAGTCATTTTGTTAAATGATTTTACCAAACTTCCAATTTCATCATCGGCAACCGAGCCGATGGTGAAACTTAATTCACCCTCGGCAACGCGTCGGGTTCCTTCAGCCAGTTCTTTGATTGGAATGCTGATGGTTTTCGCCAAATAGAACCCAAACCAGATCGCACAAAATAATACCAGCAACGCCACAATGGAAAGAGAGATGTAATATGTAATCTGGATAGGTTTTTTATACAGTTTAATCTGCTGATATTCTTCGAAACCCCTGGAGATGGATGCAAGATTTTTTGCCAGATCCTGCGCTAACAGTACGGTAACTACAGCGAAACCCTCGGCCTCGGCCGTCGGCGCCCCATAAGGAATCGTTGCGATGGTTTTAATTAACTCCCCGGAGGGTATTTCTTGGGTGATGGATCGAACACCGTCGGGGGATCGTTCCTTTCGAAATTTTTTCCTAGAAAGAATGCCAAAATATTCGTTTTCCAATTTCGACGCTAGAGCAAACGTAATCCGCTCCGTATTGGCTGCATAGACCTCAATCGCGTCGAGATTAAATTCCCGTTGTGCCACACGGACATACTGCGTCAGGAGTTTTCTGTGCTGGAAGTCCAGCATGTTTTTTGATTTTATCTGATAGGCAATTTGTTCTAGAAAGAATTTGTTGTTGCCCTCCACGCGATTATACAAGCTGCCTCCAACCCGCAGTGAATTTTCTAACGCCTGTTCCACTGGAACGTTAAACCAAAATTCAATGCTGGTTGTGATGAAGTTTATTGAAAAGAAAAACAGGACAGCGGTCGGTACGATGGTCAAGACAAGAAAAGCAACAACCAGTCTGGTCCGAAGTTTAGCCCCCATGACCTTGCGTTTGCGGTCATACAACAATTTCACCAGGTTGCGGAAGACAAGAAATATCAACAAAATGAGGAGTAGTAAATTAATGTTAATCAGAATAAACATTAAGATGGTATTGGAGATAGGAATGTCGGCACCAAATCGGATAATTCGGGTTTCCGCAAATGTCAGGAGGGCCACGATGAAAATGATGACCACAATCAGAATGCTTTCCCGCCGCCGTCGAATTCTATCGGCGTCCGTGATCAGGGATTTGTTTCGTTTAATCATAAATCTGGTCATCACAAATGTGGAGGGAAACAATCAACCGTCCACCATCAGTAAATAAAATCAATGGTATACCAATCGGTTTCAATATCCCAAAATGAGACGAAAAACAGGACATAATGTAGATAAAGAGGGAGGGTTTTTTTACTCACTTCAGCCTTGGTTCTCAGTTGATATTGCTGCCCCTTTTCTAGTTTGCTTAACGGTAAAATTTTCAAACTGTTAACTTCGCTCATCCATTTCTGAGCTACCTCAAATGATTTGGTCACCTCTGGCTCGTTATCTCGCCAGGACCGCTTGACAATAAATTCTTTTTTTAGATTGTCATATTCGATGGTATGCGTCACTTTTATATCGGCGACACTAATGTCGACCCATATGTTTCGAACGCGATTTAGCTTCGCAAAGAAAAAGAAGGTTGCCGGTGTGCCGCTCAGTATGGCCTTTTTTACCATTTCATTGAAGGCCCCTTCGAGATTAAGGTATAAAAGCAAGTCGTCACTGGTGGTGGAAACAGTGACGTTAGATAATGACACCTGCTGCGCAAAGACAGGAAACGCCAGCATTGAAAGCATACAAAACCACGACACCCATATTATCTGCTTCCTTAACATGAAGACCATAAAAATAAACTGCACCGTCACTGAAAATCAATAGTTGATTGTTTTGCGGGCGGCTCCCTGCTTGAAAATGAAAACCGGAGAATAATTAACGCTACCGTAAATTACCAATGACTCTCACAGGTAACGCATATAATATTCTCCGAACTCACACAAGGTATCTGGTTGCTGCACGAAATTTTTATTTTCTAAGTTATATACCGAATTTGGAGTTCGATTGCGGTAAGGAATTGCATAGGCACATCCTCTTTATTAATAACGGAAACTACTTTAAATTGCAAGTGATTTTGCTGTCTTGCGAGGGGATTCAGCAGGTTTTTGAAAGGTTTGGGTTTGCCAGCTTTCCTTTTTTTTAAAGAATTTTTTAAGAAAGGCATGATTGAAAGCATGGCCTGATTTGTTGGTTACGATATGGGCTAAAATCGGCATGCCGAGGAGCGAAAAATCTCCAATGCAATCCAGAAGTTTGTGACGAACAAACTCGTCATCGTACCGTAATCCATCTTTGTTTAAGATGTCCTTATCATCAACGATCACGGCATTATCCAAAGATCCTCCCCGTGCCAGCCCATAGTTTTTCATATACTCGACTTCACGCAAAAATCCAAACGTTCTAGCCCTTGAAATTTCACGCTCGAAAACATGGTCTAATACCTCTATGCAACAGGACTGCTTCCGGATTCGAGGATGCTCGAATTCAATATTGCAGGTTATTTTGAAGGTAGTATCCGGGTAGGCACCCACATATTTGCCGTCTTCCTCAAGCTCAATTGCCTCCCTTAAAACGAAAAAATGTCGGGACGCTTCCTGTTCCCGGATCCCGGCATCCATTATCATTTGCGCAAACGGACCGGCACTTCCATCCATCACCGGCACTTCGTAGGAATCGAGTTCAACAATGACGTTATCTATGGACAACCCGGCAAAACAGGCCATCAAATGCTCAATGGTCGATACAATAACCCCCTCTGATCCAATCACGGTTGCCAGACTAGTGTCCACAACACAATTAAAGCGAGCCGTGATTGTCGGGTCATCTGGCAGGTCTTTTCTGACAAATTTTATTCCATGATTGACCGGTGCCGGTACCAGAGTCAGATTAACCACCTTCCCTGAGTGAAGACCGATTCCGGAACAGAAAATCTCTTGTGCAATCGTTCTTTGGTAAGTCGGTAGAGCCATATTCAAAGCAATTTGACAACCCCTTGATGATATTCGGCAGCGGTTTCAAATTGTAGCGTAGCGGTGACGATTAACCTAAACTCACGATAAATTTAAGTCCTGAAATTATTACCATTTTATATCAAAAGTCAATAAAATAATTTATCGAGCCCTAAATTTTGTGTGAGACCGAAATCTAAAAAGATCGATGTACGGCTCGACAGCGGCAAGGGCTAGTCCACCCAGACTATGAACAAAAGCATTGTTCTGTAATCAACGATTTGCTATAGCATGCAGCATTTCAGACTCATATGCAATTTAACGCTGTATGCACAAAATAGCAAGGGATTACTCATAATATAAGCCGGGATTGCTGCATCGATTTCATATGGCAAGCTTAACTGCGAAATTAGGCTTTTATTACTATCTATATTATTTTCAATAAATTACTTAGCTGCTTCATTTTATTTTCGCTCATTTGAGGTAGAACATTACATCCAAAAAAGGGGGGAAGGTGCTCGCAAAGGTTCTCAGCAGTGCCGTGCTTGGGATAGACGCCTATCGAGTTGAAGTCGAAGTCGATATCACCTCGGGACTTCCGACATTTACCACCGTTGGTCTTCCCGAAACCTCCGTCAAAGAAAGCAAAGAGCGAGTAAAATCTGCAATCAACAATTCGGGATACCGATTTCCGGATGACAGAATTACGGTCAATTTAGCCCCAGCGGATATAAAAAAGGAAGGAACCGGTTTTGATCTGCCCATCGCCTTGGGAATACTGGCTGCCACCGGCATTGTTCCCCAGGAGGGCATTTCTCAATACCTTGTTTTAGGAGAGCTATCGTTAGATGGTCGTATAAAGCCGGTTAAGGGGTCACTGCCGATGGCCCTGGCCGCGAAGGAGGCCGGGTATACCGCGATCATTGTTCCTTATGATAACGGCCGCGAAGCATCGGTGGTCAATGACATTACGGTGCTGCCCGCAAAAACATTGTCTCAGGTTGTCGGCTTTTTGAGAGGATTTGGGCAAATAGAGGCAGAAAGAGTGGATATCGCGACCATCTTTGAAAACCACAGGCGGTTTGAAATAGATTATGCGGAAGTCATGGGTCAAGAACACGTTAAGCGCGCATTGGAAATCGCTGCCGCGGGCGGGCATAATCTGTTGATGATCGGACCTCCCGGGTCCGGCAAAACCATGTTGGCCAAACGACTGCCGACGATTCTACCACCGATCACCTTTGAAGAAGCTATTGAAACAACCAAAATATTCAGTGTTGTCGGGATGCTGGCAAAAGATCAAGCCCTGATCACCAGGAGGCCGTTTCGTTCGCCCCATCATACTATCTCTGACGCCGGATTGATCGGTGGCGGTCATATTCCACGCCCCGGAGAAGTAAGCCTGGCGCACAACGGCGTTCTGTTTCTGGACGAACTCCCCGAATTTAAGAAACATGTTTTGGAGGTGTTGCGTCAACCTCTGGAAGACCTAAAAGTGACCATCTCCCGGGCGTCCACCACGCTGACCTACCCGTCCAACTTCATGCTGGTTGCCGCTATGAATCCTTGTCCCTGTGGATATTTTTCCGATCCCAAACATCAATGCCGGTGCTCGTTTCCACAAATTCATCGTTACCGTTCCAAGATTTCCGGTCCGCTTCTGGACCGCATTGATATCCATGTTGAAGTACCGGCGGTGCCCTATAAAGACCTGATGTCGGATTCCAATGCCGAACCTTCTGAGGACATTCGCAACCACGTGGCGGCAGCCCGAGATATCCAGTCAAAACGCTTTTCCCGAACCAAATTTTACAGTAATGCTCAAATGAGCAGCCGCCACATTAAAAACCATTGCAAAATTGATGCGGCATCCAGAAACCTGCTGGAATCCGCCATCGACAAGCTCGGCCTTTCCGCCCGGGCATTTAACCGAGTTCTCAAAATCGCCCGCACCATTGCGGATCTGGCAAGCGAGCCGAACATACTCATCGATCACCTCTCCGAGGCCATCCAATACCGCAATCTGGATCGGGGGAGTCAGTTTAAATAGCGCACGTTTGATGCGTTAATCTTCTGCAAATTATAGTTTAATTTCTCAATTTCGGAAATCGCGCGATTGCTTCAGACAATGATCGTTAAGGTTCAATCTTGACTTTAGCGTGACACATAGATATTTTACTGACGTGAAAGTGAATCTTGCCTGAATTTTTTAACCCACCGATAAGCCTACGACGGAGCATATTTGTGACAACTACAGAAACCTGCTGTGAACATATTGCAATAGATGAGCATGGTGCTCCATTCATTGCCGGTACGAATATGAAAGTAATTAAACTTGTGGGAGAAAAACTTGGCTTTGGGTTTAGTTCTAAAAAGCTTCTGTTTCAGCATTCGTATTTAACACTTGGGTAGGTCCATCATTTCTTATTTATGCACAGAGGGACCGAGAAAATCGTTTCGACAAAATAGAAGGAGATTAACATGGCAGCTCCAAACGAAATTTTGAAAGATGCCTTGAATCTCAGGCCTGCAGAGAGGGCAGAATTAATTGACAAACTCCTTTCAAGCTTGGACAATCCAGACAAAAAGATCGACGAATTATGGGCAAAGGAGGCGGAAGATCGAATAGAAGCTTACGATCAAGGAAAGATTAAAGCTTTAACTCTCAAGGAAGTTCTCGAAAAGTATAGGTAGAATTGCTGATGAGAATACGGTTGCTAGAAATTGCACAGATTGAGCTTGATCAAGCCATTTAGTATTACAACTACGAGTCTCCCGGACTCGGCAATGCCTTCTTAACAGAAGTTTTAAAAGTACTTGACAGAATCGGCGAGTTTCCCGAAGCATGGCATCCTCTCTCAGCCCGAACTCGAAGATGTCAAACGCGGCGGTTTCCCTATGGAATCATTTACCAGGTTCGGCAAGACGAGATTTTGATTGTTGCAATTGCCAACCTTCATCGCAGCCCCGATTACCGGAAAGACCGTCTATAACGGACAAAATAATACTTCAGAGGAATCTGAACGATCGTTCAATTTGCTCCGCCAACCTTTTTAATGAATAAATCCCATCCAAACCGACAACTGCCTTTGGAATCTTTTCTCGTTTCGACATAAACATATCTTTAAACCTCTGGTAATTCGTGGAAACAAATTCTTTCGTACCGATGATTTCAGAATCTGTAAAATATCGTGTTCTGTATCGAAAGCGGTCGACTTTGCAGATTTTAAACTCTTTTTTCCACTCTTTTTCAACCATAGAATCTTCAAGGATTTTATGCCTGCCGAATTCAAAAAGGTCAACCGCACCGGCTTCATAAACATACCGGCGATAACTATTCAGCCTTTCCTCGGCATCCAGCACGCCGAATTCCTTAGAAATAACCGCGTCGATTATAGCGCCGGTTGTAATACCTGGCAAAGCCTACTTTTATTTCTCGAATAAATTCGCTTAGATTTTATAGTTTCTCCCGTAAGGATGGAATTAGTCCATCTGTAAATACACGGTCCTCAACATAAAACTTCATAAAGCGCTTCTTTATTTCCTCATCACCAAATTTGTATTCGGGAAGCATTTTTACCAAAATGTGGAAGCGGATTTGGAAGGTGAACCGAACATACTTATCGATCACCTCTCCGAAGCCATCCGATACCGTAATCTGGACCAGGGCAGCCAGTTGAGATAGAGAAACCGCTTGAAATATTGAAATATTCCTTGACATATTTAGGTTTACGTATAAAATATACGTAAATTTAAAAGGGAATAAATATGAAGACAGCCACTGTTGGAGAAATACAAAAAAATTTCAGTCGGATTCTAAAAGAGATAAAAGCCGGGGAAGAAATAGCGATTACACGGCGAGGTAAACCGGTTGCGGTAATTACTGCTTTAGGTCCCAAAAAAGAAATAGACTGGCCTGATTTTTACGAGGAAGCAATTGAATTAAAAGGTAAAGCCGCCGGCGAGATCCTTATTGAAGGAAGAGAGGACCGATTTTAAGTGGTTTACGTGGATACCAGTGTAATCGTTAAACTGTATATCAAAGAAGAATATTCTCGGAATACGTCCAATTGGTTGAAGAAGAACAATGAAGCCATTCCATTGACGAGTTTTCATGAATTGGAACTTATCAACGCCATCCATTTAAAACAATACAGGTCTGAAATTACGCCGGATGAAATCCGTTTGATAATGTCAAGGTTCGAAGAACACGAAATAAACGGAATATATTATCGCCCTCAATTAGATTGGCCGGCGATACTCGTCCATGCCATTGATTTGTCGAAAAAACACTCGACAAGCATCGGATCGAGATCATTGGACATTCTTCACGTTGCTTCAGCTTTGTCAATTAACGCCGATAGGTTTCTGACGTTGGATGACCGCCAAAGCAGGTTGGCTGCAATCGCCGGGTTGAAAATAGAAAATATTAAGAAATGATCGAACTTTGCTCAACGCGGCATTCTATACCTCATACAGGTGATCACCGATAACCACTAAAAAAGAGGAGACGGATGAGCGATTTTAAAGACAGCATAAATGAACTTCTGGTGATGCTATTGTCTGTCGCCGTTCTGATGGTGATGGTGTACTTTCAACAAAGCCGGGAATGGAATCAAGCGGTAACGTCCCGCAATCAAAAAATCAGCGAGCAGCAGCAAAAGATTTCAAAATTTAAGCAGGAGCTGGCCCAGACACAGGATACGATAGCCGGCCTCAAATCGTCCTCACAAAAGACTTTAGACGATTTAAAATCTGTACAAGAAATTATCGGAGGGCTGGAACTTAGCAGACAAAATAGCCAGAAAGAAATCGTCGAGATGAGAGATGTGTTGCAGAAAAAAGACAATGAAATCGTCGAGATGAAAGAGAAACTCAGGACAGACCGGTCCGCTAAAGATAGCCGCATCACCGAACTGGAAAGAGTGATTGCCGATCAAAAGCAGCAGTTAATGGAGGCAGAGGAAACGATCCGGCATTTAAAAGAACCTTCTAACGTCACGTCAGAATAGTCAGAAAAGCGCATCAAGTTTTGTTAACAGCTCCATTGTCACACTTGCTGTTGTTTTTTCTCTAATCAACGGTAACAATCCACATAATCGGTGTGTTACGACAAACAAATCAAGTTTGACAAGTATATTTAAAATGGCTATTATGGCTATATATTATTAAATGATTCATAAAAACCTCAACGCAAACACAATGATTCAAGTAAATGTTTCTGAAATAAGAAATCGCCTGAGCTACTATCTGCGTCTGGTTCAAGGCGGTGAGCAAATTGAGATCCTTGACCGTAAAACCCCGGTCGCCCGCATTTCCCATATATCGCAGGTCAAACCGGAAAAAAATCACACACCTTGGATCAAAGAGCTCGAGCAACTGGGAATTGTAAATCCACCGAATAAGGCGGATTTTCCACAAGACTTGCTGAACAAACAAGAACTGACTTTGCCGTGCGGGCATGCCAGAACAGGTGTGCTGAAAGCTTTACTCGAAGAAAGAGAAACCGGAAGATGATATTCTGGGACTCATCGGCAATTGTTCCTTTAATTGTAAAAGAAGCAGAAACCGATTACTGTCTGAACATCCTTTCCGGCGATAAACAGATGCTTGTTTGGTGCTTGAGCAAGGTAGAAGTTGTTAGTGCCTTATGCCGGGGATTTCGAGAAGGAAATCTTGACCAGCAATATTTTCAAAGGTCCAAGCGGCGTTTAAATGAATTTATGGAACGCGCTTATGAGATCGCCGCAGTAGATCAGGTGAAGAAGCGCGCGCTGCGGCTTCTGGAGGTTCATCCCCTGCGCTCGGCCGATGCCTGTCAATTGGCTGCTGCACTTGTAGCTACCCGAGAGGATCCTGGCCGTCTGACCATGCTCACTTTTGATCAGAGACTTAAAAACTCTGCCATTAAAGAGGGTTTTATGGTCAACCCCGATTTGGGTGACGGTAGCTAAATTAAAAAAAGCACCGGTTTCGATCTACCCACCACTCTGGAAATCGCGGTCGCCGGTGGGCACAATCTGCTGATGATCGGTCCCCCCGGTTCCGGTAAAACTATCTTGGCAAAACGACTACCGACTATTTTAATCTATCTGATTTTTGACAGTTTATTTTTCACTTTTATGTAAAATCAAGGTGTTATGGTAGTATAAATTTTTTTGGCTCTACCGATTAGTTTTTTGGTCATGGCTAGACTTCCTTTATCGAAGGCGGTATAGCGACTCCGACAGACTGGTTCGGCTGCGGCCCTTACAAACCGGTTATGGTTGGAAAACTGCTGGATATCTTCCAGAAAGAAAAAGACCGCTGATATTCAGTCAGCGGCCCTTTCTCTTTTTTCTTCAACACGTTAAGCGATCGGCTCGTCACATAAGGCTCTGCCTTTTTTATTCAGCTTTGATATGCAGATTCCAATTCGGTATGTCAGCCTCCAATTTTTCTTGTGATATTTGGTATGCATGTATAGAATAAGAAGATGATAAATCAGGGGGGATTGGATTTATGATGATAAATCCGCATTTTATTGCTCCTTGTGGTCTTTATTGTGGAGTCTGTGCCATTTATATTGCACACCGTGATAATAATCACAAATTTAAGGAGCGGTTAGTCAATCTTTACAAGGGAGAAGTTCCCGGCAAAGGTACTCTTCCAAATAGTGAAAATCTTTCGATAGAAAATATTCAATGCCGCGGCTGCCTGTCTGATGAACTGTTTATGCATTGCCGACAGTGTGAGATCAGGGATTGTACAGGAGCGAAAGGTTATACCGGATGTCATCAATGCGATGAATTTCCTTGTCAGCATATTGAAAATTTTCCCATGACTGTTGGCAAAAAGGTTATTTTGCGGGCTATTCCGTATTGGCGGGAGGTTGGTACTGAAAAATGGATTCAAGATGAAGAAGCCCGCTATATTTGTCCTGAATGCGGTAATAAAGTGTTCCGGGGCGTTGTAAGATGTAATCAGTGTAAAGCGACGTTGGATCTGGACTAGTTTTTACCGAAAAGAACAAGCTATTTCATCTATGATCGCAGAACATCTGCATGAAGGCAGACGGTAAAACCTGGTGCCTCTTATAAGCTAGACAGTATACATTCCTTCGACATTCGACCTGCCCGCAATGCCTTCAAACGTATGTGTGTCAACTTTACCGATTTAATTCATAAGTGAATGACTACGCTAAACCAACGCACTATGCATGGCAGGCGGGTATTCATGATTCGATATTCGAAATCTGCGTTTTTATCCTCGTAAGGCTGAAGTCTTTTTTTGATTTGACCGGCTGCGTTTTTGTCCGGCGGCTGGGCTGAACGGTGAACCTTGAACCAGTGAACGCTTACCAATTTTTTATCCAACCGAGGCCTTTTGGATGCCTTTCAAAATCGCCTTGCGGAGGTCTCGCGCGGTCGCCGGGGGTGAAGGCGCCTGCGGATGCAACGCCATGGAGATGGCCTCCGTAGGACACAGGTTGGCACAGGCTCCGCAACCGATGCAACGGTTGTTATCTACGACGGCTATTTCCGCGTTATTCATAGAGACGGCCTCTACTTGGCATTTCTCCACGCAGGTCTCACAACTTTCACACAGCTCCGCATTAACCGTGGCGACGTAACCGGAAGATGCGATCCAAACAGGTTTATCGGTTTCTTTTAGTTTGTGCAGCAAATCACAGTGGCAGCTGCAGCAGTTGCATAAAAACTCCAAAAATTCAGACGTATTGGAGCTCAAATGCACTAATCCGTGTTCTTCACATTCCGTTAAAATCGCATGCGCTTCTTCTTTGGTAATCATCCGCGTAATCCCTCGCTCTGCGGTATAGCGTGCCCCGGGACCAAAATTCATGCAGCATTCACGGGGTGCTTCACAGCTTTCCTCTCCCAACAGCTGCGCCTGATGCCGGCAAAAGCAATGCCCGACCGCAATCGCATCGGCGGAGTCAATATAGCGCGAAAGCTGGTCAAAGGTATAAACCGTTTGTCCGGCCTGAATGGTTTTCTCGACGGGAATGATTCGCGTTGGAGGCGTTGCGTCTTTCGCAGCGGTCAATGTTTTGGTCACCATGGGTTCCGCAAGATCGAGATAGGCTTTAAACATCCGGGCCAGACGCCGGTCATGTGCGGTATCCGTACCGCGCATGAATTGAAATTCAAACATACCCGGCATAATCGCCAATAAGCGATACAGGACGACTCCATCCTTTTCCCGCGTAAGCACCGTCGCCTTATCCGCCATGGATTCCAAAAGGGGTGTTATTTCCGCCACCGGCCGCGACAGTTTTACGGCTAAATCCGGCGCCGAGATGGCTACCGGCGGAATCTTGGCGGCAATCTCAGCTTCTTCTTCCGTAAAAAGTTCATCGAATAACTCCGCCAGCTCGGGACACGGAATCGCCGGTATCATGGCGCCGAGTCTGTTATAGTTTGTGCAAAGTTCGGTAAATAACGCCTTTTCCATATCACGTCTCCCTTCTCGCATTTTCGTTACTTTTTATTAATTAAAACGCGTGTGTCGTTGAATGCCACTGTTGGGCCCAAATCCGTTGGTATGGCCTCTCGCAGTCGGTTGATACCGCCACGATCGTCTTGCCACTGACACGGTAACATCTCGGCGGTATCGGATCTGGTTTTCTCCGAAGCTGTGGCAATGGCCTCTATCCGGTCGAGCTTGCTTTGCACCCAAACCCGTTCGCCATCTTCAACCCCCAGATCGGACATGGTGCCGGGATTCAAATAAACGAGCGGGGTGGACTTCGCCTCTTCTGAAAGCAGTTGCGAATTTAGGAATGATCTGACCTTTACCATCAGAAGGGTAAGTCCGTCGTCCGGGTCAGGCCTTCCTTCGTAGTCGGTAATGAATTGAAACTTGCCGTCCGATGTGGCAAATTTTCCGTCCTGGTAAGGAATCCCCGGCAAATTGCGCTTGGCAGGACCTTTTTTGACATCTTCAAGAGTAATGCCCTCTTCGTTGAGCGGGCCGAAAGCACGAGATATCCACTCCCAGGGCGATATGGGGATAGCACCCTCAAAGCCCATCCTATCGAGCACTTTGCTGAAAATCCACAGGTTGCTGCGGGCCTCTCCTTGCGGAGGTACTGCGGCGTTCACGGGTCCGACATAGGGTTGACCATGGCTGTGAATCACGTCGTCTTCTTCCAGGTATGTAGTAACCGGCAGCACGAGATCGGCACACTTTGCTGTCGCGGTCATGAATTGCTCGGTTACGATGACAAAATCAAGGTTTCGCAGGACTTTGGTAAGGTGAAGAGAATCGGGAGCCGAAGCCACCGGGTTGAACATGGCGATCCAAGCCAACTTGATAGGTGGATTCTGGGCGCTTTCGATTTCCTGAGCAAGAATGGGGGTGAGGATGCGACGCGGTTTAACAACGTCAACGCCTTTTTCCTTGGCTTTGGCCATCTCTTCGCGTATAATTTGGGTGTCAAAAGGGAAGCTCATACTGAAAAAATTGGCCCCGCCGCCTGGAACCCCAACATTTCCACTGGAAAAAATTAAAGAATGAATCAGCCGGCTGTGAGCCCCGCCTTGTTTCCACCAGTTTACACCCAGCCCAATATAGGTTGCTCCAGGACGGTCATCCCAGTAGGCTGAGGCTAGATGTGAAACTTCATCGGCTGTTACATCAGCTCTTGTCAACAGTTCCTGGTCATCGTAGCGGTGTAGTAACGCAGTGTAGCCTTCCCATCCGGTGGCCTGTTGTCGAACGAAATCCGGTTCTTTTTGCTGGCGCCGCCGAACTTCGCGTGCCACGGCAATGGCCAAATACCCATCGCCACCTGGTGCCGGAGCAATGTGTCGGTTCGCAACCTCAGCGGTTTCGGAAAATCGCGGATCGATGACCGTTAGTTTGGCTCCGCTCTTTTGGGCTTTTTTGATGAAAGGCATGAGGTGCACGTTAGTAACCGCTGGGTTTTTGCCCCAGACGATGATGTTGTTGGAATTGAGCAAATCAGAGGGATCATGGAGAATGCAGTCACCGAAGTCGTTCATCTGGGCAGCCTGCAGAGCGTCAATCGAAAGCCCCCCGGCGCGAACGGTGCTGCCGCCCAGATAAATCCAGAATATCCTCGGTATAATAAGATTCAAAAAGGAAAGGGAGCCCGAATACTGCGCCCATAAAGTAGATAGCTGGCCGCTTTCTTTTCGCGTTTGTGTCAATTTTTCGGCGATCAAATCCAAGGCGTCATCCCAGGTAATGGGCTCAAAATCGTTTCCTTTGCGTCTCATGGGTTTCAAGAGTCGATTAGGAGACGAGAAACGCTTCAGGTAGTTATTGCCCTTGACGCATAAAAATGAACCGGTATAGGCATTACGCGGGTCCGCCCGGTGGGAAACAATTTTTCCGTCTTTTACCGTCACCACGATGCTGCACCCGTCAGGGCAATCCCGGGTACATGTTGTATAAATCTGTTCTTCCATTTGGGTCGTCTTTTTTCTTTGATGTTGGTATATCCCAAGACAGCACCTAAAAAAATTTGTACCGAAAAATTTAGCAAAGAAAATCCGGCGGTACAAGTCTGGATCTATTCGATATTGATCGGTTATGGTTCTCGGGAAAGCGTTCGGCAGCCGGTTCGGTCTTTAAAACGTTCAATCGGTTTCGGCACGTAATTGTTATCCGGGCTCGGGCACTGGTGCATGCACTTGCCACAGAAATCGATGAACCCCATCAGATAAAGCCCCTTGTCCGGAATCGCCCGCCGGGCGGCGGCTTTGGCAAAGTCAGCTTGTTCGATGCTTTCAGGAGGCTCAAAGTGTGTGCGGGAGCCGGAGCCTTCTGTAAATCCGTCCAGGCACCAGCGGCAGCGGAAATGATCGAGAGCCCCATAACGATAGGTGCGATCATCCATGATACAACTCCTGCGGATATGATAACGTTTAAACACTTCCTCGTTTTTGGTTCGGCGTTCAACTTCACTCCTCAATTATTCTCACAGCGCATCGGCACCACCCCATATTTCGTCCAGTTCCATGTCGATTGATCATCCATTGATCATAATATCATAATGTTGATGGTGACCGATCCAAAGGTCTAATTCCTTTATTCGGACTTACACTTCGTCATGATTTCATCATACAGATCACGTTGATCAATGACTCTGCGGGCCTTGAATTCGGTGCGTTCCAGCGTTCCGGGTTCCACGAGTACCACGTTGGTCCGAAGCCCGGCTGCTTTTAACCGATTCTCGAGCTCATGCTTGAGATCCGGAATGACGCATTCGTCCACCCCTGGAAGACACTCCGTCTGGACAATCAGTTCGTCCATGGTTTTTTCCCGGGTAATGACAATGCGGTACTCATCGCAGAACCCGTCGATATCTCTGATGATGTCCTCAATAGCGCTGGGATAAACGTTCTCCCCCCGGACCACAAACATGTCGTCCGCGCGGCCGTATATACCCCGTGGCAGTCTCGGATAGGTCCGTCCACAGGGGCAGGGCTCATCTACCCACATTGAGGTGTCGCCTGCCCAGAAGCGGATCATGGGCTGTGATGTTCGCTCCAAATGAGTGTAGACCGTCACGCCCTCGTGACCGTAAGGTACGCGTTTTTGGCTTTCGGCATCAATCAACTCGGTATATACCAGATCCTGCCATACGTGCATTCCTTGCCGGTGTTCACATTCACAGTTGGTCATCCAGGGCGTCATTTCGGCCGTTGAGCCGGAATCAATGCAGATTCCACCGTAGGTCTCTTCAATGCGCTTTTTGGTACTCGGCACCCCAGCCCCGGGTTCACCGGAGAAGAAGAGGATCCGGAATTTAAAATCCTTACACGGGTCCAAACCTTTGGCTTTGGCTTTTTCAGCCAGATACAGGCTGTAAGACGGCGTTCCGTAGAAGACCGTGGGTTGAACCTCCTTTATCCACTCCAGAGAACGATCCGACTGTCCCGGAACACCGGCGCCGAACGGAAAGGCCGTGGCCCCCAGGCGTTCGGCACCCAGCAAGGCTCCCCAACTCCCCCAGTAAAGACTGAAAAAAGATGCGATGAACACCACGTCATCCTGGCGTACCCCAAAGCTCCACATGATCCGGGCGTGGGCATCGGCAATGCGGTCCATGTCACCTTTGCCCACACCAAAAGCGGTGGGTTTACCGGTGGTGCCGGAAGTGCCGTGGATCCGGGCGAGCTCGTTTTTTGGAATGCACAAATTGCTGCCAAAAGGGGAATGCTCCGCTTGGTCCTGCCGTATCTCGTCTTTGGTCACAACGGGAATTTGCATAAAGTCCTCCAAGGAGCAAACGTCTTGAGGCCTAATTCCCGCCCGGTCCCATTTTTTTCGGTAAAAGGGAGACTTTTCGTAGGCGTACTTCAGCAGAGCCTGTAATTTGGGAAAAATGATCTTTTGGTTGCGTTCCTCGGGATCCATGGTTTCCACGACCGGATTCCAATACTTGGCATCCGGAGGAGGAAAGAAATCGCGATGGTATTCAGGTGGCCATTTATCGGACATGAGGTTACCTCCTTTACCTAAAATTACTCCCCTTCTGTCTCAGAGGACAACCAGAGGCAAGCTGCGTCGTTTGTGAACCCGCCGCAGGTGCGTTCGCATTCCTTAACAGCTCAGTGCTTGCCGGGCAAGGTTGTATTCAGCCCTGCAGCACCCGCCACAGGCAGCCGTGCATCTTGTCGGGCGGCAAAAACACGCTCTTCTCATCCGACCAGTTTGCCAACCGCTCTATTTCAAATTTTCTGAAATGACGCATTGCTGCCGGTAAATCGTCGACTTTTAGAGCCAGATGATGAAGGCCGTCGGTGAGAACCACGGGCGACGGGCCTGCAAAGTCATACAGCAGATCAAATCGTGTGTTTCCAACCATAAAGTGCTCGCAGGTGCAATTGAGAAGATGATCCTTGCCTTTTGCTGTTTGTTCGGCTCCCAGACCACGGAGAAAGAAATCACGACCGATGTCAGGGTCGGATACCCGGAGGGCGATATGATCGAGGCCTTTGATAAGCGGATTGCGGGATTGCCTCTGGGGCTTTCTCTGCATGAGCTGCATCCCCACGCGCAAGGTCGATGCCGGATGCAAGAACGTAAATCGCATGCCCTTGAAATCGGTGCGTCCGAAAATACGGATCCCATTTTGTTCCAATCCGGCCGTGGCCTGATCGATGTCGGTTACCTCGATGGCCAGATGATGAACGCCCTGTCCGTGTTTTTTCAAAAAGTCCACGATAAAACCGCGGTCTCCCAGTGGCCCCATAAGTTCAAGTTCATTCTGAGGGCCCAGGGAAAACACCAGATTGGTATGAACCCCATCCGGTGGATAGGAGAGTTCCATGATGAGATCCAACTGAAAAATATCCCGGTAAAAGTCAGCCGCCCGTTCGATGTTATTCACCACAAGGGCGACATGGTCGACATGCTTGTATAAGGTATTTTGCATACGTAAAAGAATTTCGAATTTCGATATTTACTTAATAGAGTCTCATCTTCGATCAAACTGGTCGCCCTCCAAAGGCGAATAAACTTCGGTGGTCTGCGGCTGGTCTGATCCCTGACCCATCAATGTCATAGGTTTCAAGTTGGTGATGGGCACACCGGGATTTATTTGTCGCCGTTTTTTCGTCTAATCATGCGCTTCACGGTGTATTCCATGACTAACTCATTCTTTTGATTGATGACCTTATGGCGAAATGTCACGATGCCACGGTCCGGCTTTCGGGTTTCGCGTTTGTCGAGGATCTCAATTTCAACTCCGATGGTATCTCCGATAAACACCGGTTTATGTATCTGCAGCTCCAGCCCTAAAAAGGCCATGCCCGTTTGGTGAATGATGCCGGAAAGAATGGACAGGCCCTCGGCATACGCCAGTGACAGCGCACCCGGTGCAATTCGAGCTCCATATGGGGTCTCGGTTTCGACAAAAGTCTGATCAGTAAAGAGCGGTTCAAAGAAGCCGCACAGCGTGACGAAGTTCACCAGGTCAGTTTCCGTGATTGTTCGTTTTTGGGTCTTAAATTGTTTTCCCAACAAAAAATCCTCGAAGTAGAGACCGTTCAGAGACACTAGCCTATCCTTTCTTTTTTGAGAATTTGATTGGCAATGATGTTTTTCATGATTTCCGGGGGGCCGCCGGCGATTTCCTCGGCCTTGGCATCACGCAGCCAGCGCTCGAAAGGGGTATCGCGATAACAGCCATGACTTCCGGTCATCCGCATAGCCGCCATGATTGCATCGACAGCCAGGTCTCCGCACAATAGTTTGGCCATCGCCGAAAGACCGGCGTAATCACTGCCTTGCGCGTGCATGATTGCCGCCTTATTGCGGAGGAGTTCAGCCGCCTCCAACTTGGTATAAAGTTCCGCAATCGTCCACCGGATTCCTTGAAAATCAGTAACATACCGTTTACCGACTTTACGTCGGCGGGCATATTCGACGGCGGCCTCCAGTGCGGCCTTGGCCATACCTAAAAATACACTGGCGTTTCCCATCCGGCTGAAATTGAATGTGTCAATGAAAATTTGAAGCCCCTGTCCCTCATCACCCAAGCGATTTTCGTGTGCTATCGGACAATCCTGCAGTTCAAATTCATAAATTGGGGACGTTCGCAACCCGATTGGATCCAGCTTACGCCGGATCTTGAAACCGGGAGTGCTTCGTTCCAGAAGGAAAATAGTCAGTCCGCGATCGGTTTGGGCCAGAAGGTTCATGATATCGGCTTCGGCCGCATCATTGATGTGGCTTTTGACGCCGTTTACTAAGTAGACATCGTTTTCCTTTTTGGCGAAAGTCTTTATTTGTGCGAAGCTGGAACCCATTTCCGGTTCTGATATCGCCGTTGCGGCGTGAAGCGTGCCGGTTGCCAGATCCCTCAAGAATCTCTGTTTCTGAACGTCTGTGCCGTAGTTGAGTATCATGTGCTGGGTTTGAAAGATTCCGTTGTGATGATAACCGGCACTCAATCGGCCTAATTCCTCACTCAACAGACAATAGGCCATCGCCCCCATGCCCAAGCCACCATATGTACGCGGCACGATAACTCCGAGAAAACCCTTTTTCCCGAAATCGCGGAACGTCTCCCGGGGGAAGATCGATTTGCGGTCGCAGTTCTCTGCCTCGGGAGCCATTTTTGTTTGGATAAAATCGCGAGCCCGTTGGCGAAATTCAACCAGCTGCCGGCTGTAGGTATAATCCATGCGGTATTTCCTCATCCCGTCAAATTCGATGATCGACGATTAGTTTCGATGGTGGAAGTGTGTAGATTAACGATCTCGTTGTCAAGTACAAAATCCGGGATAAACATCTTACCTTTTGACAATTGATGGTGCGGCGTGTAAGAGTAAACCGAATTCGCCGACGTTTCCAACGTTGATGCGAACCCTGTTAGCGGGGGCAGTCAACGTCCCGGGGTTTGGCCCTGTTGGATTGCAGGGGCCTTAATAAGGTGCCCATCCGTCGAATCCGCATATTTTAAACGCCAAGATTGACCCGAGGGACGCAATTCGAACAATCGCTGAATCGGGAGGAGGTTTCGATGGTCGATGATATCGCCAAAGTCGCCCAATTTATTCGTGAGGCCCATCGGGTTGCGGTGTTCACCGGTGCCGGCGTGAGCACCGAATCGGGCATATCGGATTTCCGCAGCCCAGACGGTATCTGGTCGCGCTACGATCCGGAGGATTTCACCATCCAGAAATTTGTTGCCGACCCAGAAGCCCGTAAACGAAACTGGCAGCTCCGCAAGGAACTGATATCCGCCAATTATCAGCCAAACCCCGCGCATTATGCCATTGCTGAGTTGGAAAAACTGGGCAAACTCACCTGCGTCATCACTCAGAATATCGATGGCTTGCATTTGGCCGCCGGAAATACAGAGGAAAAAATAATCGAACTGCACGGCACTATCAAATTTGCCAAGTGTCTGGACTGCAACGATCGGTTGCCCATCACGGAGGTATTGCAACGCATCGATGATGGCGAGGCAGATCCGCACTGTAAAAAATGCGGCGGACTGCTTAAAGCGGCCACCGTATCCTTCGGCGAAGCTATGCCACTCGATAAAATGAGCCAGGCCGAAAAACACAGCCGCGACTGCGATCTATTCATTGTCGTTGGGTCGTCGCTGGTGGTGTTTCCGGCCGCCAACATGCCGGTTATCGCCAAGCGCGCCGGCGCCAGATTGGTCATCGTCAACTACACGCCTACGGATATGGACTCCATGGCGGATGTTGTCATTCATGCGCAAGCCGGTGCGGTTATGCAAGCGATATTGGAGAAAGTAAAAACGCCGTAGACCGAATTAATTCGAATGATCGCGCACTAAGGCTTTGGTCAGAATTTCGACCACTTTGGCAGGATCCGGGGGACACCCCGGTACCTTGACGATATCCTGGAGCTCCTTATTGGATTGGATGGCGCACTTTCCAAGCAGCACGGTGTGTTTGGTGTCCTGCTGGGGGGTGGTTTCCAGCCCGGCACATAACTCTGCACCCCCTTGGATTTGCTTTCCTTGGTGGGTTTTACAAAAACCGAACAATCCGGCCCAGAGATTGAATCCACAGGCCGAGCACAGGGAATTTCCGTATCGCGGCATCTTCAGGCCTGAGACCGCGAATTTTTCCATCAGATCTTCCAGCCAGGTGGTGCAGAATTCGAGTGTCAAATTGTGGTGTCGGGGATCTTCGCCCAGCACCGATATATCGTCGAGGGTCAGACTTCCTCCTGTGAGCTGGGCGTAATGGGCGATGTGGGGTACGTTTTCTGCCGGGTATCCCAGCAAATAGCTTCCAACCACATCGCATTGCAGGCGATCCTTTCCGGCCATCAGCAGTCCCATTTGCCGCACTTGGTCGTCTTTACCGGAAGGTGTCGGACCCTTTTCCGTGGCGGTCAGGGCGTCGATGACGTTTAAATGACAGGGTATTATTCGATTGAATTCGGCGATCGCTCGGTTCAGGTCGGTCTCGACGTGGCATCTCTTTTTGGATTCAGTGGAGAGGCAGCCTTTGAGGTTTTTCAGGCAAATCGTCGTAGTCGTTTGATTGTGGGTTTTCAATACAGGAACATTGATCACGAAATCGGCTTCGAATACGGCCGTTGCAATCTCGATCTCGGTGCCGTTACTCAAAGTGAAAGACTGAAAGGGCCCCGTGTTCATGTCAACGAGGGCAACCGATTCCTCTTCGGCCACATCCTTAATGCCGCTCCACGCAAAAGCGGCCGCGGTGTCCAGTTTCAAAGTGGGCAATTCAACAGAGCCTTCGGCAATGACTACGTTACCGGCCCCCAGCTCACGGACCAGACGGATGATCTCGCCTACAATCAAAGGCGACGTCGTGATGCCGGTGCAGGCGATTTTGGGGGAACCTCCCATCACGGCGTTGGGTTTGATCAAAACAGTCATCCCCGGTCGTAAGGCCTCCCAGGCGTTAATGGCCTCCAGAGCCTGACGGACTGTCGGGAGTCCGTCCCATTTATATAGCGCAACACTCATAATTTAAATCCTACCTCATTTAAGGTTCTACCTCAAATAAGCGTAATTAAAATGAAGCATTTAAACAACGACTACAACTTCGCCCTTGGATGCCTTGAAGCAGGGACACCCCTCCAAAGGCGGATCTACGACCTCGACTTTCGCTTAATTAAGGTTCTGGTTTACATGTAAAAAAGAAGAATCGTCGTACATTTTGAAAGGCGGCCTGTCCATGAGCCGAGGATGGTATAATAGAATTCCCAAATTGGCAAGGCTGATTTACGATAAATTGGAGAGGTACTCCAGATCTAAAATGTTCCAATGGTCCCTGGAACATTCCCGGGTTTTCAATTTGGGTAATACCTTGGATTGGGTAATGCAATATGCTTTGCGTTTCCAAATTATTCGTGATATTAATTTTGCATCATGATACTTAAGGCTTTGAAAAAATATGATATAGTAAAAAGAATGGAAGGTACGCCTGTATTTGAAAAAAGCCGTGCTATCGAAGATAGAGCGAGAATGCGTTATAAGCGACCCCAGGATCGGCGGCAAACCATCACGCATGTTGCTCATGATCGCCGCAGCGGAATAGCTGATCGCCGTAGACCCATATCATTAGCGACCTTACTTGAGGAGTTTAAGTTAAAATAGAATAACCATTCCAAATTCAAGCTGAGGACGCTATTTTATAATTCATCTATAGGAAAGCTGTAACTGTCCATTTTAAATCCCATTTTGTTTACCCTCCGGGAAAGCCGATGCCACCCCATCTTCTGCGTTGCCAAGGGATTGCGGTCCCGCGGACTCGCGGGACAGCT
>Ga0209536_100003517_pt1 | contig 25125 bp, 19 predicted proteins | sample DeeMarSeWOR28_12_FD_187461 | JGI IMG/M metagenome (GOLD analysis project Ga0209536, IMG submission 187461) | Marine sediment microbial communities from White Oak River estuary, North Carolina - WOR-2-8_12 (SPAdes) (version 2) | ecosystem: Environmental > Aquatic > Marine > Intertidal zone >...
CGCAGCGTCCGACATGAAGCCAGCTGTCTCGGATTCGCTCGCAACGACCTCCATAGGGAAGAAACTGTGGAATGCGTCGACTGATTGAATGTGAGTGGTCCGCGCCCGCGGCAACTCCGTCTGAGATGCCGCCCGCACCCGTCGTGCCCAATCCGCGTCTGCCGTAGCTGCGAGCTTCGGGTATGTCACACGCGGGTAGTAGCCTCCGCTCGACTCCCACGGCAGGTAATAAACGTGATACGTGACAGACCCCGGATTCGGCTGGAAAGCGATGTCACCCGACACGTTCTCCACCCGCAATGCAACGGCGTTCGACACAGGCTCATTGGATGCCGCGTCGACCACGACTATGGACTTCGCGGCGGGATCCCGATCATGCCGCCGCCACGGGATTGTGACCAACACCGCCTCACCACTAGCGCTGTCGAGCACCACCACGGCCCGATGGTTGCCCCACGACGTTCCCTGCGCACCGGCCGCAAGATGTGGCTCCCAGTTCCCTGCCTCGAACACAACGCCGTCAATGACGTTGGGGATCTCCGGCGCACGATAGAGCTCAGCCGAACCCAATCGGTCGGCGCACGCGGTCAGCAGCAACGTGGCGGCAACAACATGTCCGCGATTCATCCGGCTCCTTTGCTTTGGTCGATGATGGTACCGCAATTCTCCGTGCTCTTTCGCATAGTGCTGGTTGCACCAATCCGAGGTCGCGAGGCTACAACCGCGTCAGTCCGCACATTTCCACTTTCATCCGCCACCCGCGACCAACAACGCCCGCAGCAGCATGCGACCCTCGAAATCGTCGAACAGACCGGCGTATTCGGCAGCAAGCCGCCGAGTCACTTGGCGCACGTCCACTCCATCTTCCAGGGCGCGGATCATCCCGCTCGCGAAGCGTCCCACGTCTGTTTCCGTATCGCCCCAGATCTCGCGCGGTGCAACGGTCCGCCCCAGCGCAGCCAACGACGGTATTGCAAGCAGATCAAGTCGATCCGCACTCACACCCGTCTGGTCGGTGGCTGCAACCACCGCCTCGAACGCCGCACGCGCATGATCAGGTGCACCGAGCTGCTGCTCAACTCGACCCAATAGGTACTGCACCAGCCGCTCCTCCGGATCGTACGGCCTGCCCTGCCCCAGGCGCTCGGGCCACTCGAGGGCAGCACGCAGGTGCGGTCGTGCTTCATCGGACGCGCCACCCTCCATCGCGTCGAGCGCAGCAAGCGTGTGCGCCTGTTCGTACAATCGGTGGCTTTCTCGCGCATTCTCAGACGGAAGGACATCGGTGACATTCAAGATGTCGATCGCCTCGCGCGGCCGACCGAGTTGATTGAGGGATCGTACGTGCAGCAGATCCAGATTGAAATCGCCCGGGAACAACGCTCGGGCTGCGATCGACGCGGCCAGCGCGTCTTCCCACCGCTCCCGATCCTGCAGGTATCGAATCAAGTGAATGTGAATGGTACGGTTGGCACCGTCGAGTTGTACGGCCCGACGCAGGTCCGCTTCCGGGTCCCGCTCATGAACCTGCTCCAGTAGGTGAGCGCGCGTCACATACAGCGGTGCGAAATCGGCCCCTTCACCGATCCCCTCCAAGAGGGAGGCTGCTTCGTGAGCGCGATCCCGCGCCCACAGATTGAGCGCAAGCAGATAGGACCACGACCAGTTGTCGTCGTGTCGTACGACCCACTCGAGTACCGGGATGGTCTCCCGCCGGAAGGGAAACGCGAACGCCAAGTCCGGGCGCTGGGGCAGCAGCGCTGGATCGGCGTCGAGCCACGCCAGCCAGGCCCACAGGAGTGGATTCGCCGTGACGTCGGTCCCGACGTGCAGCAGCCGACGAGCGTCGTCGCGTGCTCCCCGGCGCACGTAGTCGACGGCCAGCTCGAGAATCGTCTGGTCGGGGTACTCGCTCCGCAGCGCCGCGAACACGTCTTTCCCGGACCGTTCGTCGGGCGTCGCGAGATAGACCTCAGCGACCACGAAGTGGTTGAGCGGATCGAGTCTTAGGAGCTGCTCGTGCATCGACGACGCCAGCGCCGCATCTCCCCCTTTGCGGCTCACCATCGCGAGCACCTGTAGCGCGGGGATGTTGTGGCGGTCGTAGTCCAGCGCCAGCCGAGCGTATCTGGTCGCCTCCGGAAGATCTCCGCCAACCAGCATGAGTTCGGCTAGCTGCACGTAGGCCGCGGATCGATGGGCCATGGAGCGGGCCGCCCAGCCAAAGGCCTCGCGTGCATCGATGACGCGTCCCAACGCCCGATAGAGGTTGCCGGCTACGAAGTTCGCGGCGGCATCGTAGGCGTCGAGCTGAAGCAGCCGGGTCGCCCGCGCCAGTCCCGACTCGTACAGCCCGCGGCGGTAGTCCAGATCGGCCATGCCGAGCAACGCCTCGCGATGCCACGGCTCTTCCGCCAGCGCCGCCTCGAACATCCGGCTCGCTTCCTGGTAGCGGCGACCTTTCGCAAGCTCACGTGCTTCGAACACCACCTGGTCTACCCGCGGAATCTGCTGCCGTGCGGACGGATCTTGCTCAAACGGGCGGGTCAGCTTGCGCGCGCTCGGATCCGAGGTGTAATCCAGCCCGAGTGACCGCAGCTCCACCCGGAAGACACTAGCACCAGCCAGATCCACAACGCGTTCGACCGGTTCCAGGGCCGAGAACTCCAGTGGGATCGACGCCAGCACGCGGTCATCGGACGACACTCGCAGGGTGTCGGTCAGGTTGCCGAACGCGTTGATGCTGACCCTCAACTGTTCGTCCTCGCGGCTCAGGTACATGGCCCCGTCCCGCGAGGCGTCCGTCAGTCCACCGATTCCCTCGAGCGGGAACCATGTCTCGGACCAGCGGTCACCCGCGCCGGGATCGAACCCCGCCTGTGTTATCGGATTCACCTCTGCGCCCGGCGAGTACTGCACCAACAGTCGCCCGGCCTGGAATTCGACGTACTGCCCGTCGGTGTCGGTGAGCAGGTCCTCCCAAACACCACCTTCACGCGACAGCGCCCAGAGCCAGAGCTTCTGACCCGGCATCTCTTCATAGCGCGCCCAGTGACCGAAGCCGTAGTCGTCGGCGTGATAGTAGCCGCCGAAGAAGTCGTTCAACTCGCCCACCACGTGGTAGGACTTGTGCCCGGCGAACCTGTTGTTGTCATATGCCGCCAGGTAACGCCCGGTAGCGTCGACGGGCCACGGCAGGCTGGCTCCCGGGTGTGTCAAGTACGCGTTCCCCGGCATCGACATCTCCAGATCGTCGCGGGCAAAGGCCGCCGCGGTCATCCAGTTGTAATAGGGTTGCTCCAGCGGCGTGGGATTGTACCACAGGACGTTCGTCTCGAAATAGGCGCGGTCGGCGGGCAGGCGGATCTCGACCCGCCAATGGGTGCGGGACGGTAGATCCATCGCCCCCACCACACAGCTCACGCTCCCATCGGGGTTCTCGCGCAGCACGTAATCGACCGGTGAAGCGGTGGACGGTGTGTGGCCGATCACGCCGAAGTTGAACTCGATTCCACCCGACGTCCACGGACCGCGCAGCGCGATGTTCCTGAACTTCATCACCTCGTTGCGATAGATGAATTCATGACCCGTCTGCTTCACGACCGCTCCCCACACTTTGCCACCCACTTCGGGCAGCACGAAGACCTCGATGAGATCGTTCTCGAGATGAACCACCTTCCATTCACGCGGTACCCCGTCCTTCGCGTATCCCTCGAAGGAATGGTAGGGATACAACCGCGCATCACGCGTGAGTAGCGGTATCGGATTGGGCTCGGAGAACGGATAGGTCGTTATGACTCGCGTCTCTTCCGAGATCCGCGCGGTCTGAGCGGCAGAACTGGTCCACAGCAGAGCGAGCGCGAAGGTGATGGATAGCGTGATCCGAAGCATCATTGGCACTGTAATTCGTCTGAGAGGTAAGGATGGACGGCAAGATGTAGCTGCAACATCTTCAGCGCCAGGGTGAGGGAAGCAATGGCGCCGCAATGACGCTGGCCTAGCCTGTTCCCTGCCCTTCCGACGATCGCAGACCAGCGACTTGAGATTGCGGACCGTCCCGCTAACTTCGGTTGACCATTGCTGGCCGCCGGCCGCTGATCGCTGATCTGTACAGGAGGTCCTTGATGGACGTAGCAATCCTGTCACGTATACAGTTCGCTTCCACCATAGCCTTCCACTACATATTCCCGCCGATGAGTGTTGGGCTGGGTCTACTGCTGGTGATCATGGAGGGGACCTATCTCAAGACCGGCAACGAACTCTATCATCGAATGACGCGATTCTGGGTCAAGGTGTTTGGACTCGTCTTCGCGCTCGGCGTGGCGACTGGAATCGTGATGGAGTTCCAGTTCGGCACCAACTGGGCGGCGTATTCGCGCTACGTGGGTGACATATTCGGAGCTGCGCTGGCGGCGGAAGGCATCTTTGCCTTCTTCCTCGAATCGGGTTTCTTGGCGATCCTGCTGTTTGGCTGGGACAAGGTGGGACCCAAGACTCACTTCCTCTCCACCGTGATGGTAGCCCTCGGCGCTCATTTCAGCGCAATCTGGATCGTCGTGGCGAACTCGTGGCAGCAAACACCTGCTGGCTACCAGCTGATGGCACATGGCAACGGGTTTCGTGCCGAGCTCACGAGTTTCTGGGAAGCCGTGCTCAATCCATCGTTCCTCGACCGCATCAGCCATGTCTACATGGGATGCTGGCAGGCGGGGGCTTTCCTGGTGCTCAGCGTGAGCGCGTTCTACCTGCTCAGGAACAAACACCAGGATTTCGCCAAGGCCTCGATCAAGATTGCGCTCAGTCTCGCGATTGTCGCGTCGGTGCTTCAGCTGATCACCGGTCATAGTAGTGCGGAGGGTGTTGCAGAGAATCAACCGGCCAAAATGGCCGCGTACGAAGGTCACTTCGAGCCCAGCGCGCCGGCGGGTCTCTACGTAGTCGGATGGGTCGATGAAGGTGCCGGGCGCACCTACGGCATTCAAGTACCGGGAATGCTCAGCTGGTTCATTCACGGCGACATGAATGCTCCCGTTACCGGCTTGAATGCGTTCGCCCCGGAAGATCGGCCACCGGTCAACATCGTATTCCAGTCCTATCACGCCATGGTCGGGATCGGAATGCTGTTGATTCTGATCTCGGTGCTGAGCGGGATCTACCTGTGGCGCAACAGACTGTTCCGCACGCGCTGGCTGTTGTGGGTGCTCGTCTTCTCTGTGCTGGGACCACAATTTGCGAACCAACTGGGTTGGCTGTCCGCCGAGGTGGGACGACAGCCCTGGATAGTGTACCAGCTCCTCAGGACGTCGGATGCACTGTCAGCCTCCGTGACTGCGAATGAGGTGCTCACATCGCTGATCCTGTTCGGGCTGATCTACCTCTTGCTGTTCGTTCTCTTCGTCTACCTGCTGAACGAGAAGATCCAGCATGGACCCGTTGACGGTTCGGTCCAGGAGGGCAAACTGGCATGAGTCTCGACTTGAATACGGTTTGGTTCCTTCTGATCGGCGTTCTCCTGAGCGGTTACGCGATTCTCGACGGCTTCGATCTCGGCGTCGGCGCTCTGCACTTGTTCACCAAGACGGACCGCGACCGGCGCATCATGATCAACAGCATCGGTCCGGTGTGGGACGGCAACGAGGTATGGCTGGTGACTGGTGGCGGCGCTCTCTTCGCTGCGTTCCCGGACGTATACGCGACGTCGTTTTCCGGTTTCTATTTGGCGTTCATGCTCCTTCTGTTCGCGCTCATCTTCCGCGCAACGGCCATCGAGTTCCGCAGCAAGAGGCCCTCAGATAGATGGCGCAGGACGTGGGATGTCAGCTTCAGCGTGAGTAGCATAGTCTCGTCACTGCTGATCGGAGTGGCGTTGGGCAACGTGGCGCAAGGCATTCCGTTGACGGCGGATGGCGAGTACATGGGCAGCTTGCTCGGACTGCTCAGACCCTACCCATTGGTTGTCGGGCTTACCACGGTTGCGCTCTTCGCCATGCATGGCGCGATCTACGTGGTGATGAAGACAGAGGGAGACCTTCAAGCGGGAGTGCGGCGCTGGATTCCTCGACTGATCGCCCTGTTCGTCGTGTGCTACATGATCACGACGGGGCTGACGTTGCTCTTCATTCCCCACATGACGACGGCGCTGTTCGACTATCCGGTACTATTCGTGGTGCCTCTGCTCAATGTCCTCGTCGTGGCCAACATCCCGCGGGAAGTGCACCACGGGAGAGAGTTCCGCGCGTTCCTGTCATCGTGCGTCGCGATGTTACTACTCATGGCTCTGTTCGGAATCGGGATGTATCCGGACATGATCTACTCGAGCCCCATAGCCGAGCACAGCCTCACCATCTACAACGCGGCTTCATCGCCCAAAACCCATCGGATCATGCTGATCATAGCGTTGATCGGAATGCCGATAGTGGTGGCGTATACATTTTCGGTCTACTGGATATTTCGAGGGAAAGTCAAGATTGATGAGCATAGTTACTGACAGCAACACACGGTCAGATCCAGGCCACGAGGGACTTGGACGGTCAAGCAAGGTGGTGTGGCCGTCTTGGACCGTAATCGGCAAATTGGGTCGGCAAATCTCAGCGCATCCTGTCTGGAGGAGCTGTGCCATGCGGCAGGCCCACAAATCGACACCTTGTCTCGTGGCTTCAGTGCTGATGTTCACGCCAGTTTCGGCAGTCATTGCGCAGAACCCGTCGGCATTCACAATAGAACTTGAGGTCGGACCCGTTTGGCAGAGCCGTAACGACGTACAGATCCCAAACGCCGCGACGGGAACCAGATTCTCGCTCGTCGATCTGGTAGGCAAGGGACCGCGGCCCGCTGGCCGCCTCTATCTGACTTGGAACATCAACAGTCATCACAGCCTGCGCGTCCTTCTCGCACCGCTCGTCAACACGGAGACCGGGTCGTTCACGGAGCCAGTTGCCTTCGCCGGCCAGACCTACCAGCCGGGGGCGCCGGTTCAAGCGACCTACAAGTTCAACTCGTGGCGGCTCGCCTATCGCTACCGCTTCATGGACCGCGAGCGGCTGAACCTCTGGATCGGGGCCACCGCCAAGATCCGCGACGCGAAGATAGAACTCCAGCAGGCGGGCGCCTCCAGCAAGGATACCGATGTGGGCTTCGTACCTCTGCTGTATCTCGCCGCCGACTGGCGGCCCGCCAGCAGGTGGCACTTTCTGTTCGACTTTGATGGCCTGGCCGGTGGGCCGGGACGTGCCTTCGATGTCGCACTCAAGCTGGGATACGATCTTGACGGGCGCTGGAGCATCACCGGCGGCTACCGCACGTTAGAAGGCGGCGCGGACGTGGAGTCGGTGTACAATTTCGCATGGTTCCACTACGGGGTGGTTTCGGCAGTCTATCGGTTCTGAACGCGACGACTAGCCGATGGAGCGCTGCAGGCGTTGCACAGCCTCTCCACAGCTTGGACTACTTTGGTGAGGAGTCGATTCCAACCGAGCTGAGGACGGAGGCCCAACGACTATCTCGCGGCTCACTGCCGCGGAAGCTCAAAGGAGACGGTGTCACGAATGGTGTCCTTACACGCAACCACACGAATTCCGGTGAGTGCTTGGCTGCTCACAACGCTTGTCGCGCTGGCTGGATGTCAGCCGGATACGGCGACTGGTGGCCCGGGATCGATCGTCACGGTCGATTGGCTGTCACAGAACGTTGCTGACACGACAATAGTGCCGATTCACGTGGGCAGTGAAGCAGTGTTCAATGAAGAACATATCCCGGGTGCCAGATACTTGTCGTTTGCAGACTTCGCCGTGCGCAACGACAGTGCAACTGGCCTACGGAACGAGCTCCCACCACCTGATACAATGCGCCAGCGGCTGGAAGCCCTCGGCATCTCGGACGACTCCAAGATCGTCGTCTACAGCGACAACGAACGCACACTGTTCGCTACTCGGCTTCTCTTCACATTGGACTACCTGGGTCTGGGCGAGCAGTCGTTCTTGCTCGATGGGGGCCTGCTTGCCTGGAAGGCTGCGGGCAATCCTGTCACCGCCGACCTGCCCGACACTCGACCTGGCACCCTGAGCACCAAGCCTGTGAACGAACTGGTGGTGGACGCCGCTTGGATAGCTGCCAGGATGAATACCCCCGGTTACGTTCTCGTCGACGCGCGGCCACATGAGCAGTATGCCGGCGCTCAGGAGCAGACTGAGTCGCGGCAAGGGCACATCCCGGGAGCAGTCAATCTTCCGTTGACGGAACTGTATGACCAGGATGGCAAGATGAGGCACGCCGCCGAACTGCAACGCCTGTTCCAGAATGCCGGCTTCACACCAGGCGACACCGTAGTCGCGTACTGCGTGACCGGTGTACTGGCCACCGGCGTCACGTATGCAGCCCGCCACTTGGGATACGAGATCCTCGTCTACGACGGTTCGATTGAAGATTGGAGCGCAGATCCAGACAGGCCGATGACTGCTTCGCCTAGTGCTGACCGCAGGTGATCGCTCTTCCGCAGCCTGGCTGCCGAGGGGAAGATGTGACATGCCATGGGTGTGCGTGAAACTCGCTGCGCTTAGCGGGCAACGCGGAGAAGTGCGGTTGGAAGGGCGTCTGCTGACTGGTTGTTGAGGCCGGCCAATTCCGGCATTGGACCGGCTCACCTTGCTGTGAGACAGTGAGTTCGTATGGTGCGTTGTTGCACTCCGTGCCTGGTGATGCAGAACCTCTAACGACCCTATTGGCACGGAAACAGACTCGGCTTCCGATCGAGTCGCTCACCGCAGCTCCGATCTAGCGCACCACTCTCCCTGAGCCAGATCCGGCCATGAGCGACTCCACCTCCGCCCGGCTGGAGTAGTTGAAATCGCCCACGATGGAATGCGCCAGGCAAGACGCGGCGGTCGCAAACCGAACGGCCGTGTCGGGTGAGTTCAACTCCGCAGTGGTCAGCGCGAAGATCAGGCCGGCCGCGAACGCGTCACCGCCGCCCACTCGATCGATCATGTTGCGAATCTCGTAGGGCCGGTAAGCGTCACCCTGCAGCGGCGCGAAGTAGGCCCGGTCCTCAGCCACACAGTAGAGCATTGCTCCCCAGTTGTTGTGCGATGCCGAAATGCTCTCACGCAGCGTGATGCCGACCTGCGTCACGTTTGGGAACTGCGCGACGAGCTGACGAGCCACAGCCGGGTAACTGGCAATCCGCAATTCGCCAGCCTCTACGTCCGTTTGTGCCGCATGAATTCCCAACACGGCGGCGCAGTCTTCCTCGTTGGCAACAACCAAGTCGGCGTGCGGCAGCACCTCCCGCATGGTCTTCTCCGCCAGCTCCTTGGGCGAGGTGGCCGCCTGCCACCGCCACAGTTTCTTGCGGAAGTTCAGATCACACGACACCGTGAGGCCCGCCGTCTTCGCGGCTTGGACGGCCGCCAACATCGCTTCGGCTGCCGTTTGCGAGATGGCTGGCGTGATGCCGGTCACGTGGAACCACACTGCTCCATCAAAGATCGCTGCCCAGTCGTAGCGGTCCGCGGCCGTGATGCTCACGGCGGATCCCGCCCGATCGTACACCACTTGGCTCGGCCGCTGGTTCGCTCCCGCTTCGAGAAAATACAGGCCCAAGCGACCTCGGTCGGTACGGATAATGTGTTGTGTATCGATCCCCAATGCCTTGAGAGAAGCGCTGCACGCGTCCCCAATGGCGTTGTCCGGCAGAGCGGTGACGAAAGCTGCCTGCGCACCAAGCATGGCCAGTGACGCAGCGACATTCGCCTCCGCGCCGCCGAACGTCACGTCCAGTGGACCCGGCAACGCCTGCCGCAGGCGCAAGAATCCCGGTGCTGCAATCCGTCCCATTACCTCGCCAAAGGTCACGACTCTCGCCATTGTAATCTCCCGGGGAAACAACTGCGTGCCGCGCGTGAAGCCTCGGTCGCGTTAGCTGCTAGCCACCAGCCTCGCGTAGGCCGTCGACGATCGCTCGGGCCTGATACGCGTTGTTCCTGATCGCGGCCCAATCCTCCTGCCGGATTGCGTCACGGGGTGCAATCCACGACCCTCCAACGGCCAGAACCAGCGAACTCGACAGGTAGTTGCGCACGTTATCGGGGTTGAGACCTCCCAGCGGAACGAAACGAACACCCAGGTGCGTGTATGGCGCAGCCATGCTCTTCAAGTAGGCCATCCCACCGGTTGGTTCAGCAGGGAAGAACTTCACCTCGCGGCAACCCAATTCCAGTGCCGCTTCCAACTCGGAGGCAGTGGCTACGCCCGGAGCGAATGGCAACCCACCCTGCTGAGCCGCTCGCACCACCCGCGGGTTCAATCCCGGCGCAACGCCGAACGCGGCACCGGCCGCTGCGGCCTCGCCTGCCTGCTCCGGTGTAAGCACGGTCCCCACACCGGGCAACATCTCAGGTACCTGCTCCCGAATCGCCTCGAGCGCCTCGAACGCCACGGGCGTGCGCAGTGTCAGTTCCATGGCATCGATACCGCCGTCCAGCAACGCCTTTGCCAACGGCACGGCGTGCGCTGCTTCGTCCACCACGAGTACCGCGACGACTCCGCACCGTTCAATCCTCTCCAGTGTTTCAGCAGGGATCTGTGATTCCACTAGATCTCCTCGTCCCACTGTCTCTACCACTCCTTACGGGGCCCTTTGATCGCATCCAGTTTGCTCCGCATCCATTCGGGTGACTCGTCTGCGTGGCAGCTCAGGTCGGTACCGAACGCGCCGCTGCAGGAGTGAGGGATGTTGGCTGCGACCTTCATGTTGTGGAATCGCTCGACCAGCTCGCCCTTAGTCCCATAACCCGCCATATGACAGTCGCCACAGCGAATGACACCGGAGTCCAGCATTGCTTGCTTCGCTGGAACGAGTAGATCGTGTGACTCGTGGTGGCAGTAGCGGCACTGCGAATTGAACCCGTTTGGATCGGTCCTGTCTCTAAACACGTAACTCGCAGGGTCGACCGGATCTGATCCGGGAACAAAGTTGGCTAGCTGCGAATGTCTCTGGCCTTGCGGCACTGCGGTGGGATGGCACGCACCGCAGGTTACCCCCTGCCAAGTGCCTTTCTCGATCGGCACAGCGGCGTCTGACTCTCTTGTCGCGCCGTTGGCAGTAGGAGCATGACACCATGCGCAGGCGGTACTGACCCTGTCTCCATGACTCTGGGAGCGTGAATGGATGCTGCCGAGCCAGCCGCGCTCATCCAGCACCAGAGAACCAGAGGAGACGTCGACCCCAACCACCCGATACTTGATATCGATGTCGTCACCCATGCTCTTGCAGTTGACACAGCGGGTCGCCTCTTCATAGCGGTAGTTCTCCGGCGTGAGGCTCTGGAGCGAGATCTGTGCGGTACCTGCAGTGACAACGAACAGTTGCAAGATCGCCATCGGTTGCAATACACGAACAACGATCGTTTTATTCATGCTTTCTCCATTGGCGCTGAGCGCGGTCACACGCAGGTGGCTGGGAGTACATCTATATTACTACACGGCAGATGTGGAGACGCCAGCCTTAGAGGCTTCATACTCGCGGCCATCATTTACTCCCCCGACAAGAGAGTACACTACCTGTTCTTGGTGGCGCACTTCCAGAAACGCGGATTGCACGAGTTCGGACGTTGGAAGCCGTGTCCGGAGAATCTCGAGGCGTGCAGCTGCGGCCGGCGTTACTCGCCGCCTTCTGCCAATTCGCCCAAATACACTGATTGCGAAATCGCTGGTAGGACGAATCTGAGTGGTCACAATCCAGCAGCTCAAGGGTCCACGGACCTGCGAGCTTCAGCCGTCCCCTGTAACCCTCCTGTCGGGAACTACTGAGACAAGTCTTTGATCCGGATATTGCGGAAATACACCGGGCTCATGTCGTCGTGATTCTGCAGGCCGATATAACCTCGGTCAGCGAAGTCCGCGACCTTCCCACGCGGCTCCGCTTCCCAATCGATCACCGGTTCCCCGTTCAGGTCAACGGTTATCCGCGCGCCCACGAAGGCGATGCGGAAGTGGTTCCATTCGCCAGGTGGATTCGAGGCGCTTCTCGCTGGAGCCTCCGCGTCATAGACGGCGGCCGTGTGGTGGACGCCCTCGCTCGCGTCGTCGATCTGAATCTCGAAGCTGTGATAGATGTAGTCATCGCTTGCCGGGACCCCTGGTACTCGCAAGAAGACCCCCGAGTTCGTGCGCTCATCCGCGCACCTGAACTCGAGCTCGAGCACGAAGTCGCCGTATTGCCTCGCGGCATACCAGAACAGCCCCATCCCCCCGTGCGACGTGAGTATGCCTGTTTCTGGATCCAAGTCGAAGTAGCCGGGACCGTAGTGGTTCCAGCCGTGCTTGGAGTAGCGACCGTTGCGCTCCTGCAGGATTTGCTCGAACCCATCCTGGGGCGTGCCTTCTTGTGGCCCCGAGAGCGATCGCATCGACGCGTATCCTCCAAGTGAGAGCACCACGAATCCGATTCCCAATACCACGAGCGATCTCTGCATGTTCCTATCCTCGGCTCTTCGTCTCCCGCGTTTGGTAAATGGCGCCCAGCCTCCGCCGTTCAACGCAGGCGGGGGTTCCACTGCCCTCTGGCAACTGCTGGCACGAATTCGGGCAGATCGGGCGGCGGAAACGCAATCGTCGTCTCTTGCTCGGCGGACATGTATGCTGTCATCAGTAGCTCCGTGACCGCGACACCGTCAGCGAAGTTCTCGGAGGGGCGCGTACCTGCGAGAAAAGACTGTACCATGTGCCGGTTTTCCCCGATGTAGCCATACTCGCTTTCTTCATCGCTGACCACCGGCATCAGACCCATTTCTGCATTCTGTTTCTCTACCAGGTCTTCACCGGCGTCGCCTGAAACCTCCCGGCTGAAAAAGACCTTCGGACCTGCATCCAGCGAGTTCACCGCTAGCGAGTATTCCGGGCCGAGCAGTTCCATGCTGAGCCTCAACCCGGCTCCGACGAAGCACCACGAAGTGGTCGCTTCGACGATGCGTTCGTTCCCTGCGCCATCGCGGTACACGACCAGAGCGCGGGCGAAATCCTCGGCGGGTCGGTTGCGGTAATCGGTCTTGCCACCGCTGCTGGTTGCGAGGAGATCGGCGTAGTGAGGCTGCTGCCATTTCAGACACGACGTATGGGCTGATACTTTGACTGGTGTCAGCGCGGTGCGGGCCGCACCTGGCGGCGTCAACAAGAACTGTGCGACCTCGACCGAGTGACACATCATGTCGTTCAGCACACCACCACCCTGCAATTCTCCCTCCCAGAACCATGGCATGTGCGGGCCACTGTGCTCCTCCGCTGCCCGTGCGAGATACGGCGGGCCCGTGAGGGCGGCGCCGCGGCTCCACAGGATATCCTTGCCCCGTACAATGGCGGGCGAGAAGAGCTGGTTCTCGAGATAGCCATCCAGCAAGCCTACCCTCTCCACCAGCTGTAACATGCGCCGTGCCTCGGCAGTGTTTCGGCCGAGCGGTTTCTCGCAAGCAACGCCGACCAGTTCCCCTATGTCCGCTTCGACCGCGTGGACTATTTCCTCCATGACTTCGATACGAGCGAAGTTCGGCGCGCAGATCCACAGGGCGTTGACTGCCGGATCGGCCACCATGTCAGTGATGGACTTGTAGACCTTTGCCTGCCCAACTCCGAGTTGCTCGATCAGAGCCGCCGCCTCTTGCGCCGTATTGTCGTCCCGGCCCATGACGCCCAGGATATCTGCGTCGCGCACCCCAACCCATGAGCGGATATGGAACCTCGCGACGAAGCCTCCGCCGACCAACCCAACACCTAGTCTCTTGACTGCCATCTCTCTATCGATCCCTCCCAACAGTGTTCTCTGCTACAGTTGCTCCACTCTCCTCGCGGAAGAACAGCAAGAAGGCCACGGCACACAGCACGGTGAGCGCACAGGGCACCAGGAACACGTAAGTCCAATTGGTGACACCGGCCGCAGTGAACACATCTCTGATCTTGCCAGCGAAGAGGCTGCCGCAAAATCGACCTAGACCGAGTGCCACGATCGCGATCAGGCTCTGTGCCGAGGCGCGAATGTCGGGCGGAGCAACCTTGTCGACGTATATGAAGGCGGCCACGAAGAAGAACACATAGCAGAAGCCATGCAGTGCAAGCGACGCAATGACCAGCCATGGCGGGGACCCGATAGCGAAGATTATGTAGCGAATGGGCCAGGCGATCACCCCGATCGCGAGTGTCTTGCGCATGCCGTACTGCTTCAAGAACCGCGACAGCAGGAATGCCATCACGAAGATCTCGGCGAACTGAGCGACGGTCATCACTGCCGGCACATTCGTGCTGGATACGCCGATTGCATCGGACTCCAAAAACGGCGCCGTGAGGATGTAGTAGAACTCCAGTTCGGTCGCCACGACGAAGGTAATCCCGACGAAGACGGCGAAGTCGGTCACCTTGAGCATCTTGAGCGATTCCAAGAACGCCCACGGCTTGACGCCTTCCTTGACCGGCGGTGTATGCGGCAGAGTGAAGGACTGCACTCCCATGACGATCGAGAGCACGCCTGCCAGCAACAGCATGTCACCCTGTAGAGTGAGGGCCGTGCCATTGTCACCGGCCCAGCGCCATCCGGTGAGCAGCAATCCCGCCGCGATCCAACCTAGGGTACCCCAAACACGGATGGTGCCAAAATCGCGCTCGGAATCCTCCAAATTGATCATCGCGATGGAGTTGGTCAGCGCGAGCGTCGGGGCGTATACCAGGCAATACACGAGCATGAGCGCTGCCATGGCACCGAAGTCGGTGGTGCGAGCTACCACGATCAGCAGGATACCGCCCGCAAAAGAGAGAGTCCCGATGACCCTCTCCGAGGAGAAGTACCGATCGGCGAGCTGCCCACCGACGAACGGGGACACTATGGTGGCCAGCGGCAACAGTGCGTAGATCCAGCCAACCTGACCGCCGCTGAATCCCAGATTGTTGATCAGGTACGACGAGAGTACCGGAGCCCAGGCCCCCCAGATCGCATACTGGAGGAACATCATCATGCCCAGCCGAGTCTTTGCGCTCACGCCCCCTCCAACGTCACGGTGTCGGGACTAGACGATGCGCCGGCGTACGGGATCCCACTCGACCTTGCGTTGCTCGAGGTAGGACCGCGTAGCCATGTGGCAGGTGATTGCTTCCTCGAATCCGCGGTCGATGTTGCAGCTCGTTTCACCTCCGTTCCGGATCACGTCCAGCCACTCGCCAACCAGGAGATGATACGCCGACATGCGCCTGCCACCGCGATAGGTGTACAGCAGTCCCCGGCTGGCGAAGTACTCGGCGGTCGCCGATGTGATCGCATCGATACCCTTGAACCCGGGCTGGTAGGTGAACATCGGAAGCGACGGATCGATGATCCCGTCGGTGATCTTCTGCTCGTAGCGGGTCGACTCACCGTCGGCTGTGACCGTAAGGGCTCCGCTCACCTGCATCGACGCGTCGTGCCCCATGAACCTCAGGCCCCGGTAATGCCCGTTTGCGAGCGTTGCGCTGTAGACGAAGGTGAGATCGCGATCGGGGTACTCGTATACCGCTTGAAAAACGTCAGGCACATCCCGGCCGTCTTTGAAGAAGTAGATGCCGCCGGAGGCCACTGCGCTCTTGGGAATCCCGAGTTGCAGGATCTGATTGACCGAGTCGTACTCGTGCGAGAGGAGATCCCCTGACAGTCCGGTCGCATAGTCAAACCAGCAGCGCCAGCGGAAGAAGCGCTCGAGGCTGAACGGCACTCTATTCGGTGCGGGTCCCTGAAACAGATCCCAGTCGATCGTCTCTGGGCTGCCCTCCTCATGAATGTCCCACACCCACGCACCCCAAGGTGAGTTCCGGTTGGTGGTACCTTCGACCAGCGTGATCGGCCCCAGAATGTTCGCGTCGATCACCTCTCGCGCCTTGATGTGCGCTTCCGACTGCCGGTTCTGGTGACCCAGCTGGAAGACGATGTCCGAGTTCTTGATGGCATCGTGCATGGCGAGCGCCTCTGCTTCGGTGCGCGTCATACACTTCTCGCAGTACACGTGGATACCCTCGGCTGCCGCGTCGATCGACATCTGAGAATGCCAGTGATCGGGCGTCGCAATGATCACCGCGTCCACGTCGCCGCTCTGGAGCAGGTCGCCGTAGTGTCGGTATCGCTTGGCAGGTGGATCCGCCTGTCTCCCACCCGGTCGAATGTCTACCTGCGACGCCGCGATGCCACGTTCTGCACGCACGTCGAACACGTCGCACACCGCCGTGAGCTGGACGTTCAAATCCTGCTGATCCAGATAGACCTCCAGCGCCTTGTTCCGCGGGTCCTGCGCCGCATTCTGCCGCGCTTCCTCTATCCAGTCAGGATGTGCGAAACCGGCGTGCCGTACGAGCGACTCCCCCTCGCCACCATTGCCAATGATGCCGAGCCGGATGCGATCGCCCGGCGGTCGCGACACGGCTTCCGGAATGTAGGCCGGCCCGCTCTCGCGCACGCCCAGCTCCGCCATGATCGCTTCCTTCGCGGTGTCTTGCGCCGCCTTCTTCTTGAAGAAGTTGTAGAGAAACACACCGATGACGGGAACCGACACCAACAGCTCGAGGAAGCCGCGCCGCCCGATCCCCGCCTGGTCAGTGCTGTCCTCTGCGCTCGGAATCTTGACGTTTTCGTCGCTCATGATTCACTCCCTTCAGGCCGACTGCAGCGCGCCTGTCCGGCGTCGCTCGATTATCAACCGGTCAATGCCCAGAATCCGGCCGGTCGGGAACGCGAGCAGCAGAACCAGCGCCCCAAGCTCGATCAATACCTTGTTGACGACGAGATAGCTTCCTTCAGCCGGCATCGCGTAGGAATATCCGGCAAACGGAGGTGCGGCTATGTAGTAGAGCGCGAGCAGTACGATTCCACCGACTGTCACGGTCCGGGTCAGCGCACCCAGTATGAGGCCGACCCCAATCAAGATGAGGCCCCAAATGTTGATGTAATCCACCAGTGTCAGGAGCGTTGGGTTTGCTGCTATGTTGAGGAACAAGCCCTTGAACCACCACTGCGACTCCGCCAGATACCCCGCCGAGGTCCAATAGGGATTCGTCAATTTGGCCAACCCTTCATAGAGAAAATGCCAGCCGATGAGGATTCGCAGTGCTACGAGGGCAGTGGATTGGAACCGCGTCCACTTCCCTCCACCCGCTCTTGGTTCCACGTGCTGGGTCATGCTTCCGCCTTTCCTCAGCTTGTGTGGTCGGCGCTGGGCCACCCACGTGACTTTGCAACTCTTCCATCGCGTTCGACTATCAGACACTCGCAGCCAGCGAGATTCTCCACGAACTCAATGCCGCGGTTCGGTTCGAGCAGGAAAACAGTCGTGGCCAATGCGTCTGCCGCCATGGCACTGGGGGCGAGGACCGACACGCTGCTAGCGTGTTGCGGCGACTGTCCTGTATCGGAGTGCACGATGTGGTGATGCTCGCCCGCGGCATCGAACGACGCCTCGTAGGCCCCTGACGTGGCGACCGCGCCTGCCTTGAGCTCTATGACATCGGGGAAGAAGCCTGACTTGCCGGGGTCCTGCACGGCCACGGTCCATGGTCGCTGGTGCTCTTTCGTGCCGCGCGCCACAATGTCGCCGCCGGCTTCGATGAGGTAGTTCTTGACGCGATACTGCTCCAGCATTCGTGCCATGGCATCCACTATGCGACCCTTGGCGATGCCGTCCAGCGTCACGCGCATGCCGGATCTAGCGAACCCAATGTGCCGGCGCGATACCTCGATATGGCGGGTGCCCACTAGCTCCAAAGCTTGACGCACTTCCGCAGCAGCGGGTGGCTCAGCGCGAAGCCGTTTCTTGAACAGGTCGACCAGCGGGGCCACCGATATGTCGAACCCGCCAGCACTCAGATTGTGGAACCGGACAGCACGAGCAATCAGATCTCTGAGTTCCGGCGGCGGCCCCACAAGATGGCCCGTCTCGTTGAGCCGCGAGACCGCCGATGCACCATCGTAGCGGTCGAACACGGCGATCAGCCGGTCCATCTCCTCGAAAGCGCGACGGGCCGCAGTTTCGCCCTGGTCCTGTGAGCGGGCGAGTAGCGACAGCGACGCCAGCGTGCCCATAGCTGGTCTGGCGGCGACCACCTTGCACGTGCGCCGATCGACGGGAGTAATCTCCACTGAGACCGGGGTCGCCCGCACCCGCTCGAAACCAAGTTCCATCAAGGCAGCGAGTCGTTTCTCTGATTGGGAGGTTGACGTCATCGGTCCCGGTCTCCCGTGGGCAAACCGCGAAGAATCTATCAGTCGATAAGGGGATCCCGCCAGCGAGCGCCGGCTCAGAGCCCCGAGCTATTCGTACTCGTCCGCGAGCTGCGCTCGTACTCGTACGAGCAACGCCTTGGTGCGGCGGATGCCTTCCAGTTCCGGCAGTTCCGAACCTTCGTACTCGATGCCAATGTGGCCCCGGTAGCCGGAGTCGAGCACGATTCGCAGCATCGTGAAATAGTCGGTGTGTCGTTCGTTGCCCGCCGCGTCGAAGTCGTGCGACTTGGCACTCACAGCCTTGGCAAACGGCATCAGCTCCCGCACGCCATCATAGCGGTCATACCACTGGTCCGGCCCCACTTGAAAGTTGCCGAAATCCGGCAGCGTGCCGCACCGCGGATGTGCGACGGCTCGGATTACACTGGCCAGCCACTCGCCGTTGGACGACAAGCCACCGTGATTCTCCACTATCACGTTGATGCCAAACTCAGCGGCAAACTCGGTGAGCCTGCTCAAGCCATCGGCAGCGAGTCGGCGTTGCTCGTCCGGTGTTCCCTGCGACTGAGCATTGACCCTTATCGAATGACATCCCAGATACTTCGCTGCCTCGACCCAGCGGTAGTGATTCTCGACAGTCACCTTCCGCTTGGACTCATCCGCGTCTCCGAGAGCCCCTTCGCCGTCGCACATGATCAGCAGGCTCTTCACTCCGTTGTCGTCACAGCGCCACTTGAGAGTGCGCAGGTACTCCGTATCGGTCGCTCGATCCTGGAAGAACGTGTTCACGTACTCGACCGCATCGATCCCGAACTCGTCCCGCGCGACAGTGGGGAATGAGAGATTGTCCAATTCGCCGGCGTCCAAAGTGCGGTGGAGCGACCACTCGGCAAGTGAAATGCTGAACAACTCAGACCGCCCAGGCAATCCGCTCGACGCACCGGCGTTCATGGTACGGGCGGACAGCATGAACACAGGAACAGAACCACCTACGGCGCGGAGAAAGCTGCGCCTGCTCAAGCAATCCGACATTGGTCTCGTCTCTTGGAATTGGCGCCAGCGGTAAGTTTGCGGTCGGAACGTGGCGAGCGCTAGAGGCACCGACAAGCGGGATTGCAGGGGTGACAGTCCAACTACTCACGAACCGCACTAGTGCAGTCGCGTAACCGGCCACATACTACAAGCTGACCACCACAAATCCTTCAAGGAGCTTTGCCATGTCAAGCGACATCGCACGGCGAGACTTCGTGGGCGGGATGGCGGCGGCCGGGGCCATGTTCCACATCGTACCTCGGCACGTGCTCGGTGGGCCGGGATTTCGCGCGCCCAGCGACACGCTGAACGTCGCGTGCATCGGAGTTGGCGGGATGGGCGGGAGCGACGTACGAGGGATGAGCACTGAGAATATCTACGCGCTGTGTGACGTGGACGAGCGGAGGGGGGCACGTTCCTTCGAAGAGTCACCTCACGCCAAACGCTACCGCGATTTCCGCATCATGCTCGAGCGGGAGGGAGACAACATCGATGCCGTCACGGTCTCGACCCCCGACCACACGCATGCAGTGGCAGCCATGATGGCCCTGCAGCTGGGCAAACATGTCTATTGCCAGAAACCCCTCACACGCACGATTTGGGAAGCGCGGGAACTCGCGCGCGCGGCCCGCAGTTCGGGTTGCACTACACAGATGGGCAACCAGGGACACTCCTGGGAGGGAACGCGACAGATCCGAGAGTGGGTCGAAGCCGGTTGGATCGGTACCGTGCGCGAAGTGCACTACTGGACCAACCGTCCCATCTGGCCGCAGGCCATCGAGCGACCGCTGGAAACGTACCACGTACCAGATAACCTGGCCTGGGACCTGTGGCTCGGCCCGGCACCGGAGCGTCCCTATCACCCCGCATATGCACCATTCAATTGGCGCGGTTGGTGGGACTTCGGCACTGGTGCGTTGGGGGACATCGCGTGTCACTCGATGGACGCCGCCTTTTGGACACTGAAGCTTGGTTATCCCAGCGCGATCGAGGCGGAGTCGACGCAGCTGTTCGAGGAAACGGCACCGGCCGCGTCGCGCATCGAGTATCGCTTCCCGGCAGGTGGCGACCGCGGCCCAATAACCGTTGTGTGGCGCGATGGGAATCTCGCACCCCCGCGTCCCAAGGACCTGGCCGACAGTGAGAGCTGGCCCTGGGGCGATAGCGGTCAACTCTGGATCGGAGACGAGGGAGCGCTGGTGGCCGGCATCTACGGTGAAAACCCACGCCTGGTGAACGGCGAGCGCCAGACCGCGCTCATGGCCGATCCGCCGGAACCAAGATATGCACGAACCGAGGGCGTCTACGCCGAATGGATAGAGGCGTGCAAGACCGGCGGCCGGGCCGGGTCGGACTTCGCCGAACACTCCGGGCCGCTGACTGAGATGGTACTGCTGGGCAATCTGGCAGTGCGCACTGCCAAGACACTGGAGATCGATCCGCGCAGCGGTGAAGTCACCAACACGGTCATCCCGCAAGACTATATCAAGCCGGAATACCGCAACGGGTGGTCGCTGTAGATGTCAGTACCAAACGAGATTCGAGCTAGAAGACATATGGAGCGTCGAAAATGAACCGCACAGCACATCTCGCCTTGGCGTGCGTAACCCTCATTGGCCTGCTCGGCTGCAACACAGAGCGCGGCCGAGACGCGGCCACAGATCGCGATACCGAACAGCCTGCCAATACGCTGACTGCCGCTGAAGAGGCTGCAGGCTGGAAGCTTTTGTTCGACGGAAACACGTTCCAGGGTTGGCGCGGGCTGGGCCGTGATTCGATTCCGGAGCGACACTGGACCATAGCGGAAGGCAGCATCCGTAAGGTCGCCAGCGGCGACGTGCCCACCGCCGCTGATGGACAACCACTCGAGGGTGGGGACATCATGACCACGAGCACCTACGGTGACTTCGAGCTGATGTTCGAGTGGAAAGTGAGCCCCGGCGGCAACAGCGGCATCAAATACAATGTGTCAGAGGAAATGTCGCTGGCATCGCCGCCCATCCATGCGGCACTAGGCTTCGAGTATCAGATCCTCGACGATGATCTGCACCCCGACGCCCAAAACGGCCCAACGCGAACGGCGTCCGCGCTCTACGACCTGATACCACCGATCGCAGCAAAACGACTGCTTCCCGTGGGATCCTACAACCGCGGGCGCATCGTTTTCCACGGCACACACGGCGAGCATTGGCTGAACGGCGCCAAGGTGCTGGAATTCGAGCTGGAGAGCCCCAGCTTCGACTCCGCGTTCGCGGCTAGCAAATACCAACCGATAGCAGGATTCGCCAAGAAGAGATCGGGACACATAGTGCTGCAAGACCACGGCGACGACGTCTGGTTTCGCAACATCAAGATTCGGGAGCTTTCGCCATGACGAATGAGATCGACCGCCGCACCTTCGTTGCGCGAGGTGCCGCTGCGGGTCTGGGGTTGAGTGCCTGGAGCGCTCTTCCATGGGTGCGCCCGTCCCGTGCTCAAAGCGACCAGATCAGGGTCGCGGTGATGGGCGTGAACAGCCGCGGTTTCGTGTTGGCCCAGAGCTTTGCCCAGGCCGGTGCAGAGGTGACTTACATCTGCGATGTCGATTCCCGCGCGATAGAGGCGGCCATCGCGGGAGTGAGTGAGCCACGGCAGACGCGCGCGCGGGAGGGCCAGTCGTCCCGCACACTGCCGCCGCTTCAGGAACGACGGCCTCGAGGTGTGACGGACTTCCGGCGCGCACTCGACGACAACGAAGTGAATGTGCTAGTCATCGCCGCACCGGATCACTGGCACGCACCCGCCGCCATCGTCGCGCTACAAGCAGGCAAGCACGTATACCTCGAGAAACCGTGCAGCCACAATCCACGCGAAGGTGAGCTGCTAGTCGAGGCGCAGCGCCGATATGGCGGACTGGTGCAGATGGGCAACCAGCAGCGTTCCTCACCGGAGTCGATCTCCGCAATCCGGCAGATCCACGAGGGGATAGTCGGCCGGCCCTATTACGTCCGCACGTGGTACGCCAACACACGCGGCCCGATCGGCCACGGTAAAGTCGCCCCGGTTCCGCAATGGCTGGACTACGACTTGTGGCAGGGACCAGCACCGCGTACTCCGTACCGGGACAACGTGGTGCACTACAACTGGCACTGGTTCTGGCACTGGGGTACCGGCGAGATCAACAACAACGCCGCGCACGAACTCGACGTCGCTCGCTGGGCGCTGGACGTTGACTACCCGACGCGGGTCACGTCGGCAGGGGGCCGCTACCATTTCGACGACGACTGGGAGTGTCCCGACACCCAGGTGGCGTCGTTCGATTTCGAGGGCAACAAGACGATCACGTGGGACGGGCGGAGTTGCAACGGGCGGCCCGTTGAGGGCCGGGGGCGCGGCGCCGCGATCCACGGCACCGAAGGAACCGTGGTGATCGATCGTTCGGGTTACGTCGTCTACGACAATGACAACAACGAGATCAAACGCGAGATCCGCCCTGAGACGGAGGCGGCCCTCGATACGAGTGGCGCTGGAGTCCTCACAGACATGCACATCGCCAACTTCTTGGCGGCCATCCGGGGCGAAGACACACTCCGCGCTCCCATAGATGACGGCCGGAAGAGCGTGCTGCTCTGCCACCTCGGCAACATAGCGCAGCGTACGGGACACGCGCTCCATTGCGATCCGACGACGGGACGCATCCTGGATGACGCTGAAGCGATGGCCCTGTGGACCCGCGAATACGAACCGGGCTGGGAGCCGAACGTTTGATCCGAACCAACGTTTGACCAGCGCCTAGCAATGAACTCGACGGAGGCATGAATGTGTGAGGGAAAACACTCAGTTTCACGCAGGGATTTCATAAAGACGAGCGGCGGTGCCGTTGCCGCATCAATGGTGGCACAACCATCCTCCTTCGTCACGGGGCTTGCGCCCCGCCAGCGGAATCGCGCGAAGATGCGGTACGCCATCGTTGGGACCGGCATCCGGGGGGTCACCATGTGGGGCCGCGACGTCGCGGAGCAATACGCCGATTATGTGGATTTCGTCGGTTTGTGCGACATCAATCCGGGGCGCCTCGCGTTCGCGAAGGATCATATCGGCGTCGACTGCCCGACATTCACGGATTTCTCGGAAATGATTCGCCAGACTCGTCCCGATACCTTGTGCGTCACCACGGTCGATAGCACCCATGACGAGTTCATCGTCAAGGGGATGGAGCTGGGATGCGACATCGTCGCCGAAAAACCCTTGACCACCGATGAGGTCAAGTGCCAGGCCATCCTAGACGCGCAGGCGCGCACGCGCAGGAACATTGCGGTCACGTTCAACTACCGTTACTCCCCTCATCGGGCAAAGATGAAGGAACTGCTGATGGCAGAGCGAATCGGTCGCCTCACCTCAGTGGACTTCCACTGGTATCTGGACATCATCCACGGTGCTGCGTATTTCCGCCGCTGGCACGGCAAAGAGCGCCACAGTGGAACTCTGTTTCTCCACAAAGCCACGCATCATTTCGACTTGCTCAACTGGTGGGTGGACTCAGAACCCGAGGAAGTCTTCGCACACGGCGCCCTGGAGTACTACGGACACAACCATCCGTTCAGGTACACCAACTGCCGAGGTTGTCCGCACACTGATCAGTGCCAGCACTATTGGGACATCACTGAAGACGAGTTGCTGACAAACCTGTACGCCAACCAGGAACAGCACGACGGATACCTGCGGGACGGATGCGTGTGGTCCACGGATATCGACATCTTCGACAAGATGGCAGCTCAAATCAGGTACGCGAACGGTGTGCAGGTGAGCTACTCGTGTACGACGTACTCACCGTACGAGGGTTATCGCATCGCTTTCAACGGCACGAAGGGGAGAATTGAGGCCTGGATAAAGGAGCGGCAACCGTGGCAGGCCGAGGACTATGACGAAATCCGGGTCACCGACAATTTCGGCGCCACTGAGCTGATTCAGATTCCCCACGCAGGCGGCGGCCACGGCGGCGGCGACACGCGGCTCAGGGATCGCATCTTCAAAGACCCAACCGCACCGGACCCATACCACCAGGCCGCGGGCGTCCGAGACGGAGCGATGTCTATCCTGATCGGGATCGGTGCCCGCACGAGCGTGAAGACCGGCGAACCCGTCAAGATCGCCTCGTTGACCACGTTGAAGCCTCGCCTCACACGGCCGTGAGGACCGATAGCCAAGAGGAATACAGATGACAGGCAATACTGGAAGCAGACGGGAGTTCCTCAAGACGGCGGCTCTGGGTACCGCAGCGATGGCGCTTCCCGCAGCCAAGGTTGCACACGCGGCAGCTGAACCAATCGCTACGGCAGCAGGGATCAGACTCGGTGTGGCAAGCTACTCGCTCAGGGAACTTGGCCGCGCCGAGACCATTGCCGCTGTCAACGCACTCCGCGCTCGGTACGTCAGCATCAAATCTTTCCACCTGCCGTACGAGAGTTCTCCAGAGGAGCTGACGGCTGGACGCCGGGAGTTTGAGGACGCAGGGCTCGTGATCGTGGGAGGAGGCGTGATCACTCTGCAGCAAGAGGACGACGACGACATCTGCAGCTACTTCGACTACGCCAGGACCTGCGGCATGCCGCTCATGGTCATAGCGCCCACGCGGGCAACGCTGCCGCGTATCGAGCGCTTCGTGCGCGAGTACGACATCAAGGTCGCCATTCACAACCACGGGCCTGAAGACGCACACTTCCCCGGGCCGCGAGACGCCCTTCCCACAATCCAAGACATGGACCCCCGTGTAGGCCTGTGCGTCGACCTGGGCCACACCACGCGAACGGGCGTCGACATTGTGGAAGCGCTGGCCCAAGCCGGAGACCGCGTGCTTGACGTCCACGTCAAGGACCTGCGTGACCTGATGGACGGGG
>Ga0209536_100003519_pt1 | contig 25122 bp, 25 predicted proteins | sample DeeMarSeWOR28_12_FD_187461 | JGI IMG/M metagenome (GOLD analysis project Ga0209536, IMG submission 187461) | Marine sediment microbial communities from White Oak River estuary, North Carolina - WOR-2-8_12 (SPAdes) (version 2) | ecosystem: Environmental > Aquatic > Marine > Intertidal zone >...
TCAGTAGTGCAGCCATAAACTGCAGTTTCGCTTCCACATCGAGCGACTCTCGCATGATGAGAGCAGTAACATATTGAATTGTTTTTACTGTATCATATTGCTCCCGATAAAATCCAATTCGTGAAATGAGCAATAAATCACTTTCGGGATGTTCTTTTTCAATGATCCCATACAGGCTTTCGCTTTCTTTAATTCTGCCCATTATATACAGAATTTCTGCCCTCATTAAATTGTACTGCACATTCTCAGGAAATACACGAATCAATTTGTCAATTTCCTTCTCGGCCTTATCATACTGTTGTGTGTCTTCAAAAGCTTCCTCTTTTGCCAGGATCAGATTTTCTTGAAATCCATATTGATTTTCGAGCCTGCTAAATATTTCTATGGCTTTCGTGTGTTGCTTATTTTCGGCATATAAATTTCCCAACGTAAAATACAAATCGTCTCTATCCGGAAATTTTAAATGAATTCCTTCGTATACCTGAATACTTTTATCTAATAAATTCATAGCCCGGTACAAATTGGCCAGCTGCAATAAATACCACAGATTATCCGGATCGTTTTGAGCAGCTTTTTCAGCATATTCCAGGCTCCTTTCATATTCTCCAACCATCGAATACAAACTGCTTAAGGCATACATTGATGCATCACTTTCTGGACTGATAAGCAAACACTTCTGAAAATAGTCAATGGCTTTGGGTATATCCCCCAGTACTTTGTTTTTCGTGGCCTCACTGAACAGATATTGATAGTTTTGTAAATCATCATCTGATAAGGTCTTATCGGGAATGTCACTCATTTGTGGTGCGGCCGACTTGTTGCATGAATTCATCGTGCCCAACATAAGGGTCGCCAAGATAACCATACACACCCAGGTTGTTTTTTTCATTATCTTATTACCTTTCCTTTTTCCGTTATTATTTTATTCCTGCGTGGTCAAATCCGCCCGGACTTCTTGTTGTATCATTCATCTTTTCTTTTCTTTCCTTACCCCAATCCATTTTCCAGTTTTCCAAACACGATTTTACAAATCTAAAAACCCTTTTTTACATGTATCTCTATGTCAATATGCGCACCAAAATGATCATGATTTCTCCACCCCAATCAGTATTTATCGTGCCGGTAGCATGTAACACTGAAATACCCGTTTTTTATGCCCTGTCCATTCTGCGGTTTTATCTGGGCTACCATGCCAATAATAAATTCAATATAAAGACCAGTATGTAGTAAACGGCACTCCAATGATTTCAGTATTATAGAATGTTACAGGTTGGTTTCGTGGTCCATTCCAGCAGCAAGTTCAATGCCATATTGTTGCATTCGTGTGTTATTTTATTAATGATCTTAATATTCATTTCTATTTTAGAATTAGATTAATTTCTTTCGTATTTCTTTAAAATAAATAAACAACACAAAAGAAATGAGAAGGGTGTTATTAAATAGTAATTGTTGGTTGACGTTTTTAATTTGAACTTCACGGGCAATTATAAACAGTGCCATGGTCAATAAAAAATAGAGTGTCATTTTTTTAATATTATATGGCACCGGATAATATTTCCTTCCCAAAAAATAGGATAGCGTAACCATGCTCAGATACGCTGCAGAATGGGCCCATGCAGCTGCATAATATCCATATTTTGGAACAAAAATAAGATTTATTAAAAGTGTGATTATGGCTCCTACAATGGTGAGTAAAGCAGCATACTTGGTAAGGTCATTTAATTTGTACCAAATCGATAAGTTCACAAAAATGCCATAAAATATGTATGAAAATAAAACAATGGGCACAACATTCAGGGCACCCCAATATTTATTTGTAAGAAGATGTTTAAAGATGTCCACATTTAATGCGATACCCAGAAAAAGCAAAAAACTAAACAACACAAAATAGGTCATAACCTGCGCATAAATTTGTTTTGCATTTTTTTCATTCGCATTGGCAAAAAAGAATGGCTCTGCCGCATAACGAAACATTTGTATGAAAAGCCCCATTATGACAGCTATCTTAAAGTTGGCTCCATAAATAGCCAGTTGTTCCAGGGCCAATTCCTTGTCCGGCCATAAATATTTTAGTGCTGCTTTATCAAATGAATCATTTAATACACCAGCTAACCCGGCTATTAGCAACGGAAAAGCGTATATCAGCATGCGCTTTAACAATGCCCGGTTCCACCGGAATGAATGCCGCAGCATGGTGGGCAGCAGAAGAGCCAATGTAACCAGGCTACCACAGAGATTCGCAATAAAAACATAACCAACGCCAATATTACTTGAATAGATTTCACCAATAGCAGCATCCGGATTTGATTCCAGTATTTTAGGTATCATCCACAAAAATGCCACGGCTACCATGACTATGGTCATGACATTTACTATTTTAATGAAGGAGAACCGATATACTTTATTCTCCATACGCAGTCTTGCAAATGGTATGGCCAGAAGGGCATCAATGCCCACAATCAGAGAAAAAAGTATAATGTATTCGGGGTGTTTCTCATACTGCATAATATTCGCCACTGGACGTGCAAGAAAGATCATGGAAACAATGAATATCAACGATGTGGTAAACAGCGCTACCAGGGCGCTGTAATATACCTCATTTTGATTCTCTTCTTTTGTGGCAAAACGAAAATATGCTGTTTCCATTCCGTACGTTAACAGCACCAGTAAAATCGCCATATAAGCATACAGTTCGGTAACAACCCCATATTCTTCAAGCCCAAGAACACGGACATAGAATGGGGTTAATAGTGCATAATTCAAAAATCTCGGTATGATGGTTCCCACACCATACACGGCCGTTTGCCCGGCAAGTTTTTTAATGAATCCCAATGATTGTGCGTTTAGGTTGCCACAAAAATAGTTGGAATAATTCTTAATCAAAACAAATTGCTTGCACCAACATCAAGATTTTCAGAAAGTAAATTGGATATGACGGAATTAATATTTGCTATTCGTATCGATATGAATGGTGGCCAGGATGGCCATTTTCTCCTTAATTATGAGAAATAAGGAATGGGTGATTTTTCCGGCCTGAGAAAGTTTCATGTCCTTCGGTAATACAATATGAAAGGTCATTTCCTTGTGAAAGCCATATTGATGGATGTGAAAGTGGTGTAATCGCAGATTATGTGGATATACTTCCAGGGCAAGCTCCTTGACCTGGTTGATGATGTCGGGTGTGGGTTCTTCTCCAAGAAATTCGTTAATGTTATTCTTTAAAATAGTATACGCGGAATAAAATATTACAAGGGATACCAATATGCCCAAAACGCCATCGATCCACCATGCGTATTTTTGAGTAAATATTCCGATTAAAATGATGGCAGAGGAAATGGCATCCGAACGATGGTGCCAACCATCTGCCCTAATGCTGTCAGCATTTGTTTTTCTTGCGACCCAAAATGCATATTGCCCCATTAATTCTTTAACCACAATAGAAATGATGGTGACAATAATGGCTGTGATTCCAAAATTCGCTTGCTCCTGTGATTTAAGCCTTTCGATAGAATTGGTTATAAAATGTATGCCCACAAGTATGAGCATAATACCAATGATAAACGTGGCTACCAATTCGGCCCTGCCATGCCCATATGGATGTTGTTTGTCGGCGGGTTTGGTTGCTATCTTGATCCCAATTAAAATGATAATGGATGAGATGGTGTCTGAAAGTGTGTGCCATGCATCGGCGACCAGAGCAATTGATGAAGAAATTATTCCGGCCCAAAGTTTAACTGCAAAAAGCAATACATTGCCCACGGCGGACAGCCACCCCTCCAGCATCCCGAGCTTGTATAATATCTCTTTTTGTTTTGTATTCCTGGTCATGTCAAATGTGGAATCCTTTACAAAAATAAAGAAAATTAAAGGTCTGCAAACCTGTATTTATATAATCTTGATCCCGCATTGATAATCAATGAAATAATGATATTTTTGTCCACATTATGTCTCATACCATAAAAAGCTGGGACCAACTAATGGAATATGTAGCTCAGACTTACCATATTGAACCGAGCCTTGTGTCCGTTTTGTTTCTTATTGGGGTACATGAATCTGGTGATGGATTTCGGACGTGCAGCCGTGACCGCAAAATTGAGCTAATTAAGCTGGCTCAGTGCATTTTGCTTAGCAAAGAACATTTTTATATCAAACTGGCAGATCCAACAAATCAGAAGCCGGTATGGATTGAGAACCCGGCCCAACCATTACCATCAGATATCATTCTTGAGAAATTGTTAAAATCTTTAATCGTTGGTTATTTTAATGAAAAACAAATTTAATGCGTATGAAAAAAATAAAAATCGCTTTTGTGTTTTTAACCATCTTTATATTCTTTCCCTTATGTGCACCGAATGGAGATTTTACTAACCGTGAACAGTTGGTGCTTTTTGAAACCGATTATGGAAATATTAAAATTAAACTATATAATGAAACACCTCAACATCGGGACAATTTTATTAAGCTGGTAAAAGATCATTATTATGACGGTGTATTATTTCACCGCGTCATTCCCAATTTTATGATCCAGTCGGGTGATCCTGAGTCCAGGTCATCCGATCCTGATTCCCAGCTGGGTGTCGGTGATCCTGGGTACCAAATACCCGCTGAATTTCATCCCCAGCTTTTTCATAAAAGGGGAGCTGTGGCAGCAGCCAGGAAGGGAGACCAGGTCAACCCCGATAAAAAATCTTCCGGATCACAATTCTATATTGTACACGGAGATGTATTTACGGATGACGACATGGATCAAATAGAGCTCAGAATCAATAATATGTTCAAACAATCAACTTTTTTTAAATTTGTGGAAGAAGAAAAACAGGCTTCAATAGATCGTGGAGACAGCCTGGATTATTCAAAGATTCAAGAAGTGGCAGCCATTAAAACAGAAGAGGTGTTTGTAAATACCGAGCCTTATCAAATTCCTGAGGAACAACGAAATGTATATAGAACGATTGGAGGAACGCCTCATCTGGATCAGAATTATACGGTTTTCGGGGAGGTGGTTGAGGGTTTAAATGTTGTTGATTCAATTGCTGCATGTGCAACAAATTCGTATGATCGCCCTCTTAATGATATTAGAATAAATCGAATGAAGTTGGTTCGAAAGTAAGATTTATTTGCTTATATGAAATGGATCCGTACATGAAAATACTTGAAGATATCGAACGTTGGTTGGCTGACATACGCACCCAATCATTGAACAGTTTGGATGACATTGAATCATTCAGGATTCATTATCTTGGCAAGAAGGGTGTTGTGGCTTCTCTTTTCGAAAAATTTAAAGCCGTTTCTCCGGATCAAAAAAGAACTGTTGGTCAGAAAATAAATGAACTAAAACACCGGGTTCAGGAACGCATTGATACAGCCCGGGGTGATCTCTCAAAAGATGCTGCAGCTGGTGAAAAATCTGACCTGACCCTGCCCGGTAAACCATATCAACTCGGGTCTCGTCATCCAGTGGCGATTGTTAACAATGAAATTATAGAAATTTTTTCACGCCTTGGATTTACGGTATCTTTGGGGCCTGAAATTGAGGATGATAATCATGTTTTCACCAAATTAAACTTCCCTCCCGATCATCCTGCCCGCGATATGCAGGATACGTTTTTTATTAATAAAAACCAGGATTCCGAAGATAATATTGAAGATATTCTCTTACGAACCCATACGTCATCTGTTCAGGTGCGGGTCATGGAAAAAGAAAATCCACCCATTCGAACCATTTCGCCTGGCAGGGTATTCCGCAACGAGGCCATTTCTGCCCGCGCACATTGTATTTTTCACCAGGTTGAAGGATTGTATATTGACACAGATGTATCATTTGCAGACCTTAAGCAAATCCTTTTATACTTTTCGGGAGAAATGTTTGGTGCAGATACAAAAATCCGGCTGAGACCTTCTTTTTTTCCCTTTACTGAACCGTCTGCCGAAATGGATGTGGTGTGCAAAATTTGTAGCGGTAGGGGTTGCAATGTATGCAAATACACAGGATGGCTTGAGGTCTTAGGCTGCGGAATGGTAGATCCCAATGTGTTGGAAAATTGTGGAATTGATCCGATTCAATATACAGGGTATGCTTTTGGAATGGGCGTAGAGCGCGTTGCCATGCTGAAATACCAGGTGCACGATCTGCGTCTATATTTCGAGAATGATGTTCGTTTCCTGGAACAATTCAGGTCTTCGATTTAACAGCTTATATCTGGTTTATTCCACGATTTGGATTTCGTGTGTCAATTCCAAGGTTTTTCTGTAATTATATGACACACCGCAATATTTATCCTGTGAGAGATTGATCGCTTTTTCCAGTTTATCCATGGGCAAATTCTTGCCGCTAAATTCATAAATAATATGCATTTTACTAAAATGCTTGGGATGTTCTTCCGTAATATCCCCGGTGACTCTGACGTTAAACCGGTCTACCTGGACCCGCATTTTTCCAAGTATGGAAATGACATCCATGGCGGTACAGCCAGCAAGAGATACCATCATGAGTGGTTTGGGACGTGGCCCCCTGTTTTTTCCTCCCACTTTTTCATCCGCATCCAGCACCAATTTTAAACCATTGACTTCGGCTTCAAAAGCCATGTCTTCTAACCAATTAACATTGATCGTTTGCCTCATATTTTGCGGGTTTTAATTGCCTAAGTTTTTTTCGCAAAATATACTTTTAAATTGTATATTGCAAAAATTATTCACCAGGCCTTTGCGATCCAAATTTTCGTGTAAATCTGAATGAAAAAATCAAGGCATATTCCCTCTGCTGAAGAATGCTCCCTTAAACTACATCCTCTGTTCAAATACCTTACAGAAGAAGAGATTGAATTGGTTGATTACTATAAAGAATGCAATTTCTATAAGCGGGGTGAAATTTTGTACCATGAAGGCCGTCGCATGACCGGTTTTTACTGTGTAATCCAGGGTATCGTTAAAATTTATAAAACCGGTATTGATGGCAAGGAACAGATAATCGCTTTTGCTCAGAAAGGTAATATTCTCGGATACCGCTCGGTACTCAGTAATGAAAACGCCTGCACTACATCCAAGGTAATTGAAGATGGGATATTATGTTTTATTCCAGCCAATTTGCTCATTGATCTGGTCAAGACAAATTCTGAATTTTCTTTTGAGATCATGAAGCTTACATGCCAGGAATTGGGTGAGGCCAATTCTTATATTACCGATATTGCGCAAAAAACAGTTCGTGAACGACTGGCTGAAATTTTGGTTTTATTAAAAGACCGCTTTGGACTGGACACATCAAATACCCTTCAAATTTCGCTTACCCGCGAGGAGCTGGCTAATATTGTTGGCACGGCTACGGAATCTGTGATTCGTTTATTATCAGAATTTAAATCTGACGGATTGGTAGAGTTGAATGGCAGAAAAATTAAAATTCTTGATATTAAGGGTCTTACAAGAATTGCAAATATTTAATCCTTTTCAAATAATTTTTTGTCTTAATCGAGAATATTATTCAGAATAACATAGATCAATAACCCCCCCAATATTAATATTCCGCTGAATAATAATAATTGATTATTTTCCAATTTTGAGAATTCTGAATACCCCAGTAGCAGTACACCCAGGATGATGAATATCAGGCCAAATCGTTTAAAAAATTCTTTCATAACACAATGGATGAATGTTCAAATTAAATGACTTTTTTTGATGATCAAATATACGTAAATTTTAAAACGTATCAGGACCCTCATGAAAATAAAGAGGGCCCGGAGCCGGATATGTTTTTACCGAGATGTTTATAAGCCCATTCGGTTGCTTCTCTTCCTCTTGGGGTGCGTTTAATATAGCCCTCTTTGATCAGAAAAGGTTCATATACCTCTTCGATGGTTCCCGGATCTTCACCAACGGCCGTGGCAATGGTGCCGATACCTACAGGTCCACCTTTAAATTTCTCAATAATGGTTAAAAGAATTTTATTATCCATTTCATCCAATCCATGCTCATCAATATCCAGGGCACGCAGAGAATATTTTGTTATTTCGAGTTTTATGGTGCCATCCCCCTTTACCTGGGCAAAATCACGAATTCTTCTAAGCAATGCATTGGCAATTCTTGGTGTTCCCCTGCTTCTTGAAGCAATTTCCTGGCTGGCGTGTTCATCAATTTCAATATTCAAGATCCGTGCAGATCGTTTAATAATGGTGTTCAGTACATCCGACGTATAATATTCAAGATGTAAAGTAATACCAAACCGTGCACGCAGCGGGCGTGTTAATAATCCGGATCGGGTGGTTGCCCCAATAAGGGTAAATGGATTTAATTTCAATTGCACACTCCTGGCGCTGGGTCCTTTGTCGAGCATAATGTCAATCCTATAGTCTTCCATTGCAGAATATAAATATTCTTCCACAACCGGGCTTAAACGATGTATTTCATCAATAAACAACACATCGTTTTCCTGCAAGCTCGTTAAAATCCCCGCCAGGTCGCCAGGTTTATCCAAAACGGGACCCGAGGTTATTTTAATATCAACCCTAAGTTCATTGGCTATAATATAGGCTAAGGTGGTTTTGCCCAGTCCGGGAGGACCATGAAATAATGCATGGTCTAGGGCTTCACCACGTTGTATGGTGGCTTCAACAAAAACCTTCAGATTGTCAACGACTTTTGTTTGTCCGCAAAAATCATCAAATTCAACAGGTCTGAGTTTTGATTCAAACTCTTTTTCCTTTTCGGTCAGTTTTTCATGCCGGAGATCAAAAACTTCATCCATTTATTTACTGTATTCTTCTAACATCTTGCTCCAAATCCACCTTCACTCCATTTATTCGCTTCTCAACATCATCTTTATAATTGATAGTCAATATGACATTTCCCTCTTCATCATATTTTTTCCATGTTTTTTGTCTGAGCCCCATGTCGTAAAATTGTTCTTCCTTTAATCCACCATTTTCATAATAATATTTATGCCTTCCGTCCGGTAATCCCTGAAAATAATTTCCTGAATATTTTTCTGTTCCATCCCCATAATAATATTTCCAAATGCCATCTCTCAGTCCTGTAATATAACTTCCTTTTTCTTCTTGATCGCCGACCTTATAAAACCATTCTCCTTCCTTTTCCCCATTGATATAATTTCCTTCAGCAATGACATCACCATATTGTGAATATTCAGTTGAAAAACCCTCTTCTTTACCATTGAAATATTCTTCTTCCCGTAATAATGTTCCATCCGGGTAATACCATTTCCAGATGCCATTAATCCGCCCATTTCTAAACTCACCCTGTTGTTCTGTTTGTCCATTCTTTCTGTAGAATTTCCATGCACCCGATCTTTGATTATTGATATAGCTACCTTCACTTTGAAGCTCTCCAGATGCAAAATAATTACGCCAATTCCCTTGGCGCTCGCCTTGTTCAGTAACAATACCCTCAGAAACGATCTGGCCCTGGTTATCGTAAATTTTTGAAGCGATAACATTGCCGGAAGTATCATAAGTTCGATGGATCCCGATGGGTATGTTTTCTCGGTAAGGACCCCCGGAAATCAGTCGCCCATCTTCATCATATGTGTTCCGGACTTCTACTTCGCTCAATTCCTTAGAGCTTTCATTGACCACATTGCCATTTTCATATTTAATCGCAAAACGTAAATTGCCATTTTCATCATATTCCCGATAATATCCATTGAGTTGATCATCGAGATAGGTTCTTTCCATACGCAGTTGACCATTATCATAAAATTCTTTCCAGACACCTTGTTTCAATCCACTGGCATCGATACGGTTAACAGCTTCACGATTGATTAAATAATCATTTCTATATTCCAGCAGGGTTACAATTTCACCTTCTTTTGAGTATTCAATACCCAGGCCCTGTTTCATTCCATTTATGAAGTTAATAGTGCGTTGAACCTGGCCATTGTTATAGTAATAATATGACACACCATTTCTCTTGTCGTTGACATACAACTCCTGCGATTCAATATATCCCGGATCACTGGTATTGTTTTTATCATCATAGCTATACCGATAATAATAGCCATTCTTTTTTCCCAAATTATAATTTATCTTCTCAATGGTATCTCCAACCTGATTATAAAATACCCATATACTGTCAAGTAAATTGTTTCTCCATTTTCCTTCAGATTTTATGACTCCAGTTACATAGTAAGATTTCCAAAAACCATCAGGCTTACCATTTTTCATAAATCCTTCACTTGATACTTGTCCATTCGGATAAAAGAATTGATTATAACCGTTGATGTTTAAGTCCTGTGCATACAGGTTCAGGCTCATATGTAACAAAATGAAAAAAACAATCTTCTTCATTTTAAAAATATTTCTGGTAAGGTATTTATTTTTTATTTTCTTAAAGTCCTAATTTTTCCGAAATTTCTAACATTCTTATGATGGGTTTCCTGGCGTGTTTAATAAGTTTTTCATTTATTTTTATTTCCGGCTGTTCGTAAAGAAGTGTTAAATACATCTTCTTTAATCCGATCAATTTCATGAATTTACAATCATTACATGCACATGTGGAGTCTTTTGGTGGAGCCGGTATGAATATTTTATCTGTATTCTTTTTCTGCATCTGATGAATGATTCCTGATTCTGTTGCTACAATATATGTTTTTGATGTATCATTTATTGTATAGGTTAATAATGATGATGTGGATCCGATATGGTCGGCCACGATCAGTATGGGTTTTTCGCATTCCGGATGTGCGATTATCTTTGCTTCAGGATGCATTTTTTTCAATTCAAGTATGCGTTCCAAAGAAAACTCCTCATGTACATGACATGCTCCATCCCATATAAGCATATCCCGTCCAGAAATACTTTTTAAATAATTACCCAAATTCCTGTCGGGAGCAAATATTATTTTTTCTTCCTCTGGTAAAGAATTAATTATTTGTATCGCATTTGAGGAAGTACAAACGATATCCGTTAATGCTTTTATTTCAGTACTGGTATTGACATATGAAATAACAGTATGATCCGGATATTGGCTAATGAATTTTTTAAACTCATCTGGCGGACAAGAATCAGCTAAAGAACATCCTGCATTTAAATCGGGCAATAATACCTTTTTTTGAGGTGATAATATCTTGGCTGTTTCAGCCATAAAATGCACCCCTGCAAATACAATGATATCGGCTTTTGTTTTCGAAGCTTCCTGTGCCAACGCAAGACTATCACCCACAAAATCAGCAATATCCTGTATTTCTCCTTCCTGATAAAAATGTGCCAATATAATGGCATTCTTTTGCTTTCTTAATTGATCAATCTGAGATACCATATTCAGATCAGGATCAATCTTTATGTCAATAAATCCTTTTTCTTCAATGCTTTTTACAACATGATCAACATTATTGTACATTATATTTTAATTAAAAATAATATTAATGTTAATGTTATTATACAGTTAATAAGGTTGATAAAATTACTGAAATTAAAATTGGTATTTTTCAACGTTTAATAAACCGGATATACACAAAGATAAACTTAATAAATATTTGTAAATCAACCTATTCAGTATTTTATTAACGTTTGGTTAATGAACTTTATTATTTAATGAAATTCATGTGCTGGATATTTAAATGTTGAAATATTGTTCATGAACGAAAAATTAAATTTGAAAAGTTATTGAGTTTTTTTACAATTATTTTGCTATGGAATAATCACGTTTCGATGTTTGAAAAAATTTATAAGTTAAAATAAACAATATATGAACGGGTATTAACATTTTCAGAAACCAAATATTATTCCAAATGTTAAACAGAATTAGCAAAAATTTGTAGTCTCTTTATTAGCTTTTCAAACAAAAAGGAAATATTTAATTAAGTTTGGAACATAGAGAAAAAATAATGAATAAAGAAAGGATTGCAATAGCATCTGATCACGCGGGTTTTTGGCTTAAAGAAAAATTAATTAGGTATTTAACTCAAGACGGTTATGAGGTAAAAGACCTGGGCACAAACTCAGATGAAAGCACAGATTACCCGGAATTTGGACATGCTTTAGCACGGTACATAATTGAAAAAAGAGCAGATTTTGGTATTAGTATTTGTGGCAGCGGTAATGGCATAAATATGGTAGTAAATAAATATAATGAAATTCGTTCTGCTTTATGTTGGAGTACCGAAATATCAAGATTAGCAAGGGCACATAACAATGCAAATATTTGTGCCATCCCTGGAAGGTTTTTAAATTATGAACTAGCAATACTCATTATAAAGACATTTATTGAAACACCATTCGACGGGGGAAGACATGAACGAAGAGTAAATAAAATAGCCACAAAACGATCAATATGATTCTATCAAATACAAGTAAATATGGACTTCGTGCTGTCATATATTTAGCCATTAAAGCAAAAGGAAACGAAAAAATAGGTATAAAAAAAATAGCAGGAGACCTGGATATTCCAATGCCATTTTTGGGTAAAATATTACAATCACTCGCTAAACATCAAATATTATCTTCTTCGAAAGGGCCACATGGCGGTTTTGGTCTTGCAAAAAAACCGGAACAGATAAAGTTGCTTGACGTAATAAAAGTCATAGAAGGAGATCTTGTATTTGATACCTGTTTAATAAGCTTAAAAAGTTGCCTTAAACGAAATAAAAAACACACACCCTGTCCCATTCATTATAAGTTTGAAAGTATAAATAAAAACATCATACAGTTTTTTGAAAAGGAAACCATTAAAAGTATTTCAGATGATATCAAAAAACATAAAAAAATTGAAATATAAATCTCCTTTATGAAAACTATATGATACTGTTTTACAAACAGACCTAATTTTTTAACCGGCATCAAGGCATCATCAGTCGATCTGATTTTAACAAAAAGAATGCACTTAACATAAAAACCAACCAACAGTAAAAACTTAAAACATATTTCTTTTCTTTTATTATCTAAAGGATAAATTACGAAGATTGAATGTGTTTGAATTTAATGACAGAATCCTTATATAATCGTGGCATTTAAGACCGGATAAAAATCATTAAAACAGACGAATCAAAACATTAATAAATATCCAATAAAACTTTTTTTGATCATTTAAATTATGAATTCTAAATAATTGACATCACCGTGAAGATTCAGATACGATATGACCTAATCCAATTATAATCATTGACTATTCATCTTGTTTTGGCAGGAATTTATATACATATACCTTTTTGTAAAAGCCTTTGTCCTTATTGTGACTTTCACAAATCAATTTTGGATTCTGGAAAAAAAAATATGATCCAAGCAATGCAAGTTGAACTAGAATTGCAAAAAGATTATTTTCATCAGGATCTCATAGAATCAATTTATTTTGGTGGTGGCACACCATCGGTATTGGAACTCGACGAAATCCAGCAATTATTAAATCAGATCAACACACATTTTTCTGTTTCAGAAAATGCTGAAATAACATTTGAACTCAATCCTGATGATATTACTGAAACATATTTGATTCAATTAAAAAAAACTGCAGTAAATCGGCTCAGCATTGGTTGTCAATCATTTTCTGATGTGGATTTAAAGTTTTTACATCGGCGACATACAGCGACACAAGCATACAAAACTATAAAATGGGCTCAAAATCAAGGATTTACAAATATCAGCATTGATTTAATCTATGGTCTGCAGGGGCAATCCATGAAATCTTGGGAAGAAACCCTAGTAAAAGCATTGAATCTGAGTGTTCAACACATTTCGGCCTATCATCTTACAATTGAAGCCGGCACCCAATTTGATGAATGGATTAAGTCAGGAAAAATAAAAAAGGTCGAAGAGGAACAGAGTATCAAACAATTTGAAGTACTGATGGAAAAAACCGCCATCAACAACTATGTTCATTATGAAATTTCCAATTTTGCCTTACCTGGATTTTTGTCCATTCATAACAACAATTATTGGAAACAAAAACCATACTTAGGCATTGGACCTTCAGCACATTCCTATAATGGAAGATCTCGACAATGGAATATAAATGATAATGAAATTTACATCTCAAACATTAAAAAAGGCATTCAACACTTTGAGAGCGAACAGTTGAATATTCAAACACGGTACAATGAATATATTTTAACCGCACTGAGAACCATGTGGGGTATTGACCTTGAATTCCTGGAATCGGCATTTTCAAAGGAACTTTCCGATTATTGCCTGAATTTAGCACACAAATTTCAAGATTATGGTTTGTTAAAGCAGGAAAACAAACACCTAAAATTAACAGACCAGGGCAAACTTGTATCTGATAATATTATATCCGATCTGTTATTTGTGGCCAATCCTTAATTATTTCAAAACAGAAACGCATTCATCATATCACTTTATGGAAATCAAAAAGTGAATTTTTTTCCAAATTCTTTGAAAATATTTGGCCCCGCTGAATACAGGTATGAGAAAACACCCTTTTAGTCTATAAAATATTTATCCCGAAATTGGGATTTCATATTGAATGGTGCCCGGACATTCAATGATTTATTTGAGTAATAAAGTGGTGCTACCAATTTCTTCTCCATCAAGAAAAAGTGAAATAGCATAGGTGCCAGGGATGAGCTGGCCGTTGTTATCCCAGTAAATACATGCATCAACATCCTGATTCATATATTCAATTGTGCGGTTGGCAGAAAATGAAATAAGCTCTTCCTGGAATTCGAAAAGATCCTCAGCAGAATTTGTTAAAACCAAATCGTCAGGCCTTTTAATGCGTAAATACACAATCTTAGCCCCGGCCTCAGCAATCGGATTTTCACGGAGTGTAAAACAAACCCTGATTTTATCAATTTTATCAATTTTGTCTTTTTCGCGACCCCGTTCATTAATTGGCACAACCAGAACGTTTTTAGCTTGAAGTGTAGCTGCAATTTCTACTTTTGAAGATAATTCATCTTTTATTTTTGAAAGCTCCTCGTTTGATTGTTGAACCACGGTCAGCTGGCCCCGAACCTCTTCATTTTCTGCCAGTAACTGAATGTTCTTGGTGTTTAATGAATCAATCTGGCGTATATAACTTTTCATAACTTCCCTGAGAGTGGCCAGCTCTTTTTTATAAAGTTGTATTTTTTGTGCATTTGAAACCTGTATTGATAAAAGATTTTGAATACGATCGTGCTGGGCCTCGATTTCCAGATTCAAACTATCGTTATTCGATTTTAATGTGTCATATTGAAACATTAATTGTGTTAATTCATTGGCCAGCGAATCTTTTTCAGCCGTTAACACCACCTCCATTTCAATCATTTTTGAACGTTGGTCGAAATGAAGGAATATAAGAAAACCCAATCCCAGAGTCAGAACGACAATAATGGCAACAAACAATGCAACACCCCATTTCTTCTTTTGCGGGTCTTCGATCAATTCAAATTCTTTTTTTTCGTTATCCATGGTTTTATTATTAATTGGGGATAAAATATGTTTTGTATTAAAAGCAAGACATCAATAATTTATATAACGCTAAAGATATACTCATTATTTTTTTGCTTTACCCTGATTGGCCACAGCTTCCATAGCTTTTTTAACAGCTTCCGGATCACCCAGGTAATACCGGTCAATTGGTTGAATATCTTCATCGAGTTCGTACACAAGGGGCAAACCCGTCGGAATATTCACCCCAAGAATATCTTCATCAGAGATACGATCAAGATGTTTTACGAGGGCGCGCAAACTATTGCCATGGGCAACGATCAAAATTCGTTGACCTTCTTTAATTTTTGGTACAATATTTTGATTCCAGGAGGGAAGAAACCGCTGAACAGTGTCTTTGAGACACTCGGTGGTTGGCAGGTCTCTTTTATCTACATTATTATACAGTGGATCGTTGCCGGGGTAGCGCTCATCATTTTTATCCAGTGCAGGGGGGGGGATATCATAACTCCGACGCCACTTGAGTACTTGTTCTTCACCATGCCTGGCGGCGGTTTCGGCTTTATTTAATCCCTGAAGAGCCCCATAATGTCGTTCATTGAGTCGCCACGATTTAATGACCGGGATATGTGCCTGATTCATTTCCTGCAATGTTAATTCCATGGTGCGAATGGCCCGCAACAGAACAGATGTAAAAACCAGATCAAATTCAAATCCGTTTTCTTTTAAGGTACGCCCCGCTTCGCGTGCTTCTTTGACACCCTTCTCGGTTAAATCAACATCGGTCCATCCTGTAAATCTGTTTTCTTTATTCCAAATACTTTCTCCATGCCGGAGCAATACAATTTTATACATGGTTGGGAAATTGTTATTTATTGAAATACATATAATTAAGTTGAAGAGTACAAATTTATAATAAATGCATCAGTTGCGGAACTTCAATCCGAAAATTGATAACGGAATTTTTTAGACTTTGATTCTCGTCAAATAAATATTTGGTTACCGGGTATTTGGTATTGGGAAACCAAGCCCAATATTGTTATTATTGGACTAATCAATTAAAAACAGTTAAACAACTTAACACACCTGAATTTGGATTTCATTTAATTAATTCAAGACCTTCGATGGCCGAAGAACCCCCTGGTGTATTCATCAGAGCCTTTTCAAACAAGATTCTTGCTTCCCGTGTTTTATGGAGCTTTAAATTGGTCCATGCAAACATGATCAGCCCATCATAATCGAAAGGATACAGGTTCACAACCTTTTCAAAATAACCAAATGCCCGGGTATATTCTTCGCGCCCATAATATATCAGACCAAGCCGATGCATGGCAACGGAATTATTTGGACAGATCTCCAGGATTTTCTCATATTGTTGTATTACAGAAGTCCAGTTTCCAACTGCAGCGGCGGGGTAAACAAATCCAAATTTTGCTTCGATAGCATATGGTTTGAGCTCAACAGCCCTTCGGTAATAGGCCATTGATTCAGTAAACTGGCCACTGGAATAGGTCAGCCACCCCAATCTCAGATTTATTTCATATGAATTTTCAGCATACACACTTTTTAAAACTTCAGTTGCTTTTTGCAACTCTCCGGATGCTTCATGTATATATGATTGTTGAAATGCCGATATAATCTCATTGGTTGTTTGTGCTGATATGCCCTGCATCAGGATAAATCCCAGTAAGAATTGAATGACCTGTGATTTTAAAAAGTCCATGACAAACCTCCTCTTATTGTATGTGATTCTATTTTTAATGTATTAAAACGACTATTAATAAATGTATCGCTGACAAACTGACTTTCTGACCGCACGAAATAATAATTCACAAAAAAACGGCCATAAGTTCTGGCGAAAGGAAATATAACAGATCCTCCATACTGTTGTGTTATTCGATTTGGACCGTTATAGATTAAGCGCCCCGAAACCACAGAAAATTTTGAATGATCACCCCACGATCCATATAATTCCATCCACAGGAAAGATGCCACCTTCCAGCCCAGATTTGATTCAAATAATGTTTTGTTTGTATTGGCGATGCCCGATTGAAATACCGTTAAATAATGAAAATTATTAACGGCATATAGATTCAGATTTCCCAACGGGTAGAACACCGACGTCAGCCCACCCTGAAAGAGTTTGTATCCCTGAATTCTGGCAACATTTGCTTCCACTCCAAAATTGATATATGAAATATCTTTAGTTAATGCGAGATGGAACAGGTGGTCATGAAATTGCCACGAAGGAAGGACCAAAACACGACCCGATCCTGGTCCCGCAATACTTCGGTAATAATTAGGGGTTGTACCCAAAGCGTAATGGTAAGCAACTGTCATATTCCAACCGTTTCCGATACGCCATCTATTACCCAGATATATTTGATTTTGAAACAGCTGGTGTTTATTAACCATGGTGCTAATTCCAGATTCTTGTTGATAATAGAATCTGTCTTGCACCAGAAAAGTGTAAGCCAGGTATAAATTCAATCGCCGACCGATCTCAAAATCAAACGCCCCATACATTTTACTCATATGGTTGACCACAATTTGAATTCCATCCATCAACGGATCTGCCGGCCGGGTATAATTCACATTTGTTACGGCATCCTGATTGAAAAGATATTGAAAATACACCCCTCCATACACCTTATTGTTATGGGTTAAATTATTCTTTTCCAGCTCACTTGGCGTCAGGCTTGCAGACAGGAATCTGGCATCGGCAGTTCTTCCGGAAAGATTATACGCATGGTAAAGGTATTCGTTTATTGATTCACCATCATTATTAAATTCCCGGGCTTTATTGAAATGAAGAATAGCCCTCCTGTAATTGGTCTTTTCATGGCATGCAATACCCATCCTCATACGCAGAAAATAATAATCGATATCATTTCGGATACCTTGACGTCCAGCTTTTATGACGGTCTTCCAATCGTGACGCAAATAAGCATTATAAGTGGTTGTATCAATGTTTAAAAATGATGGCGATACCTGAGCATGCATCAGAATGTTGCCAAAAAAAACCATAAATCCCGTTATCAAGATCAGGCGTCGGTGCATACAGCTTCTATTTTAAAGTTCCCGGCTTCTACCTTGAATTGTTCAAACCCTTTCGAGCCCAGTACCAGAGTATTTTTCTGATGAATTTTTTCCCGCCCGGCAAATCCGGTGGAGATGGTTGAACCATATTCAATCCGGGTCGGGGATAAATCATTATCAACAGAAACAAACTGCCCATTATATTTTGCATTCAGGAATACCTTAAATGGAGCTATAAAGTCCTGTATGAATAGCAATGACTTTTTGAATACTTTGTTTATTGGAAGCGTATCTGTTACCACCAGATTTTTATAAGCCCCTTTCTGAAGTTTAAAACAAGCCAGGTAAAATTGGTACAACAACGAATGTCTCTTACCATTAAAATGAGTGAAGTAAAAAACATGATCATCATTTTCGAAATAAGCCAGACTTTGTCCGATATCGCTACGAATAAAAAGATGATTATCCGGAGTGGTGTCAATAAACCAGGATTCATTCCATTTCTTGGAACCATTAATGACTTTGAATTTTATTTTTTTTCCTGGTTTTAAATTTAAAGCTTCCTGCACCAATGCTGACGGATCAATTTTTGAAACTATTTGACCTTCAGCGGGCCGGTCATAAAATGCTATTTCTTTTTTAGAAATAAGGAAATGATTTATGGGATAATTTAATGTGGCAGAACCAATATAGGATGTACTCTGGAGCTGAAAATGCAGGTGTGGATAGGGTGATCTTCCTGAGTTCCCACACTTTCCTATGGCTTGCCCGGTTTTTACACGGTCTCCAGGATGCACCTCAATAGATCCCGTTTTAAGATGACTCAATTTTGAATATAAATAATCAGAATGCCTGATAATAACCGTATTACCCCAGTTTTCGTGAACATTTACTTCACCAATTTTATTATCTATCACATCATTAATAACTTCTTCAACAATTCCGTCCCCAGGTGCGATAATGGTTTTATTATAGCAGAAATAATCTTCCACAAAATCACCCTTTCCCTTGAATTGCTTTCCTTCGGCATTGTGAATGATAAAATCCCAGGCGTGACGCCATGATCCTTTATGGGTATGCGCACCATCATGTCCCTGAGAAACCACCCAATCACCCCAGAATGGAAGATGTATGGGTATGGCTGGACGCTCCTTAAAACGGTGCGAGTGGTTTTGAAATGAATATAAATTCTTCTCAGGTGAATTTTGCTGAATATATACCTCATGTAAATTTCCCCGGATTTTAACACGAAGCTTCAGGCTATACAGGAAAATTAGAACAACAATATTAAATGGTAAAGAGTATATGGGTAATTGAAAAACAGCAAAAACAGCGCTCAGACTAATAACCATAATGGCCACTATGGGAACCAGAAGAATGGTCCAAAAATAAGACAAACGAGAAGGGATAATAAAAAATCCTCCAATTGCAATCGAGGTTAGAATAAAATTGAAACCAATGTAACTATAGTTTACCTCATTCAGATTGGCGCCGATTAGTTCATAGAATATGTAAGCCGCATAAAATCCAAGAACGGACAATGAAAATCCAATACGGGAATAATATAGTAATCCAAAAGCAATGACCACACCCGAAAGCACATTGAATTGGAAAAAGATAGCCCCAAGGGATATAAAGTATGTTTTTAGAGATATTGGAATGCCCAGATTATTCCACCAGTCATAAAGATTAACTAAAGACTGGCCACCAATAATATATAGATCATTTAATGAATAAATACCTCTTTCGCTGATCCCAAGTTCTGAAAATTCCCGGCTGGCAATAGAAAGAATCCATAAGGCCAGTATAAATGGTATGCTTAAATAAGGCACACCGTATTTACCAATTATACCCTCCAATGAGATACAAAGGAAAAAAGTTAAAATCGCGGCCAGTATCAGTATCAGGAAGAATAACACGCTGGGTGCAAAATAAATACCCAGACCCAGACCGACCAGAAGACTGTTGAAACCAAAAATTCCACGGGAGATTCTGAACTTATCATACCCCAGAGCAAGGCCCGTCAAATTCGTTATGATCACAGCCACCAGACCACACAATCCTGCGAATGAATCAAAAAATGTTACCAGGAATGCCAACCAGGCAAAAACACGGTTATCTGAGAAAAACACCTGGGAGTAGCTGTTTAATATTCCCTGATAAAATAAGACACTATTTTTTTTATTTAGTGCGACCTCCATATTTTATAAACGGATTTCATTTCAGATGTTCCGGAACCGATTCCTGAGCAATAATGGTCTCAACAGATTCTTTATGACGAACAATGTGTGATTTATTCTTCGTGTCGATCAGTATGACATTGGGGCGCATGGTAATAAACTGCATCCACTGCGTCATATTGTATGCCCCAATTCTTTTAATAACCACCTGATCACCTTTTTTTAATAACGGGAAATCAACAGCCTCACGAATCACATCAATATTCATACAAAGAGGGCCATAAACGGCTGTTTCCTCACTATGCTCTGAATATTCTTTTGCAGGTACAAGGATATGCTCATACCAAAATGAAGTGAATAACATATTCACGCCGATATCCATGATTGTTGATCTTCTTCCATCAGCCAATCGTTTGTTGGCCAAAACAGTTCCAAGTAAATATCCGGCATCATCAATCAGGGCCCTTCCGGTTTCGAGTATCAGAAGGGGTAAATTTTCTGGTTTTATTTGCGAATTTAAAAGGGCTGACGTTATGGCTTCCGCATAATCATCAAATGTTGGGGCCGTGTCTGTGCCGGGATGGTACGCTCCTTTCAGTGTGTTTTTTGAGGCAAATCCACCCCCCATATCAATGTATTTGATTACATGTCCATATTTTCGCTCCAGGCCAATGGCCAGGTCGGATAATTTCATGGCGGCTTTGCGATACGCATCAGATGACAGGATAAATGTCCCGATATGCGTATGTAAACCCATCAATTCCAATGCATCACTTCTCATAATGCGGTTTAATGCATCCCATGCTTCCCCATTGTCATAATTAAAACCAAAACGATCCCACATTGGATAAATACCTGTATCCATATTAATACGAATAGCCACTTTTGGTTTTTGTTTTGCTTTTTCTGAAAGGCTCAAAAGACTGTATAATTCATCGAAATGATCGATATGGATCAGGGAATCATTCTGAATGGCTGTCATTAAATCCTCATCAGATTTGTCCGGCCCATTAAAAATTATTTGATTGCCCGGAACGCCGTTTTTAATGGCTTTCTCGTATTCAAATCCCGAAACCACCTCTGCCCAGGATCCTTCATCATGATAAATCCGACATACCGCATCCAAATAGTTGGTTTTATAGGACCATGCGAATTGTACTTTTGGATATCTTGTTGAAAATGCATTTTTAGCCTCATTGAATGTGTTCCTGACAGTTTTTTCAGAAATGACAAATAATGGTGAGCCATAATTTGCAATTAAATTTTTTACTGGGTTTTTGTCAATTTCCAGAATGGGCTCCATTTTGGATTTCATCCCAAATTTACTCGGCATTCCAGAGCTCAATCTTTTAATAAACGGACGTTCAAAAGCGAGTTTATCCATGAGCATATTGTTTTTGGTATTTTTGAATATTCAGTTAATCTTCTACTTTGAATAATGAGATCATTATATTTCACCGCGGGTTGATATTTGTTCGAATTTTTTCAGATCCACTATCATATCATATGAATACCGCACAAACATTTTTCCAACATCGTATTTACTGAAAGGTTTTACATCCAGACCCAGTGCCAGTTTTATAAGTGCCTCCGGCAAATTTTGTCCCGCACCCACAGCCAGATATACCCATGCAGGTATTCTGGGGTTAATTTCAATCACATATAATTGTTCCTCTTCAGTGCGTATGAGCTCGAGCTCCATGCCACCCCGCCATTTGGTTTTGGAAATAATATCATGGGTGAGTTGCAGCATTTTCTTGTCATCAAGAGTAATACCACCCCAGGCTTTGCCTTTATCGGTAATATATTGTTTTCGCATGGGAACAGCACCCACGGTATGACCCTGTCCATCTCCAAGAGCAATAACATTAACCTCAGTGCCTTTTACAAATTCCTGGATAATTACCGGCAATCCCCATTTCGCACTGATCTTATTAAAATAAGTTTTAACCTGTTCTTCGTTATAAGCCACCCAGGCGTCATAGAATTTACCTTTCACCATCACAGGATAGTCAAATTGTTTTCGGATGTCAACGATATCCTTTTGATTTAATACAGGCCTACTTTCAGGAACGAGAATATTATATTTTTTTCCAAAATCCGGAAGATTGGCCTTGTGCCGTTCTTCAAATTGCTCCAGAGTGGGTAAAAATGTTTTGATGCCCATTTCATCCAGTTTTTTTGCGGATTTCATGAAAGTGTACAATTCGGCATCAAAATTTGGAATCAGAACATTAATATTTTCAATGGAATTGATATGTTCAATGCGTTTTACAAGAGCTTCAGCTCCCTCTGAGGGGTAGGGCACCATATACACTTTGTCCACCAGGCCCTCCATGTACATACCTGGCTCCAGTGTTTCATAGGCCAACCCAATAACCCTGAGATCAAATGCTTCCGATTCACGTATGCTTCGAATCACCGGAATACCCGGCCCCGGATTATCTGTATTGTTCAGCCCGGTAGCCGCCAGTGTAACTTTTATTTTACTCATGTTCAATCAACTTAAATTCTTCCAATCGACTGATAAAATCATAGAAATACTTCTCAAATGACACGGCATCAATATCATACTTTTTCAATATGAGATCACGTATATTATCAAATGGCTTATCATCATTGAGATAATCAACAATTTCAATTCCAATGCCATTTAAGGAATATGATTCTCCTGTAGTTGGATCGAAAACAAATCCCGATTCACTGATGGCAATATTTTTTTTAAGTTTCATGAGATCATCATTTATATTGAAATTCAATGTGCTTCAATGTGTTACAAATCTTATACCATTTTTAAGACAATTCAAAATAAACCATTATGGATCTCCAACGATGTCATCCACCTGAGCTGGGGTTAATAATACTGGTTCATAAGTGATGTCGTATGAATGTATCCACTTTGTAAAGGCTTTTAAGTGGTTTTTAGATCCTCTTAGCAGGTTGGAATAAACGAATTTTATATCCTGGTTATCAACAGATTGATCCAGTTCGGTTTGAATATCTAGAATATCGGTTTCTTCAATCAGAGCTCCTACCAGCAATGCATCAATACGCCCCCCCGATCCTTTTATTATCAATTGATCGTAAAGCTCCTGCAGATGGGCATTAATAAATTTGCCGGGTACATCTTCCGCCGGATCTTCCAAACTGTATTTATCTAAAAGGTTGTGCACCGCATCCATATGCCGCTGTTCACTTTTCGAAATGTTTTTAAATACAGGCAGGGCATATTGTTCACAAAGTAGCACATATACATCCCGGGCCAGTTTTTCTTCTTCCCGGATATATAATAGTCCAGATCGTTCACTGACATTGAGTTCTTCAAATGGAAATGTATTTATCAATGAAGCATCCTGCTCAGAAAATTGGCATTTAATATTATTGCGGTTTTCCAGATTCATTGTTTTCTGTGAATACGATTCATTGCATGAGACCACAAACGGCGACATAAAGAAAGTGATAAGGAATACTATCAGATAATATGGTCTTCTATGAATTCTCATATCTATTTGATTTTACATGCTTGAATGAATATATGAATACAAAGGTTTAAAATTGATATAAAAATCTTGTGTGAAATTTCGTATAAATGTTATAAAATTTTATACCAGATATCAGGTATAGAATCACCATGGCATTGGTAAAGAACGGTCATGAAATCTTCTCTTCGGGGAGCAACCGAATTCCACGTTTATATTCTGTGACGGAAATGCCGGAAATTTGTTTGAATTGATTGGACAGGTATTGAACGCTACTATATTCCATCATATAAGCAATTTCACTCAGGGTAAAATCACCTTGATCAATGAGTGTTTTTACCCGCTCAATTTTTTGATGGATGATATATTTTTCAAGGGTCAGAGGTTCATATTTTGAAAACAGTTTTGATAGGTATTGATAACTCTTGCCGAGCTTGTCGACGAGATAATCAGACCGCTGAATGATGGAGTTCACGTTGTTTAATTGATGAATGAGTTCATAGACTGCAATTTTTATTGCTTCAACCAACTGTTCTTCTTTGTCTTTAATAATATTCAGCCGATACTTATTCAATAACTTTTCGAGCGTGGATTCCTGAAGACGAGCCGGGTTATAGGAAAGCGTAACAGATCCTCTTTTTATATCGTGTACAATAAAACCGGCATGGCTAAGCATGTCTTTTAATAGCAAAATGGAACTATCACATACCAGGTTCTTTATCTGATAAGATTTGGTAATATGAAGATTATTCACAGGCATGATTGAATATTTACCTTATAAAAGATACGGTACAATCATTGAAATGGAAAAATCAAAGGACTGAAAATTGATATACGCCGAATCAAAAGACTCAGGAAAGTTCCGGTGGTTTTTTTCTTAAGGCCATATATATGAGAGCAATTCCCGTCAAAATAAAGGGAATACTTAGAAGTTGACCCATGTTGAAATACATTTGAGCTTCAAATGCGACCTGGTCTTCTTTAATGAATTCAATAAAAAAACGGGCTGTAAAAACAAGGGTACATATCAAGCTGATTAATAATCCCTGTATATGTTCACCTTTCTTCGACCAATATAACCTGTAAAGCAGAATA
>Ga0209536_100003520_pt1 | contig 25114 bp, 15 predicted proteins | sample DeeMarSeWOR28_12_FD_187461 | JGI IMG/M metagenome (GOLD analysis project Ga0209536, IMG submission 187461) | Marine sediment microbial communities from White Oak River estuary, North Carolina - WOR-2-8_12 (SPAdes) (version 2) | ecosystem: Environmental > Aquatic > Marine > Intertidal zone >...
AATGCTTGTATAGGATAATCCCACCTGCATTTCCACTGTTTCACTTTCTGTGGTTGAAAAAGTGATAAAAATACCATTATTAATACCTTTTGTTTCCTGCTTATCCGATTCTATATTTTTTTTTACAAACGTCCCAACTTCATCTGGTTTTTTATTGAAACGAGCAACAAAATACATTCTAACCCGGTTCTCGGTATCACAGAATTTAACATATTCGGGATAAGTAATCACATATCCTTCTATTTCCTTTTCACCCACCATCCGGGCCATGGCTTCAATCACATCACTGCTCTCGCCCTGTTTATGACCTATATCGAAGATCAGGTTCGCCTGATTTGTAGCCGGAAAAGTGTACCTGTGGAAACCAACCCGTTCAGAGGCAGTTAATTCAACCTGAACATCATAATCTTTTAATAAAACAGAATAATAACCCGGTTCAGCTATTTCATCCTTTTTGTCAAACCTTGAACGGTAACCTTCATCCGGATTATCCAGGTCACCCGGTATGGTTTTTACTTCACCTGTAGTAGGCATAACGACTACCCCTCCAATCTGAAATTCATGAAAATGTCCAAAGCCTTCGATCGAAGTGTGCCTGTCATCATAACCACATGGGCCCCATCCCCCTTCACTTCCATAGGCGTTTGTATGGGGCGCCAGTTTGGCCATGCCAAAGGGCAGGGAAGCAGGTGTATAAAAAAACCAGCGGCCATGAACGGAACCGATATTGGGATCAACATATTCCGTTGGATAGAATCTTATCTTACTTTCACAGGATAAAAGTAAAACCGAAAATAATGCAAGAAAAAAGTCTAAAAAGCGCATATTTAAGTATGAGATTAATCTAACAACCTTATCTTTAAACCAAATATTCTTTTGAAAATCAATAATTCCCCTCTTGAGAGGGGTGAAGTGGTGTGTAATTATCGGAATTTTTCGGCAAATTACAGCTAGGATTTTGTATTTATGATATTTTATCTGGTTATTCCGTTGCTGTCTTTTTCAGCTTTAAAAGTTAATTAAAACTCCTTCAAGATCTCCAGCATCTTCCGATCCAGTTTATGACCTTTATATTCTTCATATTCCACATCTTCCCTGTTGCTGTCCAGAATACCGAATCCTCCCCTGAAGTTCCACATAGCCCAGCCCCAGCCAGCTTCTTTCCATTGAGACATCAGTTCCCGCATCCAGCCCAATACTACCTCGTGCGGGGTATGAATATAAGCGCCAAATTCACCTACATGAACACTCACCCCAGTCTCCTCTAGCCGTTTCCAGGGATCGATCATCTGCAATTTTATCCTTTCTGCATCCCACATTTGATCCCAGGAAACACCCCATTTCTCCAAATTGCCAAGATAATGCTGGTTCATCACATCTGTTGCCCATCGCAATTCTGTGGATTCCAATGGTTTAAGCGGCCAGGTTGGCAGAGGCCATTCTGTTGCTCCATCTACCCATGAAGCCAGGTAATGGGTGATTTGTGATGGTTCATATCCCCGTGTACTCTGCACAACATCCAGGTCCGCAAGTGATGGAATTGGTTCTCTTGACCACCATAATCCATCAGCAATGATCAACCTGTTAGGATCCACATTACGTATTGCTTTTACTACCCGTCGCATAACTTTATCATGTAATTCAATCGGGACAGGTTCTTTTCGTGCACTCGTGAGGGTGGCTGGTTCATTTACCAGGTTGAAACTTAATTGCTTATTGGGAATTCCTTTATACCGTTGTGCAAAATGAGCCCAGTGATAGTCAAAAGCTTCCTGTGCTTCTTCATCCAGCCATAGGTTAAATGGTTCTTCGGCCGACCGGTCTACCGTATATCCAGGTGCACGGTGAAAATTCAGACTTACATGAACTCCATATTGTTTTCCAAACTCAACGGCCTCGTCAATTTCCTTCAGTGGTTTGTCCCTTAATTCCTTCCAGTTATTAGGGTCCGTCCAGCACCAGTATGACATGGGTAACCGGACAAAATCAAAACCCAGCTCAGCGATCATCTCAAAATCAGATTCTTTGAATGGATCATTCATGCTGGTAACGATGAATTTTTCGAGAAGGTTAAAACCCCGCCAGCGAGGGATGCTGGAAGCAGATATATCTTCCTCTTCCCGGACTGGTTCCCGTTTTTGTCCACAACTGATCCCAACTGTACTCAGGGCAGAGGCGGCAGCCGTCGTTTTCAAAAAATCCCGGCGATTAATAGTTAGGTTTTTCATAATAAAAAATTAGTTTAATCAAAGGATCGAGAAAGGTAAGTTAAGGATTTTTTGGATCCTCTCCCAACTTTAACAGGATCAAATCGATTTATTTATAAACCGCAGAGGACCCAGCGTAATCCACAAAGAAATTTTCTTGGTGTAATTATTACAATGTGCGTGATTTAATAAGTTTACTTTACTATTTTAACATTTTATGGTTAAACCATTCTTCGAGTATCAGGTCTCAAACATCGAGCTTTCAACAATCCATTCAACCTTGAACTTTCAATTTCACTTTGACCTCTGAGCCTTTAGCTTTGTGCTTTTATATTTTACATCCTACATTTTTTGCCCTGGGTATGCCTAAGGCAGATTTTCTTACCCTTATCTACAGATCTTAATTTATATATTATTCATACGCTATATTCCTCGCATCCATCAATCCTTTCATATAGCCAAAGGCGAATACCTTACCAGTCATTCCGTAACCTCTGCTTTCTTCACTTTCACCTGCCATGGTCGGTGCATGATCTGGCCGAATCGGACCTACAAAACCGGCACGGGCATACACCTCGAGCATTTTGGCCATATCCGTTGGGCCATTGTCGTGAAAAGTTTCATGAAACCGGTCTGCTTTTCCTTCTATATCCCTGAAATGCACAAAAAACACCTTGCCTGATTCACAGAATTCCCTGGCCAACTCATAGATATTCTCACCCATGGCCCTGAAATTAGCCTGGCAGAAGGTGATTCCATTCACAGGGCTGGGGGCAATATTCATTATACGCCGGTAATTATCTGCGCATGTACAGATACGTGCGATCCCCCTTAAAGGAGAAATAGGTGGATCGTCAGGATGCAAGGCCATCTTCATATTGTATTTTTCTGCTACCGGTATCACCCTTTCCAGGAAATAAGTGATATTATCCCACAATTTATCTTCGTTTACCTCTCCCCATTCTGTCAGGCCCTGTTTTATAGAGTCTTCAAAACTGAATTCACTTGTTTTCGCATCTCCTCTCGCAGGGATGTCGAAGGTAGTTCTATACCATCCCAGTCCAGCCATGAAATTATAGCAGATCATATCGATTCCTGCATTGCTGAGTGCCTCAATAGCTGCGTTGGTGTTTTTGATTTCTTCATCACGTCCTTCAAAGCCCAGTTTGATCTTTTCGAAAGGAACGGGATGCCCTTCAATTCCTGCAATCGTAAAACCAGCAGCTTCAAAATCTTCTTTGAGTTTTATAGCTGCAGCTGCATACTGATCCCTGCCGATGTTCCTGAAGGGTGCTCCCGTGATGGCATGTGTTACTCCCATCTGCTGACAGATTTTCAGGCGTTCGGGATTTCGCAAGCTGAGATGCATGGCCAGTTGAAGTTTTCCCTGCCTGGCTGCCCGGGTTTTTCCGGGAAGTATTGAAAATGCAGCACCCGATGATGCCAGCACTATGTTTTTTTTAATCCAGGATCTACGTGAGTATCGTGCCATTTTTAAAAAATACTTAATTAAATAATCTGATAAACTAAATTTACATTCTTTTTGGAAATTATCAAGATTCCTACAGAAGGACAAATAAAGTTAGTTTTACTAAAGCAATTTTTTTGCTGATTTCGAATTGTTACTCAGATTTCTGCTTGTTGTCCTTCAATAGGAATCCCGATAAATGGAGTATGAATGTTTTTAGTTTGAATTTTACTGAATGTCACTGAATATCTCCTCTCGTTATTATTATTCCATCTACATTTGGAAGTGCCTGGTATAGAACAAAATCACCATTTTTATCATTACGTGTTTCAAGGGACCAATATTTTTCTCCTTGTTTTACCTTTACTGATTCCCAATCTGACGGCACATAGGTTTTCAACGTCAAAGGGAGGTTATATAATTCCGGATCCAGGTTATGATTTAACTCCACATGGATGCTGTTTCCAATTTTAGTTGATTTGATCACTGAGTTCATCCGTTCCCTTATATATTTAGTCACGTCCTGAAAAGTGGCTACCCATATCTTATTTTCATTAGATCTAATGTAATTAAAGAATGTTTCCAGAATATTACCCGGAACAGGTTCCCAGCCAATACCCTCAACGCCATGAAATACCAGTACAAGCCAGATATTATTATTCACCGTACATGTATCGATCCACGATTGCATTAGTTCTATTGGTGTCTCTGTTAACGGACCTCTTTGCCATTGTACATATTCTTTTATTGAAGTGCCAGGGTTCTTATCGTTCCACCTGTTTATTTCCTCCAGAAAAGGTTCGGGCATCCGGTTACGCACTGCAGGATATCTTTTAAAAGTAAAATCCATCACTCTTTCATTTTCAGTCCCATAAGGGCATTCAATTGAAAAGGTATGTTCAGGACCCAGATTATTTAATATCTCTTCCTTACTTTTATCAAGCTCATATACCATATTAGCATCATCCAGGATACCAAATTGTGGATGGGAAACAGAGTGACTGGCAAATTCATGACCCTGGGCTGCGTAGACTTTTAATTCATCCCATGTAGCTTCACCCACATGCTGGTTGTTATATATCTTACCATAATCAGGATCCGATCGCACAATCGAATAAGCATTATCGATCTGTTGATAAGCCTCTTCAAATTTGCCAACTTCCCACAAGTCTCCGGCTCTTGTATGATATTCAATGATCTTTTCGTCACCGGCTACACGAATGGCAGAAGCCCTTTCGATAAAATTGTTTTTATCAGTTGGAACATTTACCGTTTCCCTGATGATTTCATTTAAAGAACGACCAATGAATTTTCGCAGATATTTAGATCCCTGAATTTCCCCCGTAACAATAAAGAACGTAGACGGGAAATTCAGTCGGTTCATAATAGGTAAGGCAACCTGGAACTGGTTGATGGTTCCCCCATCATAAGTGAGAGAAACGGCAGCTCTTTTTCCATATTGCCACTTCATAACCTCAGTATTTCCAATTGTCTTGTTATCATTTTTTTCACAAGAAACTATTAAAATAGAAAGAAGAAAAGACGTTATATACGAACTAATTAAACTGGATCTCATAAATTCAACTGGTAATTTTTATATAATCAGTTTTACTAATATAATGATTTACAGATTCTCTGTTCACTGATAACAATTTGTTTTAATTCTATATGGATTTTTTTAAAAAAACACTATCTTATCATTCCGATTTTTTTAACTCAAATATGAATCCTATGAAAAATTTATTAATCCCATTCTCATTTATTTTTCTTTTGTTAGTGAATGTTCAAGCCCAGGAAAAACTGGATGACATATTGCCGGTCAGGGGCATATGTTTATCGGCACCAAACCCGGAAGGTGTCGATAAGTTTGTCGATTTTATCAATGATGAATTGGTACCCTTAAAAGTGAATACAATTGTGATTCTGATCGATTACGGATATGAATTTAAATCCCATCCTGAATTGGTTGATGAAAATGCACTTTCCAAACGGGACGTAAAAAAGATCGTAAAAGCATGTCAGGATGGAGGGATCAGGATCATCCCCCAGATTAATCTTCTGGGGCATCAATCCTGGTATACAAATGTGGGGCAATTGTTGACAGCATATCCGGAATTTAATGAAACACCCTATGTACCAACAGATAAAGATCTGGATTGGCCTAATGAATGGGGATTATATTGTCTAAGTTATTGTCCGTTGCACCCTGACCTGCATGGCGTGCTTTTTGACGTGATCGATGAAATTATTGAAGTTTTTGAAACAGATGCATTTCATGCAGGGATGGACGAGGTCTTTTACCTGGGTGATGATAAATGCCCACGTTGTTCCGGCAGAGACAAGGCGGAATTGTTTGCCGGGGAAGTTACCAAAATCCGGAATCACCTGGCGTTGAGAGGAGCAGAGCTCTGGATCTGGGGTGACCGGCTGATTGATGGAAAGACCACCGGTATTGGATTCTGGGAAGCCAGTTATAATAATACCCATCGGGCGATTGATATGATTCCGAAGGATGTTGTCATCAACGACTGGCATTATGAACGCCCTGATCCTACGGCAGCCTATTTTGCCTTAAAAGGATTCAAGGTGATCACCTGTCCCTGGCGTTTCCCGGAAGTGACGAAAACACAGCTTCAACTGATGGTCGATTTAAAAAAATATGCTACTCCTGCAGTAAAAAATAATTACCAGGGGATGTTGCACACTACCTGGACCAGTGCAGATAATTTCATAGAGCAGTATTATGGAAGAAAGGAAGTTAACACAGGGCGTGGAGGTAACTATGTGGAAGCCTTCAAAGTACTTTTTGAGGAGATCAATAAGTTAGGGGAATAAACATAAATTTTAAATATTGAACATCGCACCTGCTTGCAGTAGGCAAGTACTGAATACCGAATGATGTGACGTACTGAAAATGTCGAAAAAAAAACGATAAAAAACATTTAAATCTCAAGTCACATGTCACAAATCGACCCTTCAATAGGATCACTTCAGGGCGCAATTCAGTAGGATTTGTGATTATCTATCACGGAAGTACGAGGCTTTCTGAATAGAAAGGTTAAAAGAAAGTCAATCAATTTTCACGCAGCCTCTAACTTCCGCGCTAGATAAGGTTGATTTTTCAGTGAAAATCATTCAGAGCCCAATTCATAAATAGCACATCGCAACTCGCACTTCGCAAATCTAATTAATCTACGATTTGTGATTCGCGATTCACAAATAGCGATTTTCGATAATTAAACTATGAATTAATAAACCAAAACGGTCAATACTAATAAGGGAAATATAAGGTGAATATTCATTCTCAATTCACCATTCGATAATAAAATACATTTATTAGATAAATCGGAAGGTCCCTATTCTTTGATATTGTAGGCAATTAAAACATTTCCATGTCGTACATAAAGTACTCCATCATTAATAACAGGGTGGGCCCAATGTTGTCCGCTGCCTAATTTAACACGTGTCTCACTAATCACTTCAAATCCGGAATCACTCAGTTTAACCAAAGCCAGTTCCCCACGCTGGCTGTACAGGTAGAGCAGACCATCCGCGGTTATTACTACACCATTCCCGATTTCCTTGGATGTATACAATACTTTCCCTGTTTCCCAATCAATGCATTGCCATTCCCTGTCGGTATCCCCGGAACCAATAATCCTTCCATCGAGTATTACAGCGCCGCCAATACGACTATTCATTGTTCTACCAACCCATTTTTTTGTGATCGAGCTGCCGTCATTGTTCAATTTCAACATTACTCCTCCCTCACCATAGCCACTGAAACAGAAAACAGCATCGTTATAAAATAAGGGAGTATTCGGATGAATATTATAGGTATTCGTATGAGGATAGTTCCACAATAGCTTCCCATTATTTGCATCGATTCCAAGTATATTTTGTTCTGTGTGAGTTACCAGTAGTTTTCGGTTACCTGAGTCGACCAACAAGGGAGTACAATAAGTGGCTTTTTCACCTTTACCTCTGGATGCCCAGACCAGACTCCCATCCAGCCGGTTAAGTGCAATGATATTGTGTTGTTTACCACCAGGTGTACAAATCAGGTGGTTTCCATCGATTACCATGGTCTCATTCAGACCCCATTCAAGACTTCTGCCATCAAAATCATTGAAAATATGTTTTTTCCAGAGCAGTCTTCCGGATAAGGCACTCATACAGGTCAAATCACCTAATCCGCTGAGCATATACATATAATCCCCACTGATCACCGGCGAGGCTCTACTTCCCGGGTAACTTTTAGTAAATTCCTTTCCATATGGCACCTTCCATATAAGTTTAGCATCTATTGTGAGGCAATAAATGTATCCCATAGTCCCTTTTTCCATACCCGTTATATAGATCCGGTCATTGGCTATGGTAGGAGCAGAATATCCTTCACCCAATTCATCATAATACCATAAAATTTCCGGCCCTTCTTCCGGCCATTGCTTTAATAATCCTGTTTCGGGATAAAATCCATTCTGATAGGGCCCCCTCCATTTGGTAGGTGTCTGAGCAAAATTCAGGATTGGCCAGGCAAAAACAAGTAAGAAAATAAAATAACTAGTTTTTTTCATGGGAATTATTGTATAAAAAATTAGGCTATTAATCATACATTAAAATACCGGAAAATTTTCAATCACTTAAATGGAAGTGATAAAAAATTTAATTCGGCGGATTACAATCACTCAAAAGTGAAATATTTACCTGTATAAATATACATAAAAAATGAATTAATCCTGATTCCTTAAAATTAACGATTGATTGGGTATTTGATAAACTTAAAATATAAATCAAATATCTACTTTATTTATTTGGATCAATTTGCCACCCATAATAATGGAAATTCTGATACTATACTATTATTTACTACGCTAGCGCAGGTCTCCCAGACCTGTGCTGCCCCCTGTGCCCTAGTAGTACTCCTAAATATTCCCCTTCCCTTTATGATATCATTTAATAAAACACTATCTTATAATTCGAATTTTTTAACGCTAATATTACGTCTATGAAAAGATTTTTTATCCTATTTTTATTCCTCTTGATCTTTACAGGCAGCATTTTCTCCCAGGTGAAGCTCGATTCCTTATTGCCTGTACGCGGGTTATGCATTGCTGCACCCGACAAAGAAAATCTTGACCAATTTGTAAAGTTCATCGAAGAAGAACTTGTTCCCATGAAGGTAAATACATTGGTGCTCCGGATTGATTATGATTATGAGTACAAGTCCCATCCGGAATTGCGGAGCGAGAACCCACTTTCTAAAAGTGATGTAAAAAAGATGGTAAAAGCCTGTCAGGACGGAGGGATCAGGATCATTCCCCAGATTAATCTTCTGGGCCATCAATCCTGGTATACAAATGTAGGACAATTGTTAAAAGCGTATCCGGAATTTAATGAAACACCGCACGTACCAACAGATAAAGAACTGGATTGGCCCAATGAATGGGGGTTGTATTGTCTGAGTTATTGCCCGTTGCATCCTGACCTCCACCGAGTACTTTTTGATGTAATTGATGAAATTGTTGAGGTTTTTGAAACGGATGCCTTTCATGCGGGCATGGATGAAGTGTTTTACCTGGGAGATGATAAATGTCCCCGGTGTTCCGGCAGAGATAAGGCGGAATTGTTTGCCGGGGAAGTCACCAAAATTAGGAATCACCTGGCTCAGGATGGTGTGGAACTCTGGATTTGGGGCGACCGATTGATTGATGGAAAAACTACAGGAATCGGTTTATGGGCCGCAAGTTATAACAATACCCACCGGGCGATTGATATGATTCCCAAGGATGTAGTGATCAATGACTGGCATTATAACCGCCCGGATCCGACAGCGATTCTGTTTGCCCTGAAAGGATTTAAAGTTATTTCCTGTCCTTATGCCAGAGCGGAAGTAGCCAAAGTACAGCTTCAGATAATGCTGGACTCCAGAAAATATGCAACAAAGGCAACACGGGATAATTATAATGGCGTGATGCAGACTGTATGGACAGGGGCCGATACTTTTATGGATGGGTATTATGGCCGTACAGATCCAGGCAGTCGAAGGGGCAACCAGGTGGAATGTTTTAAAGTGCTTTTTGAGGAGATCAATAAACTGGGGGAATAAGTTTAAGTTGAATAACGAACCTGCTTGCAGTAGGCAAGTATTGAATAATGAATATCGAATTCGTAATTCGATATTCGATGTTCATTATTCATCATTCAGTATTTATTATTCATGTCAAATGACTTTACACACTAGCGCAGGTCTCCCAAACCTGTGCCCTTCTGGATTTCAAATTTAACTAATTGTTGAATACTGTTGAATCTATTGTGTGCTTTGCAAGTTCATCGTATTTTATTGCTTCCTCGGGCAACCCCATTTTCACAAGCAAATTGCTCAAATTCTTATAATCTTCTTGGAAGAAAAATAAGTCCTGCTTTTCCATTTTATAGTAAAGTTGTTTGGCTCTTTCCCAATCTCCTGATTTAATGGCCCTTTCAATATGTGCCAATTCAACAAAATCGTAGTCCATTACAAATGTAGCCTCAGGTTTCCGGTTGACAAATTCAGGATAATTAACCACTCTGTAAGGTGCCCTTGCCTTATCCACCAGAACAGGAATGGAAGCATTCCCTTTTTCATCGATATGCGTAAGAAACATATCCGTAAGGGGACGTAGACCTTTTGATGCATATACTAGCCATTTACTATTTGGGGACCACGCATGCCATGAGTTCATTGAATTAAAATTGCACTTTAGTTCTTTTGATTTTCCTCCATAAAGCGGAACGATGCGCAATCGACTATCAGGCATCAGGAGCATGAAATTTTCGGCCTGGCAGTAAACAAGCCATTTACCATCAGGACTGACGGCCGGGAAATAATTGCTTTTTCCATTATTGGAAGCGCCTTCGATGGGTTCGGCGATACCGCCATTTCCATTGTTAAAGGGTATAATGTACAGATCATACTTGAACTCTTTCTTCCGCTCCACAAACTGGTTGATCAGCTCCTCATCTTTCACAGTTAAGTCATAAATACTCGTATCAGCGGATAAGGCTTTAGCCCTGCAGAAAATAATATGTTTACCGTCCGCTGTCCAAGTTGCATTAGATTGGACATATTCTGGAAGATTAGCTCCGGGAAGTTCTTTGAGTGTGTTTGTTAGCCGGTCGTATACGGCCAAATGTCCGTTTACAGGGAAAAAAAGCTGAGAATAATGAACGTTTTCCACCGGGGGAAACGTAAAATTCTTGACCAGAACACGGTCTTTAACGGTAGTAACAATATACCGGCCATCGGGGGATAGTTTGGAAAAAAGACCAAAAGTTCTTCTTTTTTCAATTTTAGACCAGGACCGGAAATTCGACAGATCAAATCGAATAGTATCTTCCACCTCCGAAACGAAATAACCTCCTTTATCCCTGAACCCTGCGTCCAGGTCCAATCCAATTTCACTTCCATCAGCAGTAAAAGAGTGGCAATTTCCACAGACAGAGAAACCTTTCATGGCTATATGTGGTTTTTGTCTGCTGCCGAAATTAATAAGCATGAAATTCATTGAATCTAGTTGTTTTTCAGCAATAAGAAAAGGAATTGGCATTTGACGGTACAAAACTGGCGCACCTACACTATCCCTGCTTATCCTGAAACTTAGACTTGTAGGTTTCTTATCACCTTTTCTTTTTACAGTAAAGTAGATTTTTTTAAAATCTGACAGATTCTTTATACTATCCCATCCCGCCTCTTCAGGTGTCCATGTCTGTTCATTAGTGGTAGCATGAATTTTATATGCTTTATTATTGGTATATAGCGAAACTTCGTATGTTGAGGCATCACGCTCTTCGCTCCACCATTCAAATACCGGAGCAGGAAATTCAGGAGGGAATAGTGCATTCGGGAAAGGGTGATTGATATTTAGCTCTGCTGCCGGGTTGCCTTTTCTGTTGCAACCCAATGCTAAGATGCATATTATGATGAATAACAGTATTGAAATATCTTTTATTAATTTTCTCATTATTACTAGTAAAACAGGGTTTTCATATTCGGTTTTAAAGATATTGAATTAAAAGTATAAAACAAATGAGGGGATTTTTATGCGAAAGATGAAGGATTAACAATGATGTTTATTTCGTAACTGAAGAAGATATTTCCAGATTCCAGCCTCCACAGGAATGACGTTTTTGAAATTTTTTTTAGGACGAGACACAATTCTACTAGTTTGCCAGTCTATGCCGTCAGGCATCCCTCTGGGACCAGTCTACCGTTTTGCCCTCTTCCACAAAACATAAAATGATAAAAAATCGCTGGCCTGAGTCCGCGTAAACCATGAGTAAACGTCCGGATCCAGACCAGCGAGGGAGGTGCGTGCAATTTTTCTCTTTATAAAGTACTTATGGCATGCAGGAATATTTAAATATTTGGAATATTAATTATCCGCTACAGTCAGATCAAAGGCAAATTCGAATTGTAGAGGTCCTTCTATTACCTGTTGATAAATGGGTACGGTTCCGAATTCTTCCTGTAAACCCATGAAATGCGTGTATACATACAATTTTTCTCCATCAAATTTCCCTTTATAAATGAGTGTCCCTTTATTAATACCCGGCCCACGTAATTTAAAACCTGTAGTATATTCCAGTTGATCAACCGGATTATCAAATAGGGTATTATCAAAGGGATCGCGACATTCACTGGGCACCGGGAATATGCATTCTAGTTCGCCAGATGGGGTCATGGTTGTAATAAATGGAGTATCTCGTAATAACACATCTCCCATATATTCCTGTACTCTTAAAATATAATTTTTCCCATCCATGTGTTCCAGGGAAGCAGTGGCATTGCCTGCGCCCTCCATAAGAGCCTCATGATCTTTGACCTTATAAAGTTTGTAAAGAGAAAATCCCTCAAAATAGATTATTTCATCCGGCAAATTTATCATTTTTGCCTGAGCATCGGATAATTCCAGAATGGCCTCATCCGTTACAGGTGCGGGATCTTCCTCCTGTATCGTACAACCTCCCAGCAGAAGGATCATAATGAAAAAGCTGTAAAACATTAGGCTTGCAGCCCTTTCCATACTGATTTTTTTTAATCTTTCCATATGTATCAAATTTTTATAGTATTTGAATTAACCTGAATTAATATGCAAACTATCGTGCATATTTATTTAACACACTGGTTTCGTAAAATTGGCCTTTTGTTTCAATCTTTTTAAATCATGTTACCTCAATGAAAAACCAACTATTTTTTTTAACTTGATACTACTTTTTACCAATAAATGACAATTTAATTCATGGGAGGTGCGGATTTTTCAGATGAAGACGATCAACATCTGTCCAGGGATGAAAAATTTTTACGTAAGTTAAAGTCGATTGTCGAGTCCAACCTGGACAACGAACATTTCAGCGTAAAGAACCTGGCCGAAGACATGGCCTTGAGCCGGATCCAGTTATTTCGTAGAACCCGCCGTCTTACCGGTAAGAATGTGACCCAGTACATCCGTGAATTCCGACTTCAGAGAGCAATGGAGATGCTGAAAAATGATGTCGCCACTGTTTCTGAGATTGGTTATCAGGTGGGATTCAGCAGCCCGGCTTATTTTAATAAATGTTTCCACAGCTATTATGGATTACCTCCCGGGGAGATAGTAAAAAGGCTGGATAAGGATTCAAAAGAATACTCAAAAAACGGAACAGTAACAAAGGGTGAAATACATATCGATAATATCTCCCCAACTGTAAAAAAAACCTTCATCGGAAAGTCGACCTTCTGGTATATTATTGTTGGGATATTGAGTGCAGCTCTTGTCCTGCTAATAATCTGGTATCTGCCGGTCATTAAACAGGTGGAAGTACTTCTTAAGTCAGCGCCTGCCACAATAAACACAAATGAAAAATCCATCGCCGTATTGCCTTTCCGGAACGAGAGCCCGGATCAGGGTAATGAATATTTCTCTAACGTAATGCAGGATGAGATCCTGAACCATCTCCAGAAGATTGCGGATCTGAGTGTGAGATCCCGGACTTCGGTAGAACAATATCGCGATACAAAGAAAGACATATGCACCATTGGCCGGGAGATTAATGCTGCATATATCCTTGAAGGGTCTGTCTGGAAATTTGGTGATAACTTCAGGATGTCTGCCCAATTGATAGAGACAAGAACGGATGAACATTTATGGGGGGAAACCTATGATGTGGTTTATTCTGATACGATTTTTGTAATACAAACCTATATAGCCAAAAGAATCGCTGCTTCCCTGCTGGCAGTTCTTTCACCGGAAGAAGAAAAAAGGATCGGTCTCAGATACACAAATGATATAGAATCATACGATTTTGCTATCCGGGGAACACAGGAAATGGAAAATTTTTTCAGATACTGGGACAGAAAGCATTTAACGACTGCTTTATCGCAGTTTAATAATGCGTTAAAGATCGATCCTGAAAATATCCTGGCCCTGGCAGGTAAGGCAAATTTATTCAGAATTGATGGGCCTCGTGATTCCGTGATCTTTTACTGTGACAAGGCCATTAAAATTGACCCGGGATATTATTTCAGTTATCAGGTCAAGGCTAATTATTACAATAATATATTAAAATACGACCTCGCCATAAAAAATTACCTGAAGACAATCGAGTTGGCTCCGAATAATGCCATGGCGTATAACCGTTTGGGTGAAATATATTTTAATCAGAAGAAGGATGTCATCAGGGGATTGATGCACCTTAACAAATCTCTTGAGCTGAATGTGACCAGCCAGCCTAATATTTTTTACTGGGTGGGGATGTGTTATACTCATGTGGGCGATTACGAAAGAGCACAGAAATATTTTATGAAAATGATCGAGCTGGACCTGAACTGTGACGGGATCATGCAGTATTCCTGGTGTCTGGCTATCCGGCAGAAACATGAAGAGGCCCGTGTATTTCTGGATTCAATTTGCGGAAAGGTAGATTGTGAACGGGCGTGTATCCGGGAAAACTGGTACCACAGCTACTGCAGCAAAGATTTTGACCTGGCAGAAGACTACCTTGGGACATATACGGAAAAAGGATATGAGTTAGCGATTCACTGGAAAATAATTCAGGCCGATATGTATATCCAGATGGGCAGAGAAGAAGAGGCTCGACCACTTTTAGACGAATGCAGAACATTTTTTGAAAATCATTTGGAAAAATGGGGAGAAATCTGGTACAACACGTTTAATCTTTCTCATATCTATGCCATGCTGGGGGAAAAAGAAAGGGGCCTTATTTATCTGGAAAAAGCAATTGATATTGGTATGCTGGGAGGATGGCAGGATATTTTGGAAGTTCATACGGTTTATCAGAACCTATGGGATGAATCGGAATTCAAGGAACTGGTCAAACGTGCCAAGGCTGAAAAAGCAGCGTTGAGGGCCCGGATCCGGGAGATGGAGGAACGGGGGGAGATAAATTTGTGAGCTGGAAGCTGGAAGCTCAAAGCTCAAAGCTGGAAGCTCGAAGTCCGAAGCTAAAGGCTGTGCCTAAAGTCAGAAGTCGGAAGTCCGAAGCTAAAAGCTGTGCCTAAAGTCAGAAGTCCGAAGTCGGAAGTTGGGGGCTGGAAGCTCGAAGTCCGAAGCTGTGTGAATGCCGAGTGGCAAAAGCTATAAGTGAATTTTCGTGCCCTGATTTTATCGGATTAAGTGTGGTTGTAAGAAGGGTCACCCCCTCCGTCCCGATTTTTATCGGGACTACGGAGGTTGAAAGAAGGGTGGCGCGGTGGCAAATATCATAAGTTGATGCCAGTTTCATGAAATTATGTTATTAAATGAAATAACAAAAAAAGCTGGCCTCTGTCTGTGTAAACCAAAATTTAGCTACCAGACCCGGACCAGCATGGGAGGTGGGTGGGAATTATTTCTTTTTATGAAATTCAGTTTATCATATACTTATATTAACCCGTTGTATTAATAAGTGAATCAATATTAGTTATCGACTACGGTCAGATCATAACCAAAAGTAAATTGCATGGACCCTTTGATTTCCACCTGAAATCTTGGATTCGTTCCAAAGGTTTCCTGATTTCCTGTAAAATGTGTGGAAATAAACAGTTTTTCTCCATCAAATTTCCCTTTATAAATGAGCGTTTTTTTATTGATTCCTGGTCCGTGTAATTTCAATCCCGTCGTAAATTCCAGTTGATCTACCGGATTGTCAAATTCTGTACCGGTAATCGGATCAATGTTTACACTGGGTACCGGCCATAGACATTCCAGGGTTCCGGAAGGTGTCATGGTGGTTATAAAGGCAAGGTCGCGACCATTCTCCAGTACTCTCAGGATGTAATTGTTGCCATTTACATGTTCCAGAGTTGCCCCTAAAATAGGGACCGCAAAATCAAAATAAGTCTCGTGCTCTTTTACTTCAACTAGTTTCATCAAAAGAAAACCCTCAAAATGAATTATTTCATCAGGTACATTAATAATTTTTGCCTGGGCATCGGAAAATTCTGTAGACGCATCATATTTTGCTGGTATTGGATTTTCATCCTGCATCACGCAACCTGCCAGCAAAAACATCCCAATGAAAAAGCCGTAGAATCTGAAACGTACTGCCTTTTCCATCCTGATAATGATTGATCGTTCCATCTTTTTTAAATTTTAAAGTTGTTTGAAATATAATCGTATGTGCTCTCTATAATATGCGAAATATTATTCAGTCCTGCTTAGCGGTCAGGTTTCGAAAAATGTAACTTTTGTTTCAATCTTCTTAAATCATGTTACCTCAATGAAAATCCAACTATTTTTTTTAAATTGAGTATACTTTTGACTAATAAGTGGCAATTTAATTCATGGGAGGTTCGGATTTTTCCGATAATAATTTTGATCATCTTTCCAGGGACGAAAAATTCATGCGAAAGTTGAAAGAGATCGTGGAGTCCAACCTGGAAAATGAACATTTTGGTGTCAAAAAACTGGCGGAAACCATGGCCATGAGCCGGATCCAGCTGTTTCGCAGAACCCGCCGGCTTACCGGTAAGAATGTGAGTCATTATATCCGGGATTTACGATTGAAAAAGGCGATGGAATTGCTCAAGAAGGATGTTGCCACCGTTTCTGAGATCGCCTACCGGGTGGGATTCGGCAGTCCTACCTATTTTATTAAATGTTTCCATGACTATTATGGTTATCCTCCTGGGGAGATAGTAAAAAGGCTGCATGAGGATTCAGGAGAATATTCAGATAATGGAACAGCTACTAAGGGTAATTTACTTATCAAGAACATCTTCCCCACTGTAAAAACAACCTTCCTTAAAAAGTTGAACTTCTGGTATATTTTAGCTGCGCTTTTAAGTATCTCCATGATCCTGCTTTTAATCATGTATCTACCGGTCATTAAGCAAGCATAGCAATATTTCAGGTCCGAGCCAGGAGAAAAAACACTCCCGGAAAAATCAATTGCCGTATTACCTTTTCATAATGAAAGTCAGGATACAGGTAATGAATATTTCTGTAATGGCATGCAGAATGAGATCCTGAACCATCTTCAGAAGATTGCGGATTTAAGTGTGAGATCCAGGACATCGGTGGAACAATACCGCGATGCAAATAAAGACATGCGTACAATTGGCCGGGAACTCAATGCGGCGTATATCCTGGAAGGATCCGTCTGGAAACTGGGCGATCAATTCCGGCTATCGGCACAATTAATCGATACAAGGACCGATGAACACGTATGGGCGGAAACCTATGATGTTTTGTATTCCGATACACTCTTTGTAATACAGACCCATTTGGCAAAACGAATCGCTACTTCCCTGCATGCGATTCTTACTCCACATGAGGCACTCAGGCTGACGCTGAGATATACCGACAATATAAATTCCTATGATTATGCCATCCGGGGAACACAGGAGATGGCGAATTTCTGGAAATATTCGGATCGAAAACACCTGGATGCTGCCCTGGATCTATTTACTATTTCTTTGAAGATGGATCCGGTAAATATAAAGGCCCTGGTGGGGAAGGGAAATGTTTGCCTGCAAAAACAGCAGCCTGATTCTACTATTTTCTATTGTGACAGGGCCATCGAACTGAATCCAACCATCCCGGATGCGTATCATTTGAAAGCTGAATATTATACCAGAAGAGAAAAATACGATTCTGCCATAGTTTTTTATCAAAAAACGGTTGATCTGGCACCGAATGATGCAATGGCACATAATCAGTTGGGACAACTCTATTTTATCAGGAAAAATGATGTCATCAACGGAATGAGGCATCTGAGTAAATCTATGGAACTGAATATATCTAGTCAGCCTTATATTTATTTTTGGGTGGGGTGGTGTTTTTTACAGGTTGGAGATTATGAAAGAGCTGATCACTATTTTAAGAAAGAGGTAGAGATAAATTTAAACTGCCGTACGATTGGGAGTTATTCCTGGTGTCTGGCCATCCGGCAAAAACACGAACAGGCCTATCTATTTCTGGATTCAGCTTGTGCAGAGGTGGATTGTGAAAGTGACTGTATCCTGGAAAACTGGTACCATAGCTACTGCAACAAAGATTATGACAGGGCTGAAAACTACCTCCGCGAATATAGAGAAAAAGGATATGAGCTGGCCATCCACTGGAAGATAGCTTTGGCCGATATGTATATCCGGATGGGCAGAGAAGATGAGGCGGGTTCGCTATTAGAGGAATGCAGGATATTATATGAAAACAGCCTGGAAAGATGGGGCGAGATCTGGTATAATACCTTTAATCTTTCAGCAATTTACGCCATACAAGGTGAGAAGGAAAAAGTGTTGACATATCTTTCAAAAGCATTTGATATTGATATGGATGGAGGGGGGTGGATAGGTATTATCGATGTCCATTCGATTTATCAGAATGTATGGGATGAGCCTGAATTCAAGGAACTTGTAAAACACGCCAAAACCAAAAGAGCAGCGTTGAGGGCTCAGATCCGGGAGATGGAGGAACGGGGGGAGATAAATTTGTGAATGAAGAATAAAGAATATCGAATAACGAATATCGAATTCTGAGTTCATTATTCGATGTTCGTTATTCATAATTCAATTCCTGTCATATGAGGTAAATGAAGGGGAAATAGTTAACATAATTGTTATAAATATAAAATTATTGAGGTTCCTTCTACTTTAATCTTCAAATTCCAATTAAAACTTCAAATCATTTGTTGCACATGGCTTTAGCTTAAAGGTCAGAGCTGTGCCCAGAGGCATGCCTGAGGGCAGAAGCCGGAAGGCGGAAGCCGGAAGACTGAAGCCTGAAACGAAAGACTAAAGCTGGAAGCCTGGAGCTGAAAGCTCAAAGTTCGAAGTCTAAAGCTCGAAGTTGACAAAAAATGCCCACTAGCTTCGAAGTATAAACTGGGCGGGAAAACATCCCTGAATATCTTGAGCCTGTCGAAAGGTCGAAGGGTGGCGTGGTGGCAAATATTATAAGTTAATGCTAATTACATGAAATTATGTGATGATTGAATCGATCGTTGTGACTTTTCATGATTAATAAATTTTTTCTCTGCCTTAGGGGGCACGACGGAGCGAATCCTGAGGATACACCTCATAGGCAGTGCAGCCGGATCCCTCATGGTTTAATGCCAAGGATAGAAGATGCCCCTAATGAGGGTAGGTCAGGCTAAAGCCATTTTCAGGATCGTTGCACATGCCGCTGAAGCAATATCTTGTATCAGAAATAGTTTCCCCAACTTCTTGATTTATCAAAAGGTTTAAAGAAACATATCTTGTGGGCTTTAGCCCGTCATTATCGATGAATACGCCCAGGCGATATCATTTCTGAAGATAAGATCCGGCAATGAAACTAACCTGAATATGCCTAAAGGGAGATATACGAAACCCAGCATGGTATCCCGATTTTCTTTTCCCATGTCTCTTTTTACGATCCAGCGGCCTCTTGATCTACTGTTATACCGATCTGACAATTTGATATTCTCTAATAACTTAATCCTCCCCGATTAGTAATTATTACTAAATTCCCTGAAAATATCTCTTGAAGATTAGGGATTTATTTTATATCTTATATTTTAATTACGGTTGCAGGGCAGGCATTTTTTAACCTCTAAGCCAGATAACATGTTAAAATGCCGCCAAATAGGAATATGGAAAGATTATTCTTCACCGAAGGGTAAAGTATGCGATTTTTTTACCGGGCATACCGGTTTCCAAGTATTTGCAGTAATACGCTCTCACCTGATTTCAGCAGTTATCATTCTCACGGTTTAATTTGAATCCATGCGGTTATGAAACAGATTATATTTTCACTCCTCTTTATATTATTTTCTACCATTAACCTACAAGCTCAGGTGACCATCAGCGGAAGAGTAACTGATGCTGAAACCGGACTTCCCTTGCCTGGAGTGAATATACTGGTTGCAGGCACTACGATAGGAAACGTAACCGATGCAGATGGAAATTACGCGATCATAGTAGAAAGAGGAAGCCAACTCCTGTTCAGTTTTGTCGGATACGAGGAGCAGCGGATTACCGTACGGTCGCAGACTGTTATTGACGTTATTATGTTTCCTGATATCATGGAACTGGATGAAGTGGTGGTCACGTCCCTGGGACTGACCCGGGACCGGATGGCACTGAATTACTCGGTAACGGAAGTTTCCGGTGAAAATTTTACGGAAGCCAGGGAAAATAACCTGGCCAATGCCCTGGCAGGAAGGGTAGCCGGTGTGAATATAAGTAATATCGCTACGGGGCCGGCAGGTGCCAGCCGGGTACTCATTCGTGGAAATACATCACTCTCAGGTGGCAACCAGCCCCTATATGTAATGGACGGGATTCCCATCGATAATGCCACTTATGGACAGGCAGGAATGTGGGGGGGCTCTGATTGGGGAGACGGCCTTACCAGTATCAATCCGGATGACATCGAATCGATCAGTGTACTGAAAGGAGCGAGTGCCTCTGCCCTGTACGGTTCCCGTGCCTCCAATGGGGTGATTCTGATAACTACGAAAAAAGGGAAAAAACAGAAAGGAATCGGGATTGAATTCAATTCCAATTTTGTATTGGAATCGGTGATTGATTATACGGATCCCCAGACACAATATGGCCATGGACATATGGGCGAAAAACCCAATAGTTCATTGACCGGATTTAATTATACGGACAGGGCCTGGGGAGCCGCTCTGGACGGGAGCACATCCTATACATTTGACGGCGTGGAACGCCCTTATGTGAATACCTTTAAGGATGGGGGAAATAATGTGAAAAAATTCTATGAAACGGGTTATGCCTGGACCAATTCATTTGCCGTTACCGGTGGTTCTGAAAAGCAGCAGGCCAGATTTTCGCTTTCCCATTTAGACAACCAGGGTGTTGTTCCCAATTCCGGTTTTAAACGGTGGAATGCAGGACTGAATTACAATGGCCAATATGGAAATTTTGAACTGGATACTAAAATATACTATTCGGATGAAGAGGCTAAAAACAGGCCCAGGGTATCGGATATGCCTGGAAATTCGAACTACACGGTTCACCTACTCCCTTCCTCGGTGGATGTAAGGACCCTGAAGGGGGATCCTGATAAATTAGGGGCGGTATATGCGGATCAATCAAATCCACCGGAAGCAAACAAGAATATTGGTGACGAATTATCTCCCCTGGGATCCCATGGTTGGATAACAAATCCATACTGGGCATCCTATCAGTATGTGAACGATGATATCAGAAAACGGATTATTGGACATGTGCGTGGAAGATATAATTTCACAGAATATCTGTTTGCACAGGTTAAGGTGGGATTGGACTGGCAATCCAAGAGGTTCAACAATATTGATCCGCCGTATGGTACTTCCTATCAGCCAGGTGGATTCATGAATAAGAGTGAAAATCAGCTTCAAGAGACGAATTATGAATGGATGGTGGGTTTTCAGGATATGTGGGATCAATTTGGCATCAATGCTTTTGTGGGTGGGAATGCCATGAAAAGAATTTCAGGCGGTATAGGTGTGAATGCGGAGAATTTTAATATTCCTTATTTTCATTCTTTGTCGAATGGGGCGAATCAATCCCAGGGGAATTGGTATGGGGCAACGGGTATCAATTCACTTTTCGGATCCCTGGAAGTAAGCTGGGGAGGATATCTTTACCTGACTGCTACTGCCCGGAACGACTGGTTTTCCACACTGGATCCTGACAGGAACAGCATTTTATATCCTTCCATCGGAATGAGCTGGGTGTTATCTGATTTAATTACCATGCCGGATTGGTGGAACCTTGCTAAAATCCGGGGCTCCTGGGCCCAGGTGGGAGGCGGTACGTGGCCGTATAATCTTGATCTAACCTACGGTATAAGAGGAATACGTCATCTGGGCAGGGTTTTAGGAACCATGTCTGGTTCGGTTCCAAACAGAGATCTTGTGCCTCTAACCTCTACGGAAACTGAAGTCGGATTTGATGTATCATTTTTCAATAACCGGTTGGGAATGGATCTGGCTGTTTATATTCAGGAAACAACGGATGAAATCATTGGTGCCGCGTTACCGGGATCTTCAGGTTATTGGTCTACGATCATCAATATAGGTAAAATAGAAAATAAGGGCTACGAAATATTACTAACCGCCAATCCCATCAGGGGAATTTTCTCCTGGAATATAGAATTCAACTATGCAGAGAATCATAATAAAGTGATAAAAATTTCGGATGAGGTAGTTAAGGACATCGGCCCTGAATCCAGAACGCGGACTGCCTTTGTCGGAGACTGGGAAGGTGAACCATCCAGCGTCATTTGCGGATACAAACAGAAACTGGTTAACGGGAAGAAAGTAATTGATCCGGTTACGGGTTATCAGGTCAGAAATGATTCGCTGGTAATCCTCGGTTATGGCGTTCACCCTTATACGGGAGGTATGACAAATACCTTTTCATACAAAGGGTGGAATCTCAGTTTCCTGGTCGATTTTAAATTCGGAGGAGATATTCATTCTGGAACCAATGACCGGATGACGCGATCCGGATTGCATAAGCAAACGCTGGTAGGAAGAGAGGAAGGTTTAACTTCCACGGGAGTGGATGTTAATGGACAGGAAATAAGTGTGGAAATTCCTAAGGAAAATTTACAGCATTACTGGGATCAATATGCCCAGATATCCGATAATTTTATTTACGATGCTTCTTTTGTTAAGCTCAGGCAGGTTACATTCGGGTATACCTTCCCGGACCGGTGGTTGAGATATACACCCTTCAGTTACCTGAATCTATCCTTTGTGGCAAGAAATCTATTACTGTTATACAGTAAAACGGAAAACATAGATCCGGAGTCAACCTATAATAATGGGAGGATGCAGGGATTGGAATATCTGGGAGTGCCTCCAACCAGAACGTATGGATTTAATCTACGTGTCAGATTTTAATAAAAATAGTATAGCTATGAAATTTTTGTTTAAATATTATCTTTTATTGTTGAGTGTTTTTGCCCCCTATTTTGCATGCAACACGTCTGAACTGGCAGCTTTAAACGATCATCCCGACGACTTATATGAAATTAACTGGAACTATCTGTTTACGGATGGAATACTCTTAGCAGCCGAGAACAGGCAGTCACAAAATGTACAACTTTTTTACTGTTCGGCAATGATCCAGCATCTGGCAGATCTGGAGGTAACATTAGGACTCGGGAATGGCGATAAATATTTTAAAAAAGAAGAATGGACTGGAACCTATTATTCGAATTGTTATGTTGGTATCACTAAAAAATTTGATGAAGCGATCAGACAGACGGGGCCGGCAGGGAATGATCCGCAGATGGTGAACCTACACCATGCTACCCGGGTGATGAGGGTATTTGTCTACCACCGTTGCGCCGATCTTTATGGGGATATTCCTTATTCAGAAGCGAACAAAGCCTACGACGAAGGTATTTTTTTCCCGGTATTTGACAGGCAAAAGGATATTTATCTGGATATGCTCAAGGAACTAAGTGAAGCGGCGGAAGGTTTTGACAAAAATCAAACGGATAAAATTTTTAATTCCCAGGATATCATATATGATGGGGATGTGGATAAATGGAAAAAATTTGCCTACTCATTGATGTTGAGGCTGGCGATGAGGATCTCCCTTGTGGATGCGTCAACAGCCCAGGTCTATGTAACAGAAGCCATAAACGGGGGTGTATTTACTGGTAACGCGGATAATGCCCGGGTTCCGAGGGCTTCCGGACCTAATACGTTTATCAATTCAAATGGTATTTCCATGTGGCTAAATCCTGATTTTGGAGCTACAAAAGCAAAACTGAGTGACACCTTTATTGACTTTCTACGCGACAATAATGATCCGCGACTGATGATCATTACCAGTGGGATCGGTCAATTTGGAAGTTCCGATAAAATTGTTGACCCGGCACTTCAGAAAGGGATGCCGAATGGTTTTGATGCAAGCAGTATCAGGGAATATGAAGGAGTAATGGAGGATGTGGATGTGGAAACAACATATTCCAAGGTAAATGAGTTGCTGCTCGATCTGGACGACCCCAACTTATTTCAAACCTATGCAGAGGTTGAATTTTTACTGGCGGAGGCCGCGGTCAGGGGATGGCATTCCGCAGATCCTGCAGACCATTACAACAAAGGCGTACGGGCTGCCATGCAGATGTACGATATTTTTGATCCTTCTTTGACCGTAAGCGATGCAGAGGTGGATGCCTACCTGGCAGCCCATCCGTATGATACGGATAAAGGCCTGGAAATGATCGGCACCCAGTACTGGGTGGCCACTTTCCTCAATTTTTACGAAACCTATGCCAACTGGCGAAGAACAGGGTTCCCCGTACTGGAACCTGTAAATTACCCGGGTAATCATACCAATGGTACCATACCCAGACGGATGATTTTTGAAAAAGCAGCCGTCTCCAGAAATGAAGCCAACTACCAGGCTGCAATCAATCGGATGGGAGGGGATGAACTGACAACAAAGGTATGGTGGGATGGAGGGAATTGATATATGTGGTGACTAGCCTTCGCTGAAGCTTCGGCTAGCAAAGTGAGGTTATCAGCCTTCGCCCCGATCCTTCCTTTTAAATCAGGATGTCGGGGTTTCGGCTGACACAGTGTGGTGATGTGGTGATGTAGAGAAGTGGAAAAGTGGGGACGGGGAGATGTAGTGCCCTAAAGTATATGAGATATTAATTCAGGGGTGGGTAAAATGGAATTATCAAGTATAATGCTGTTATGATTTTATTTTATACGCTCTAATTTTAATCAGGCTCTCCCCGGGCAGTATGTGTTGTAAATTTTAAGCGATTTTATGAAATTATTTTAAATAATATGTATTTTATTTAAGAGTAAGCTTTATTTGAGCATTGTCCCCCGCTGGCGGGGGATGAAGGGGGTGGACAACAAACAACCAGCATGAATAAACCAACTAAATTCTATAATTACGGGTACAATAAGCAACTACGATTCTTTGCTAGGTCACTTCGTAAAAATATGACAAAGG
>Ga0209536_100003521_pt1 | contig 25113 bp, 24 predicted proteins | sample DeeMarSeWOR28_12_FD_187461 | JGI IMG/M metagenome (GOLD analysis project Ga0209536, IMG submission 187461) | Marine sediment microbial communities from White Oak River estuary, North Carolina - WOR-2-8_12 (SPAdes) (version 2) | ecosystem: Environmental > Aquatic > Marine > Intertidal zone >...
CCGCTGCTGCAAGTAACTTGACGAAATGATGGAGATGGGCTACAATCGCATATTACAGGTTTTTCGCCTATGTTTGAAAACTTACAGGATAGACTTCAGGGCGTTTTTCAGCAGTTGTCCAGGCGCGGCAAGCTAAGCGAGGCCGATGTTGACGTTGCCTTGCGCGAAGTCCGGCTAGCGCTGCTAGAAGCCGACGTAAACTACAAAGTCGTCAAGGATTTCATCGGCCGGGTGCGCGAGCGGGCCGTGGGCGCTGAGGTCATGCGCAGCCTGACGCCAGCCCAACAGGTCGTGAAGATCGTCAATGAGGAACTGATCACCACGCTAGGAGATGCAGCCCGCCTCAGTCTGGACGGACCGACCCCACACGTGATCATGTTGGTCGGCCTCCAAGGCTCGGGCAAGACGACAGGCGCATCTAAGCTAGCGCAGTTCCTTAGAAAATCGAACCATCGGCCACTTATGGTTGCAGCCGACACGCGTCGGCCTGCGGCGATTGAGCAACTCCAGGTGTTGGGGCGCCAGCTCGACATCCCGGTGTACGCCGAGGGTGCCCAGGTTCCTCCTCCAAAAATCTGCGCCAACGCCATCAAGACGGCGCGTCAGGGAGCCTACGATGTCATCATCCTTGACACAGCCGGGCGTCTACACATTGACGAAGCGCTGATGGATGAACTGACGCAAATAAAGGAGAGAACCAAGCCACAAGAGGTGTTGCTCGTCGCCGACGCGATGACCGGCCAGGACGCGGTCCGGGTGGCGGAGAGCTTTCACGAGCGAGTCGGGCTGACCGGTCTTATTCTGACCAAAATCGACGGCGATGCGCGGGGCGGTGCAGCCATCTCGATCCGGTCGGTGACCGGTGTGCCTATCAAATTCCTGGGCACGGGTGAGAAAACTGGCGACCTGGAGCAGTTTCATCCCGACCGTATGGCGTCGCGCATCCTGGGGATGGGTGATGTCCTGACCCTCATTGAGCGGGCTGAAGGTGCGCTGGATCAGGAAAAAGCACAGCGGGCTGGCGAACGACTGCTGGCCGGGGAATTCAACCTGGAAGACTTCCTGGAGCAGCTAGGCGAGGTGAAGAAGCTGGGCCCGATGAGCCAACTCTTGGAGATGGTGCCAGGTATGGGGAAGGTCAGCCGTGACCTGTCGCCCGATCTTACCGACAAGCAGCTGCGAAGGATCGAGGCGGTCATCAGCTCAATGACTGCTGGTGAGCGGCGTAACCCCAAGCTTCTTAACGCCAGCCGCAAACGGCGCGTGGCACGAGGAAGCGGCACCAGTGTGCAAGAAGTGAATCAACTGCTTGCCCAATTCCGCCAAATGCAGCGGATGATGAAGCAGCTTAGTGGGGGCAAGGGACAACGAGCCCTGGCCAACATATTAGGCGGTTTCAGGTAAAGCGGCAAGTCCGCCTAACGTTTTCAGAACAAATGTGTGGACCGTCCAAAAGCATTGCTTATGAATTCACCATTGATCACAAATTCGTAAACGGTTAAAATTACTAAGGGAGGTAACACAAGTTCCTTATGGTTAAGATTCGTCTTAGACGCGTAGGTGCCAAGAAACAGCCCAGCTATCGGGTGGTAATTGCGGACTCCCGCTCACCTCGCGATGGTCGCTTTATCGAAACTGTGGGTTTTTACAATCCACGGACCGAGCCGCCAACCGTGGAAATCAAAGAGGACCGGGTCCTGTACTGGCTTTCGCAAGGTGCGCAGCCTACAGAGGCGGTGGCAAGCCTCCTCAAACGCCAGGGAACTATGGATCGTCTAGCCCGGCTCAAGAGCGGCGAGTCGTTGGAGTTTCTACTCGCCGAGGCGGACGCTGAGCGCGGGCGTCTCGCTGAGGAAGAAACCACACCTGAGGTACAAGCAGAGGCCCAAGAGATTGCGGAAGCAGCTGCAGCCGAGGTCGCTGAGGCTGAGACAGGGGCAAGGGAGGTGGTCACTGGCGATCCAGAAATAGAAACTGAGGACACCGACGACGTGGCCGATGCTGAAGAAACCTTGGAACCGGCAGAGGAGGAAGCCTAAAACCTGGGTTTTGTCTCCAGTTCGCACCCCCTCTCCCCCCCCGAGCAAGGAGGCAAGTCCGATGTCTGACATTAAGGGACTAGTAGAGTTGATGGCCAAGGCCCTGGTCAACGATCCCAACTCCGTTGTGGTACGTGAGATTGAGGGAGCCAGTGCAACTATATATGAGCTTAGTGTGGCACAAGAGGATATGGGTCGAGTCATCGGTAAGCAGGGTCGGGTGGCAAATGCGATGCGCACCCTTTTACGCGTTGCCGCTGTAAAGGAAGGCAAACGCGTGACCCTGGAGATTGTGTAAATGCGGTCCGAGCGACCGACTATAGCAGAAAGCAATAGGGGCTCAGCCGAAACGCATGGTTCGGCTGAGCCCCGTTTCATCGCAATTGGCCGGATTATTCGGCCGCACGGGTTGCGGGGCGAATTGAATATCGAGGTATTGACTGATTACCCTGAACGCTTCGACACGCTCGAGGTAGTATATCTGGGGGATGCGCAGCAAGCAGACATGTGGCACGTAACGGCCACTCGTGGGCACAAAGACCGCGTGCTACTGACTTTGCGAGGCTGCGCAGATCGGAAGAGTGCTGAAGAGCTGCGTGGCTTGCTGGTTCAGATCCCTATTGAGGAGGCAATGCCACTACCAGAGGACGAGTACTACCCGCACGAGATAGTTGGCCTGGATGTGATGACGGCAGACGGGGAAGACCTGGGAAGAGTCAGCGAGATTATCTTTACCAATGCCAACGAGGTCTATGTCGTTATCGGCCCACGCGGCCAGATACTCTTGCCAGCCATTGCTGAGGTGATCGTTAACATTGACCTGGATGCCGGCCAGATGACGGTTAGATTGATGGAAGGCCTGGTCTAGAGGCGTAGACCATGCGCCTTATCGGGAGTTTCAAATTTGCGACTTGGAATCCTCGGCGGCACCTTCGATCCCATCCACTTTGGACATCTACTAGCGGCCGAAGAAACAAGGGTTGCCCTTGGTCTTGATCGAGTTCTATTTGCACCAGCCGGGGATCCCCCGCATAAGCAAGAATACACCATTTTGCCGGTCGCGCATCGCTTGGCCATGGTGCGCCTTGCGATCGCCGATAACCCCGCGTTTGCCACTTCCACTATTGACATTGACCGGCCCGGTCCACATTATACCGTAGATGCTATCCGCTTGCTGCGCGAAGAGTGGGCTACCGACGCCAACGAGACGTTCTTCACCATGGGCGTGGATTCGTTGGCTCACCTGCTCACCTGGCACCAGCCCGCTCAGCTCATCCAGCTCTGCCGGCTGGCAGTGGTAGCACGACCCGGCTATCGCGCCGACCTGACAGAGCTGGAAGCGGCACTGCCCGGCATCAGCCGCCGTCTCGACTGGGTGGAGATGCCAGTGTTGGGCATCTCATCCAGTGACCTGCAACGGCGGGTGCGTGAAGAGCGTTCGATTCGCTACCAGGTGCCAGCAGCCGTGGCAGAATATGTAGCCGAGCACAGGCTGTATCGCAACAACAGACCTGAATAGGGGCGCTGCTTGTGACCCCTATGGTAGGGGTATGTTGGCCTCAACCTGGGTCCCTTGCCCTGGCCCAGTCTGAACCATGAATTCTCCGCCCAGCGCCCGAGCGCGGGCGCGCATGGCTTGAAGGCCCGCGCCGCCCGCGTCGGGTGGGCGCGCGCGCAATTCGCTGGGTCTGAAACCCTGACCATCGTCTTTGACGGTCAGGCGTAGTAGCTTGTCATCCAGTGTAAGAGCTACGCGCACCTGTTGGGCCCTGGCGTGCTTGCGCGTGTTGAGCAGCGCCTCCTGAAGGATACGGATGAGGGCGATCCGCGTGGTGTCCGGAAGTCGGGGGATCGGCCGGTCAGCCTGAAGTTCAAACTCGGTGGGAGGACCGCCTCGGTTCAGATGCGTGTCTATTTCGGCACGCACCCACTCAACAAAGAGGGCATCCGGCTCGCCGTGTGGCGGACGCAAGTCGGCGATCAAGTCACGCACTTGTTGAGAAGCATATTGAACGCGCGCTTCCAAAGTAGCCAATTCTTCAGCGAGAGTCTCCAATCGTCGTCGCTCCAGCAACTTTCGGCAGAGTCCAGCCTGCAGAATAATCTGTTGGGTCGTATGAGCCACGCCGTCGTGCAGTTCACGCGCCACGTAACTGCGTTCGTTTTCTGCCGTCTGGAGTTCGCTGGACACCTCAGCCCTCCACCTCAAGAATTGACGATAACTAATTATACCACTGCCTGCTCCGGATGCCAATAGCGAATGAGCCACTGCACTTGACATCGCTATCCGCTGGTGATATGCTTGATCTAACTCTGGGGCTAAGTTCCTAGCTTGAAGCGAAATCTCACGCTGTTCCTGTAAGAGCCGGCAATCAGATCACTTATCCAGTGTAGGAGGTAGACGACAATGGCTGTATCTGGAGAGGACGACGAACGTACCGTGGTAAGCAGTCAGCCCCCAACTGATACGCCTGCCAAGAAGCGGGGGCCTTGGCTGTGGGTAGGGTTGGCTGGATGTGCAGGGGTACTCTGTTTGGCGACGGTGCTGATGATCGCCATTTTCCTCATATCGGGAGGCGAAGGGTTCCAGCTTAGTCAGCTACTTGACAAGGAGACACCAACTAGCGAAGTCGTCAGTACGCCGACCGCCGTCCAGGTCACGCCCCCCAAAACGGTTGAGGGTGAGCTTGAACCGACAGCAACCCAGGCGACAATAAAGCCCACGGCCACTGAAGCCAGACCGGGTGCCACTCCAACGCCTAAGCCAACTCAGAAAGCAACCCGGGCACCAACCGCCACATCAACCGCAGTGAGCCAGGAGCCCAGCGTCGGTCCAATTACGTTCGCTGTCGGTGTCACCGACGACAATCAGCCGGTCGAGCCTGATACGACCTTCCCAAGTGACATCCAAGAGATTCACGCTATCTTCAGTTACGAGGGCATGTCAGCCAGTGACAACTGGGAACGCTTCTGGTATCAAGATGGCGAAGAGGTAGGCAGTGGATCTGGCGCCTGGGACGCTGGGGAGAGTGGTACATTTGACCTGAGTTTGACCGGCGGGGGCGAGCCGCTAGGCACGGGCACGTGGAATCTAGAAGTCTATGTGAATGGTGAGCTGGCCCAAACGGGTACCTTTGTCATCGAAGCCAGCGCCGTACCTACCGTTACCAGTCCACCCTTGGCCAAGACTTATAAGCTCGCCTTCGCTCGTTGGGATGGCGGTAAACACGATCTGTTTATCGCCAACACCGATGGCAGCGGCGAACGTTTCCTGCTGGAGCGAGCAGCCGGCCCCTCGTGGTCCCAGGATGGCGAATACCTCAGCTTCTACGGCGAGGAAGGTGTGGACCGACAGGTCAGAGAAAACACAGAATACGTGGTCGAAGGTATCACCAACGGTGTATTGTGGGTGAAGGTTGCCGACTTCCCGGCCGACATCACGCAGGCGGAGATTGGGCAATTTGTGCGCGAGGGAAGCGGGCGCTGGACAGCCTGGGCACCGAACGGGGAGATGATCGCCTTTGACGCAACGCGAGGTGGCCCCGACCGGCGCATCTACTTCCTGGGAACCACGGACAATCAGCAATACAACATTGAGATCCCGGGCGAGCAGGCTGCCTGGTCTCCCGACAGCAACCAGGTCGTCTATCGCTCCGGGCGTGATGGCAAACAGGGTATCTGGATATCCAATCGCGACGACTCCGGCGCGCACAACATCACCAATGAGGGCAACGACTCGTTCCCCAGTTGGTCCCCTGATGCGAACACGATCGCCTTCCACCGGGACTCGGGCGGCAACGTGGATATCTACGTGATGAACACGGATGGTGGTAATATCCGCCGCCTGACCGATGCCCCGGGTCCCGACACGCTGCCAACGTGGACCCCGGACGGGCGTATTGTGTTCAGGAGCGCGCGCAGCGGTAGTTGGGGTATTTACGTCATGCAGGCCGACGGAAGCGACCAGAGGCAAATCATTGTGAACGCTGACCCCGGCCCTGATTGGGCTTTTGGGCGGATGGAAGTGTATTAGACCCGGTAGACGGCTAACACAACAGGCTAGACAGATTGGGAATTGGGATGCGGGTTAGACTGGAGACATTGGGATGCCGGTTGAATATCAGCGAGGTCGAGGGTCTGAGGCGTGGTTTCATCGCAGCCGGACATCGGGTGGTAGGTTCAGGCGAACAGGCCGACCTTTGCGTGCTCAACACGTGTGCTGTAACCGGGATTGCCGCTCGCAAATCGCGCCAATTGGCTCGCCACCTGAAGCGGACCAACCCGGGCGCGGTGCTGGTAGTCACCGGTTGCTATGCTGAGCTAGAGCCGAGCCAGGTGACCGCTCTCGGCGTGGATATAGTCGTAGGCAACCAAGATAAGGACCAGATCGTCGAGTTGGTCACTGGCTACGTGCGCCGTGTCCGACTGGCGTTTCAGCTCGCTGAGTCCCAGCCTCCAACCTCCTACCTCGGCTCAGACTACTTGTATCCCGGAGCCAGGACACGTGCCTTCGTAAAGGTGCAGGATGGCTGTGACAACCGGTGTACTTTCTGCATCGTGACTGTGGCACGAGGCGCAGGTCGCAGCCGACCGGCAGATGAAGTAGTGGCCGAAGTACAAAATCTGATCGAGGCGGGGTACCAGGAGATGGTACTCAGCGGGGTGCATCTGGGCTCCTACGGCCACGACCTGGGTGAAAGGCTCGGGCTACAAAAACTGGTGCGCCGCCTGCTGGACGAAACGAGGGTGCCTCGGCTGCGGCTGTCGTCGCTGGAACCTTGGGATCTAGACGAGGATTTCTTCGCCCTGTGGGAAAACCCGCGTCTCGGGCGTCACCTGCACCTGCCGCTGCAAAGCGGCTGTGACGCCGTACTGCGGCGTATGGCCCGCCATACGACTACGACCAGCTTTGCCAAGCTGGTGCGTGCTGCGCGTACTGCGATCCCCGATTTGTCGGTGACGACGGACATCATGGTGGGCTTTCCAGGTGAGAGCGAGGCGGAATTCGCAGAGAGCCTAGCTTTTGTGGAAGCGATGGCTTTCGCCAAACTACACATCTTCCGCTATTCCCGCCGCGCCGGGACCGCGGCGGCTTCAATGCCCGGCCAAGTCCAATCTCAGGTCATAGCCGAGCGTAGCCGCCGAATGCATACGCTGGGCGATAGGCTAGAACATGCGTTTCGCCGTCGCTTTCTGGGCCGGACCATGGACGTGCTGTGGGAAACGGAGGAGCCCAACGGCGACGGATTGCTGTGGAGCGGCCTCACCAATAACTATCTACGTGTATCAGCGCCAGGCGGCCCCAGCCTGCGCAACGTGCTCACCCCGGTCCGGCTGGTCGCGGATACGCCCCATGGGCTGTCCGGAGAAATCGTGGGCTAGATAAGTTTCACACCCCCTATTGCGGCACCAGGGTTAAGGTCGACGCAGCACTTGCCTCCACCGCCTGCCGTGTAAAGGGCATGGGATGATACTCCACGTCCTGCCAGAGCGGGATGAAATCCTCCCGATGCGGATGGAAGAGATGGCCACTCTGGCCGGTTGTATGTACCGTCTGCGAGTCGTCCCAAGCGAGTGTATCGGCGATGTATCGCTGGGACGCGCCGTGGATCATTCCGAAGGGCTGGCTAAAACTGAATGAGGCCGCGTCCACTGTGAAGTTGTCACCGCGGGCAGGGATGGGCTTGCTATTGAAAAGACTCTCGAGGACGCCAATGCCACTCTGCCCCAGAGGTTGATGGACGAAAGTCATGGTGTGTAGCCGGCCCCACTCCCACCGCTCAGGGGTGTCTCCGTAGCGTTCACTCAACCAGGCGACAGCGTCCGATAAGCTACGGCGCACGATGTCGTCGCGGGTTTCTACCTGGGGCGTGGTGACGTCATCGAACCACAGACTATCTGCTTGCCTCACCAGGTCAACCATCATAGGCACGTGGATGGAAGAATGACCTATGTATTCCTCCATCAAATCCTCGCCCAACTCGTCAGCCAGGGTGTTGCGTACCAAAAACCAGTACCAAACTTGATAGACCGACGCACCAGCCTGGTCGGGCTCATTGTACAGGTCCCACGCACGGAGCTGAGCAAGGGCCTCCGTCTGGAGGTCGCCTTCCGGTTCAATGGCCAATATATAGGGACGCAGGGCCTCGGCCGGCAGCGAGTAGGTCTGAGCCTGGATATCGCGTATGTCCTCACCAGTGATTTCATCATCGGCGGCCAAGAGGTCGGTGATGCGCTGAGCGCGATAGGGAGCCGCCCACTCGTAGGCAAGGTGATAGGGATAATCGTCGGGGACGACTTTATTGTTGGCGGTGGCGACGAAGCCCGTGGCCGGATTGAAGACACTGGGCAACTCGTTGAAAGGTATGAAGCCCCGCCATTCATACTCGCCGGTCCAGCCGGGCACCGGCACCAGGCCCTGATGCCCTGCCACACGCATAGGGATTTTACCCGGTGACTGGTAACCAATATTGCCATCTACATCGGCGTAGACGAAGTTCTGGCTGGGAACATCCCAGTAGCTGAGCGCCTGGCGGAATCCCTCCCAATCGGCGGCCAGATTAAGAAGCACCACTGCCCTGAAGAGATCACCACTCTCGAGGGCCGTCCATTGGAGCGCCATCGGCTCCGCCTCATCCAGATCCCCCATGACTTCGTTCATAATCGGACCATGATGGGTGATAAGCACATCCAACGTGACCGGTGGCTGATCTTTGACTTCAATAGTCTCGCCCACCACCTGCAGATCACGCCACTCACCTTCAAATTGATACTGTGTCGGGTGGGTGGGGTCATTTAGCTTCTCGATGAAGAAGTCTTGCACATCGGGGCCCAAGTTGGTGACGCCCCAGGCGATGCGATCGTTGTGGCCAATGATGACCATTGGCGCGCCAGGGAAGGAGAAGCCGACACCGTTGAAGCGCCCGCCGTGCAGGCTATTCTCGTACCAGATGGAAGGCATGTTAAGGCCCAGATGGGTGTCGTCAGCCAGCATGGGCATTCCGGAAGCGGTACGGCTGCCGTGAACGACCCAATTATTACTGCCCCAAGTCGGGCCAGAATCGCCCAAGACGTGTGCCAGGGAATCGAGACCACCGAAGTCTGCGCCGCGCAACCAGGCGTAGCTACGCGCCTCCACGGGGATGATCACAGGCGCGCCGTCGACATAGGGGGGTAAGAGTTGCTGGGCGGCATCCTCGCCCAACTCGGCGATGAGGCGCGCACGCAGAAGCTCAAGCTCGTAATTGCCCCCCAGGTTAAAACTCATCACTTTGCCCCAGGCAAGGGTGTCAATTGGCGTCCAGGGGTCAGGGTCTATGCCCAGAATAGTAAACTCCAGCGGCAGGCGGTCGCGGTGAGTCTCGATATAGGCATTCACCCCGGCTGCGTAGGCCTCCAGGATGGCGCGCGTGTCATCATCCAAGGACGCCCAGTCTTTCTCGGCCGCCCGGCGCAGGCCGATGGTGCGCAAAAAGCGGTCAGTATCCAAAGTGGCATCACCCAATGCGGCGCTGAGGGTCCCGTTGCCAATACGCCGATTGAATTCCATGTGCCACAGGCGATCCTGGGCATGGACATAGCCTTGAGTAAAGAACAGGTCATGCTCATTTTGCGCGTAGATGTGGGGCACGCCCCACTCGTCCCGGATGACCTCGACCGATGCCTGCAGGCCAGAGACAGCCAACGTTCCATTGACCTGTGGCCAGGGACGGCGCACGAACCAGGCCCCAACCCCCGCCAGGACGACTGCAATGACCAGCAGTCCCACTCCAACTATGAGGAGCACTTTGCAAAAGCGTCTCACGACTCTCCCCCTTCCTACTACTGTAACGGGGCAAGTCTTTGCGCCCCGGCAGACAACGCATTCCCTTGAAACCCAGCCCAGACTGGTCACCCTGGTGGCACGGCCGTGAACCAAGACAAGCCCACCATGGGGATATAGCACAATCCCGGTCCAAAGTCAAACAGATGCTTCATTCGAGATGCATCAGCTACCCAAACCTGGGACAGACCTCGTGTTTGGACCAGCGTCGATGTTTTGTCAATTGTGTCTGGTCTTTGTATAATAGCTCTTGGTCTGCGCGTTCTGCGCGCGTTCTAGCGGATTTGGGCCTGCAAAAAGAAGCGTTTTTATGACCTTTGACAACGGTAGAAGTCTATTTCCCTTTTGGAAGAGGATTCCCCTAGCTTCTCGGACCCAACGGGGGTTGAAGTTGTTGGTCATGGCCCTGGTGGCAACAGGACTTGCGCTTTTGCTTTCGCCGTCAGCGACGAGGGTATTGGCCAGGCACCAGTCGCCTGTCTCTCCCGTGTCACCACTGCCGACCGAGACACAGCAACCCCCTAAACCTACCCCGACGGCGCCGGTCAATACACCAACGCCTAGCCCGGAGACTCCGGCCCCTGCAGACAACCAGCTACCCCAAACCAGTGAACGCAGTACGGCGCTGCTGGTGGCAGGCGGGATTGTGTTGGCCGGGCTGATTGTGGGCGCTGTGGTTTTGCTGTTGAGTGGGCAGCCGCCTGATGAGGCGACGCCTTAGGCATTGACTATGCCAGGCAAAACGGAAGCAACGACCAGCTAAGGAGTTATGTCATTTTGACCCGATTACCTTGTATGCTTCGTGCTTTGGAACCAATATTGACTGCCCTACGTCTTCGGGCTGGACGGGCCACAACGTGGTTGCCCTGGCTGTCACTGGCCTTGGTAGTAGCGGCTGTACTGTCGCCAGGGACCGTTACTGCATCGATACTGGCATTTCAGTCGTCTCCGGCAGCCACGCCGTTGCCCCCAACAGCGACGCCACCTCCTCCTCCTCCGCCGCCGACAGCGACGCCGATTCCGCCGACACCGGGAGCACCGACACTGGGAGCGCCGACACCTGCTCCCCCGACGCTCGTGCCCACGCCGACACCCATACCAGGACAACCCACTCAGCCAGCGCCAGCGCCTACCGTTCCACTGACGGCAACCCCAACGCTGCTAGCGTTCCCAACGCAGACTCCCACGCTGCCGCCACCTCCCCCAACGCCGACATTGGTACAAATCTCTGAAGGTAGCGCCAATGAGCCAATCATCAACTGGGTCAAATTCTGGGATACTATAGCGGTAACACTCGCCTATCCCTGGCTCTGCTGTGGCGTCGCACTCTTGCTCTTGGTACCGGTGATCTTGCTTTATCTGGAGATCAAGGGGCGACGTCCGCCATCCAGGCCACCCGAGGCAGTGCCAGAAGCGAACAAAGGCAGCCAGGAATGAGGGATGGGACATGAGGAATGAAGCGACCTGGGGCGCACTGGTTGCGTTAATCCTGGTCGCTTTTTTGTTGCGCACACCCCACCTAGATACCCAAAGTCTGTGGCGGGACGAGGTGGATGTGATTCGGCTGGCCAACGAGCCCACTCCACAACTAATCAGGAACTTGGTCCGGGCCGGACACAACGGCCCCCTATACTACCTTGTGATGGGAGGCTGGCTGAGCCTGGTGGGTGAGAGCGAATTCGCGTTGCGCTACCTTTCGCTGTGCTCTGGCGTTTTAGCTGTACCCCTCGCGTACCGGGCAGGAAGGCGGCTGGTGGGACGTCGGGCAGCTCTTATGGCTACGGCCCTGATGGCGATTTCTCCCTACCTGATCTGGTACAGCCAGGACGCCAAAATGTACGCCCTGGTGACTGCACTGACACTGTCAGCGATGACCTGCCTGCTTGAAGCTTTGGCAACAAGAGGAACCCGGTGGTGGGTGGGTTTCGTCGCTTTTGCCAGTCTGTCACTCTACGTCCATATGCTATCGGCCTTGATGATCCCCGTGTACCTGTTGGCGTTTATCCTAGCACAACCCAGCCTGACCAGGCAATGGCAATGGGGGCTGGTCGCATTTGGGCTGCTGACGCTGCCTTACCTGCCCTTGGCAATATGGCAGTTGCCATTGGTGCTGAACTCATACGATACAGGTCACGCTTTTTACCCCATCAAACAGATGTTATCCCTGTTGTTCAATCTCTACGCACGGGGAATAGCTATGGTAGGAAGCTGGGTGGTCGTAGCTGGATTTGTGTTTGCGATACTGGCGGGCCTCTTCATCTCGGCAGAGGCGAGTCGTCCCCGTCCAGGTGGACGTCGTTCGCGGCTTTTGTTGCTGTTTTGGCTGCTGTTCCCCATCCTCCTGATTTATTTGGTTTCGCTGAAGACGCCAGTCTTTGAGCCTCGCTACCTCATCTTCCTCACCCCGGCCTTCTATTTACTGACGGGGCTAGGTGTGATAGCTCTATCTCGACTGTCTTGGTTCGCTGCCGGATTGGCGCTGATCATCGTATTGGCATTCAGCCTGCTGGGTGTGTGGGTACAGGCGACAGCACCGCTTAAATCCGATTTCCGAGTAGCAGCGAGCTACGTTATGGCACACCGCCAAAACAACGCACCGATTATGTTCCAGATGCCCTATGTGCGCCACACGTTCGACTACTACTTTGACGGTGACTACGTGGCCCTGGAAGGCCCCTGGGCGAACAACGGGGTGAGCGAGGCGCAAGTAGAGGACACGATGGCGCGGACGTTGGAGGCCTATCCGGAAGTCTGGCTGGTGGCCTCCGAGAGTTGGCTGTGGGATTCGCGCGATCTAACGCAGGCATGGCTCGACCAACACGCCCAACTGATCGAATCGGCCAGCTTTGCATTGGTTGACGTGTATCATTACAAGGTGCAAATTAACACATCGGCAAATTAGTATCCCATCACAGAGATTATGCCCGCAACTCGCCTCTGGGGAATACACCAAAGCCCGTACCCATATGGGCTTTGTTAGCTTATCAAAACCACTTTGACGGGGCGTGAGCAGAATCGATCCGCTGGCTCAGACTTGCTGCTTATTGATTCCAGGTTTCAAGGAGGTGCCTCGATGCGCTTGGGCGACCTGATGAAGAACTGGCGCTCGCCGGGAAAGCGTCGACAGATTGGATTGGTGCTGAGTGGGGGTGCCGTGCGGGGCGCGGCGCACCTGGGCGTGTTACAGATGTTCGACAAAGAAGGCATCCGACCTGACCTGGTGGTGGGCGCTAGTGCGGGGTCAGTGGTCGGCGGGCTCTACTGCGCCGGGCTATCACCGCTGGAACTGCAGCAGATCGGAAAGGAGATGCAGTGGGGGCGTCTCGGACGTCTCGTGCGACCGGGACTCGGCTTTTTTGACCTCAGCCGCACGGAAGAGGTCATAGACGAGCTGACGGGGGGCGCTACCATCGAGGAACTGAGCATCCCCTTCGCCGCGGTTGCGGTTGACATCCTCAGCCGCGAATTGATTGTGCTCCGTCAGGGGTCATTGGCACGAGCCATCCGGGCTAGCTGCTCGCTGCCGGGCATATTCACCCCGCTGGAAGACGACAACCGGCTCTTGATTGACGGCGGCGCCCTGAATAACCTGCCAGTCGGCGTGGCTCAGGACATGGGAGGCGACTACCTAATCGCGGTGGACTTGGTGCCCCCACCTATAGCGCCCATGCAACGACCTGAAAACATCTTCGAGATGTGGGGCCTGTCCATCTACACCGTGATGCGGGCGCGGTACATCGAAGCGCACCTGGCGGACGTGCACATCCAACCCGATATCGCAAACACCAGCTTCTTTGACTTCGGTCAATTTGACTTGCTGGTGCAGAAGGGACGCGAAGCGGCGCTGGAGCACGTGGGACGCATTAAAGCGGACCTGGGTATGAGGGAATAGAGGCGTTGGCAGAGCGTTCAGAGATGGGAGGCTGTGCCCTTTTTTACCTGGCTCTAGCCAGCGAAGACGCTCACCGCCACCGCACCCTGGATCGGCAGGTGACGCGTCTATTAGGGTACATTGCCCGGGTTGGGGGGATTAGGGGACATCCTTTGATCTATCCCCAAAGCCAGTCCTAGCGCGCTGCCAACTTTTGCAGTCCGCCCTGGCTTGTAGGGATCCCGCTCAAATCAGGCTTGCCATTCGCCTCCAATTGTGGTAGACTGCCAGTGTATGCCCCCGTAGCTCAGTGGATAGAGCGGCGGCCTCCGGAGCCGTGCGCGGGCGTTCGAGTCGCCCCGGGGGTACACGAGAGGGCCTCGACCTGTCGGCCGAGGCCCTCTGACATTCTCCCGCTACCCCCCATCACGTCGATCAGACATCGCTCCTCTACTCGGCCAATGTCTCTATAAGTGCACGGGCGACAAGGGTGTGAGCTAGTTCATTGGGATGTCCATCCGTTTCCGATAAGCGCAGATCTGCTGGGGGATAGACAGAAAAATGATCAAACAAATCTACGACTACAAAATCCCGGTCCTGGCCCAAAGCTGATACCCGTTCGTGTAAATCCAGATATGGGTAAGTGTCCCAGTTGTGCCATAAATCAGGGAAAATCAGAAGAATCACCCTTGCATGACTTTGATCGGCCATGTCTTTGATGTCTTCAAACCCTTCGACCACGCTTTCCCAACTCCTTCTATCTGAATGCAGGTATTGGTAATAGTCGCCTCCCCCCTTGCTTAGAATTTCAATGCGTTTCTTTGCTCTGGCCATCAGACGCAAGACGTGAGAGTGCTGCCACCAGCTTGGTTCTCGAAAATAAGAAGGTATCTGTTGTATTGGTTCCACTTCTGGATCGTTGAGCACATAGCCTACGACGATTGTTTCTGGCTTCCAGGACAAGCCTTTGTGTTCAAGTGTTGCCACTTCGTCCTTGATGGCGTAGCCCGGAACAGCCAGATTTAGAACCGTATAGTCTTGACCTTGATATTTAAGCTCCTCTTCCAGCACAACTGGAAAAACTTCTTGTTGTGGAATACCGAAACCGAAAGTGAAAGAGTCCCCGAGCACTACTATGCGATGGTCGTGCGGTGGGTCAGGTTCGTCACCCCGCATACCGTAACTGTTCGTTTTCACCCACACGCCGTGAGCCTGGGTCCCGATATTGGGAACCAGCTCATAATCTAAACCTGGAATGTCTGATGGTTGGTAGATGATGTCACGTGCGACATTGGGAAGTTCACTGGGAGGAGGCCGATAGTCAATCGGCATGAACCGCCGCAGTAATAATTCTATGATTCCTAATGTAATGAGCAGCGTCGCGGATAGGATGAGTATATTCTTAAGGGATCTGATCATGCTCGCTCCGAGTCGCCTGTTCTCTCGATCTGGGACATCGCATTTATGGCTTGGGAATGACTCCTGGTGGCGCTTCATCAACTATTGACATTATACTGTACTTCCTTGTGAAAATCTATTGGATCAACCCTCAGATGCCCCAGCAAAAAAGGCCATCCTGACTAGGATGGCCTTGGGACCGCACAAAAGAAGCCGCTGCCTTGTGCCTTGCAGCTACAAGGACAACGGCAGCCTGTTGGAATGGCGACGGGTGGATTTGAACCACCGACCAAGGGCTTATGAGTCCCCTGCTCTGACCACTGAGCTACGTCGCCGATCAAATGAGCCGCATAGGACTCGAACCTATAACCCGCTGATTAAGAGTCAGCTGCTCTACCAATTGAGCTAGCGGCCCAAAGAAACAACGTAAAAAGTATAGCACAACCCCGCGTGATCCGTCAAATCCAATGCTCACGGGAGCTCCAGGAACTCGTGGGAACTCGCAGAGTCTTACCAGATAGATAGTCGAGGCTGAGTGGTCTCAGACCTGGCTAAGCCTTGCGCTGAAGCTACGTTTTTTGCCTATTCACCCCAGCCGCGTAAAATACAAGGTGATGCGAACACTACTCGATGCGGTGGTCCGTCTGAGGTCCAGTCCAGCAAGCACGAAGCCCAGGAACTTCAGCCTGATCGATTTGGGCACCGACACCGTCAAAGCGGTGGTGGTGTGCCGGGAAAATAAGGGGGCGCGGGTGCTGGGCTACGGCTTTGCCCCGACGGAGGGGCACGACCTGGGCGGGGGACGTGCCGAATTGGTGGTCCTGGCGGCCGCCACTGATGCGGCGCTGGTGGCCGCCGAGGATCAGACGGAAAGGTTGGGACCCGGTAAAGTGGTGCCCGACGAGGCGCTCTTTTGCATACCGGCCCGACTCACACGCGGCGAGTGTCTCACAGTGCGACAAACCCGGGCCGAGCCGAGGGTGCCCATCGCCCCGCAAGAGGTGAAGAGCACGTGGGAGCGGATGGAACGGTTGGCACGCGAGCGGCTGCCCCTGATGGGGGATGATGACGAGAGTTGGAAACCCCTGGCCATCACGCCAGGGGCGATCACCGTGGACGGCCACCAAGTCACCGATCCCGTCGCGCTGAAGGGGGAAGAGTTGTCGCTATCCGCCTTCGGGATGGCTGTGCGGCCGTCGGCGCTGCGGACAGTCGAGGCGATTGCTGAACGGCTGGATGTGACGCTTGTGGACGCAGTGGCGGCTCCCCAAGCACTGGCAAACGCAGTGCCTCAGCGAGAGGGGATTCTTCTGGACGTCGGGGCCGAGGGAACGAGTGTGCACGTGATCCAGCTCGGTATGCTGGTGGCAACAGGCTGGTGGCCGCAAGGGGGAGCGTTCTTCACGGGGAGTCTGGCGCGTACTTTTCGCTGTCCACTGGATGAGGCAGAGGCGCTGAAGCGGGCCTATGCTGACCACGCTCTCTCAGCACGAGACCACGACCTGGTTAGCCGGTCGTTGGTCGGGCCGGTGGCCGCCTGGCGGGAGGCCTTGATCGCCAGGTTGCATCAAGTGATCAGGGAAGTGTCCGCGTGCCGCCCGGCGAACAGGCCGCTGAACTCCAACAACGCTGGTTCGCTCCCGGGCCGCATCTATCTCACCGGCGGTGGGAGTCTGCTTCCTGATCTGGCGCAGGCGCTGGGCTCAATGGAAACGACACCCACCCTCCGCTTTCGACGGTCTTTAGAAATCGAATCACTGGGCCCCAGGCTCGGTGCCCAGCTATCAGGTCAGTCCGTCCTGCTGGATGTGCCCCCACACCCTCTGAGTGACCTGCTGGCGACGGCTATGAGCCTGGCGACTTGCCTGGAGTGACATAGACAGGATTATGGAACAAATCATCTACCTGGAAGCTGACGACGACATCCCCGTTATTCGTGATCGGTTAGAGTGGGCCCAGGCACAGCGAGTCGTACTGGTGGTGCCCGCCAAGAACCGCGCCTTGCGCAGTCTGGTCAATCTTAAACTCGTGAGAAGACATGCGCGCAACGAATCGCTTAAGGTGGCCCTAGTCACCAGGGACCCCAAGATCATCGAGTTGAGCCGCGAAGCCGGTCTGGTCACCTTTGGCTCGGTGGAGGCGGCGCAGCGCTCGCATTGGCTGTCCGATGATGGAGCCAAGGCCGAGGTGCAAGCTTACGATCGCCCGACAGCAGAAGTAGAAGGAGAGTTGGAGGCAAGCCTCGATCTGCCCGAACGCCCCGTGAAAGACGTGCGCCGCCCCAGACGTATGCCCCGCTTCCGTCAGCGCTATGAAGGGGGCGTCCCCAGGGCAATACTGGCCTTGGGATTCCTGGTCCTCACGCTGCTGGTGGTAGGCACCATCGCGGCGGTGTTGGTGGTGATCTATCCCGAGGCGCGAATTCAACTCTCGCCGGCCACGGAAGCGGTCGTCGCCGAGCTAGTCGTCCATGCCAACCCGGAGGCCGAGGGGATTGATTACACCGCCCTGGACATCCCAGCCCGGCTGGTCCAGGTTGAAATACGTGATATGGGCCGTATCCCACCTGCTACGACCCAGGACCTACCGGCCGACAAGGCGCGGGGAACAGTCACCTTCGTCAACCGGACCAACCAGGAGCTGAGCATACCCGTGAGCACCACACTGAGTACATCCAGTGGTACGACGGTGCGCTTCCTGACTGTGCAAACCACCACAGTCCCGGCAGCTTTCAATGCCATCACCCAAACTGAGGTGATTGCAGTCGACCCGGGCCCGATCGGAAATGTAGGCGCGGGTCAGATCAATCGCATCCCCGACCCCGGTCTGGACCGCCAGGTCACGGTCATCAACGAAGCGCCAATGGGCGGGGGTACTATGGCCCCGGCCGGGGTAGTCACCCGTGCCGACAAGGACCGTCTGCAGGCGATCGTCTTGCAGCAGATCCAGCAGGAAGGATACAGCCAATTACTGGAGGGACTGGCCGAGCAGGAGTTCATCCCCCCCGAGTCGCTCATCGTCATCCCCCTGGATGCGGTATACAGTCCCAGCCTGGACGGCGAGGTGACAGACCTCCTGACGCTGGAGATGAGGGCCGTGGTGCGTGGCACGGCTATCGCCGGGCAGAACGCCAATCAGCTAGCCCTGGCGGCGCTGCAAACCCAAATATCTCCCAACTACCGGCTGGACCCGCTCAGCCTCGAGTTCGTAGCTGGCGAGGTGACGGGGGTAGAAGACCGGGCTGTCAGTTTTGAGATGCACGCGGCCGGCGAGGCTGTAGCCCAGATCGACGACCGCCAGGTAGCCCAGGACGTGCGCGGCCTTCCCATCGAAGAAGCACTCAGCTACCTGCGCCAACAACTGCCGCTATCAGGAGACCCGGTGGTTGTGGTGGAACCCGACTGGCTGGGACGTCTGCCGTGGTTTCCCTTCCGCATCGCGGTAGATGTCGTAGAATAAAACGTAAGGCGAGAGACCGGGTTATTGGGAAGTACCCAATCTCAAGAAGAATGCAAATGTCCGAAGTCAGGTCCCCTCAGTCAGCCCCGGACACCGGGCAGCATAGGACACGTGAGTCGCCAGGGCGAGTGATGGCGCTGGATGTAGGCGAGCGCCGGATCGGCGTAGCAGTCAGCGATCCAACTGGCACGCTGGCCACACCCCACAGTGTCATACGACGTCGCTCAAAAGCAGAAGACTTTGCAAGAGTGGCCCGCCTGGTGGCGGAACTGGATGTCGAGCGTGTGGTGGTAGGGTTGCCGCTGTCGCTGAACGGGGAAATGGGACCCCAGGCCCGACGAGTGACTCGCTATGCGCAGGCAATGGCTGAGACGTTGGAGGTCCCATTAGGTTTTCACGATGAACGCTATTCTACCATCACGGCTGATGCGCTGTTGATGGAGAGTGACCGCAAGCGACGCGTGCCGATTGACGCTGCCGCTGCTGCTGTTATTCTGCAGGATTACCTGGACCAATCAGACACTGGAGCGTGAGGACCAGAGATTGCATTTTGCTGGCTCGCTAACTCCCCTGGAAGGTGGGCATGTACATTGTTCTAAGAGTATTGCGCTTCTTTTTTCGTTTCCTCCTCTTTGTGGTTGCGCTTGCAGCGATAGTTGTCATCGTAGGTGGAGGCATCTGGTATTTCCGAACACAGGGTCAGGGAGCGACAACTATCGCTCTCGACGAAATGCCCGGCGGCCGTGAGCCGGAAGGCATAGAAGACCTAGCATTAAGTCTATACCTGCAATCGCGCGCCGACGAGATCAACGAGCCGATCAGCGAGGATCCGTCGTCGGTTAGCTTCATTATCGAGACAGGAGAGACGGCCGTCGGCATTGCGGAGCGTCTGGAAGGATTGCAACTGATCACCGATGCAACCCTGTTCCGCCGCTTTCTCCAATATCACGGGCTGGATGCGTCGCTTGAGGCAGGCGAGTATCAACTCAGGCGCAATATGACGATGCGCGAAATCGCAGAGGCCTTGCAGCACAGTCGCATGGTGGAAGTGATCATCACCATCCCGGAGGGCTGGCGGGCCGAGCAGGTCGCTGATCTCCTGACTGCCGAGAACATCATGGACGGCAGTGTTTTCCTGGCAGCGGTACGACAGGGCGATGTCGTTGACCATGCGCTGTTGGCCGATCATCCGCCTGGCGCCACCCTCGAGGGCTATCTATTCCCCGAAACATACCGCCTGCCGGCCCAGGCCACTCCCGAAGATTTGTTGACTCGTATGCTGGATACGATGCAAGCGCGGTTGCCCATCGGTTGGGAAGGGATGGCTTCAGCTCAAGGGCTCACGCTCTACGATGTGCTAACCTTGGCCTCGATCGTCGAACGCGAGGCAGTGGTGCCCGCGGAGCGCCCGCTGATTGCCAACGTATACCTCAATCGCATCCAGCAGGACATGTATCTGAACGCCGACCCTACGGTTCAATATGCCATGGGCTACCAACCCGAAACAGGTCAATGGTGGAAGACACCCGTCACCCTCGAGGAATATGAGAACGTGAACTCTCCCTTCAACACATACCTCTACCCGGGCCTGCCACCCGGTCCGATCGCCAGCCCCGGTGCCAGTTCGATTATGGCGGTTCTGCAGCCAGCTCAGACTTCATACCTCTATTTCTTAGGACGCGGAGACGGCTCCCACATCTTCGCCGAAACCTACGAAGAGCACCAACGCAACCTAGAGATCTACCAGGGGCAATGAGGCCGGTAGACGGTGGACAGAGTGCGCCACAGTCTCGCGGTGCGCGCTAGTGCCCTCAGGCTGTATTCCACTTGTGCGATACCTGCCATCGCCGCACAATTGACCTCGCTTGACGTCCAACGTCATATCCCCATGCACCATCTCCGGTAACCTGATTTTACGCTCTTTTCACGCTAAATTTGCCCTTGATGTACCCACAGCTACCTCATCCGGTCCTAAACTGGTAGAGTGACCAAATCCCCATCAAACGGGCGGTTCGACTGCAACCGAAGATCTGGAGAGCTGGAACCAGCTCGTTACTGAAAGTCCCTGAGCACTCTAGTACTGATTACGGTCAATGAGACTAAACTGAGCGTCCCCACTGCTGATTACGTGACCGATCCAGAACGGCCTAACGTCCTGACCTTTACCGGGAGTGTGCAAGACGATCCCCATCCCTCACCGCTGCGCCGCAGCACCACCATTAACACCATCCAGGGCGTCCAATATCGTGTGGCGGGCAGCTCGTGGGCGGAAGCCCAACCCGGCGATGGAGCTTTCGACACGTATTCAGAATCTTTCACGTTTACCACGCCTCCCATGCCCAGCGGCGACCTGACCGTGGAGTTGCTGGTAATCGACACGGCGGGCAACCAGTTGACCCAGCCTATTGATACTGTGTCAGTGGTAGATCCCGTCCACGCTATTCTAGACACGGTGTGGACGCGGTTGGAACAACATAGCGATGGGGGCCAAATAACCCAGATCCTCTACAGCGGCCAGGGGACTTCATCGACCAGTTACGTCGCGGGCATTTTCTTTCGAATTGATGAGGGGCTGTGGCAACCTCTCGGCGCTGATGATGGCGCTTTTGATGAGTCTCAAGAAGACTTCAGCATCACCATAGACCTCACAGCTTTGAGTCCTGGTGTTAACGAGATCCAGGCCTACGCGGTCGATGGCGAAGGCAATATGGAGACTTCTCCAGCTACCGACACGATCTCTGTTCAGGCACTGCCTGAGCACGTCTTTCTGCACTTTCTGGTCGTTGGAAGGTAGAGAATCCAAAGTCCCCCTCAGAGACAGATTGTAGGGCCACCAGTTCTGCGGTATAATGGGCAGCATAGACACCGGAACTCCAGTAGACTTTCGGTGTCTTGAGAGACTGCTAGTGCCTACTGTTGACCATGATTATCTACCCGGCAATTGACTTACGTGGCGGGCGCTGCGTGCGCCTGGTGCAAGGGGATCCCCACGCCGAGACAGTCGTCAGCGACGATCCGATCGGTACCGCCCGGCGCTGGGTGAGTCTGGGTGCTGAATGGCTTCACGTGGTTAACCTGGATGGCGCCTTCGGCGACACGGCGAGAGCAGGGAAAAACGTCGAGGCGCTAGGTGCCATCCTCACTGCAGTGAACGTGCCAATCCAGTTTGGAGGTGGGCTACGTACCGCAGCTGATATCGAAGCCGCCCTGGCACTGGGCGTGGCGAGAGTGCTCATTGGCACAGCAGCCGTCACTAACCCGTCGCTGGTCCAGGAGGTGTTGACGCGCTATGGTGCCGAGCGAGTCGCGCTGGCCATTGATGCGCGGGATGGACAAATCGCCACCCATGGGTGGCAGCAACTGAGCGAAATAACGGCCAATACTCTGGCTCTGCAAATGAAGGCACTGGGGGTAACGCGAGTCGTCTACACAGACATCACCCGTGACGGCATGTTGACGGGCGTCAACGCGGCGGCCTGCGCCGCGCTGGCCATCGAAAGCGGCTTGGCGGTCATCGCCTCGGGTGGTGTGGCCTCCCTAGAGGACGTGCACCGGGTGAAGGAGGTTGCGGACAGCGGTGTGGAAGGCCTGATCATCGGCAAAGCGCTGTATGCCGGGGAGATAGACTTGTCTACGGCCCTGGAGGTAGCCTACTCGTGAGAGAACCACAAGCCTGGACAGTCCTCGAATCAGAGGTGATTGTTGACCACCGTTTCATTCGCATCCGTGAGGACCTACTCGAACATCCAGAAGACGGTCGGCGTTTTCACTATATTTATCTTCAAAGTCCAACCGACGCAGTGGCCACCGTGCCGCTCACCGATGATGGCTGCGTGATTCTCACGCGCCAATATCGACACCCCATTGGTCGCATCATCTACGACCTTCCGGCCGGTCGACCCGAGGCAGGTGAGTCGCCGCAGCAAGCTGCGGCGCGTGAGTTGGAAGAGGAGACGGGTTATCGGGCTGCCACATGGCAGAAGCTGGCCTACTTCAACCAGTTTCCAGGTGCGATGCAGGTCGGCACGCATCTGTTTCTGGCCCAAGAGTTAAGGCTGGGAAAGCAACACCTCGACAGGTATGAAGACGTGGAAGTGGTTAAGATGCCCCTTGCCGAAGCGATGGGTCTGGTGATGACCGGTCAGGTGATAGACGGCTCAATGATGCTGGGCCTGCTCTTGGTGGCACACAAAGGTCTGGCGCCATAAGGAGGCCTATGCTCGCCAAGCGGATTATCCCTTGTCTCGATGTAAAAGATGGTCGCGTGGTAAAAGGTGTCCAGTTTGTGAACCTGCGCGATGCGGGAGATCCCGTGGAACAGGCCCAAGTCTACGATGCAGAAGGAGCCGACGAACTGGTCTTTCTAGACATCACCGCCAGCCACGAACAGCGCGGGTTGACCCTGGAAATGGCTCGTCGGGTGGCAGAGACGGTCTTTATCCCCTTCACCGTTGGCGGTGGCATCCGCAGCGTGGCCGACATGCGGGCCATCATCGCCACCGGCGCGGACAAAGTCAGCATCAATACCGCGGCGGTTCACGAGCCGGACCTCATCACCCAGGGAGCGCGCGCCTTCGGCAGCAACGCGATCGTGGTCGCAATTGACGCCCGCCGCCGCATTGACACGTCATTGCTGGCCTGGGAGACGACCACCCATGGCGGGCGACAGCGCACTGGTCTGGACGCCATCGTGTGGGCATGTGAGTGCGAGCGGCGCGGCGCCGGGGAAATACTGCTGACGAGTATGGACGCCGACGGCACCCAGGCGGGTTACGATATCGCGTTGACCCAAGCGATTGCCAACGCGGTCAGCGTCCCGGTCATCGCCAGCGGCGGGGCTGGCGCGTTGGAACATTTTCACCAGGTGTTGACGGATGGCTGCGCCGACGCCGCATTGGTTGCCAGCCTTTTCCACTTCCAGAAACTGTCGATCGCTCAGGTGAAGACGTACCTGGCCAAGCAAGGCGTTTGGGTAAGAGAATGAATTCAAGCATAAATTGGGATGATCGGGGGTTGGTCGCGGCCATTGTGCAAGATGCCGAGACAGGCGAGGTGCTGATGCTGGCATATATGAACGCCGAGTCGCTGAAACGGACGCTGGAGACAGGCGAGACGTGGTTCTGGAGTCGCAGCCGGCAGGAGTTGTGGCACAAGGGCGCCAGCAGCGGCAACACTCAGCGAGTAGTGGACATCCGCTACGATTGCGACGGAGATGCGCTGCTAGTGCGCGTGACCCCAGCCGGGCCAGCGTGCCATACCGGGAAGGTGAGTTGCTTCTATCGAAATCTGAATGAGCCTGAACTGGCCAACAGTGGGGAGCATTAAAGCCCAACGGAAAAGAGCCCTCGTGCACCTCGTCTGTCTGGAACCAGTTCCTCCCGAAGAGGATATACTATGCCTGCCGCCAGCCTGCTCCCCCTCAGTCCATGAACTTCATGTCCTCGTCTTCTTCCAAATCTTTCGCTTCTGCCACCCGCTCAGAGCGGTCCATCCTTGCGCGCTCCCGCGCTTGGCGCTCCAACCGCCGACTCGCAGGAGCCAACAGAACGAGCAAAGTCGCGGACAGTAGCGTGGTAAAAACAGCGATGGAATAAAAACCGGTGCCCACCGCCATACCAATGGCCGCCACCAGCCAGATACTGGCGGCTGTGGTTAGTCCCCGGACATGCCCCTTAGCCTGCAAGAGGGCACCTGCGCCCAAGAAGCCCACACCGGTCACAATCTGAGCAGCAACGCGAGCCGTATCCTGGGCTGCCCCTCTGAGTGGAAAGCCCTCGATGGACAAAATGGTAAACACGCATGAGCTAATGGCGATCAGCATGTTCGTGCGCAGACCGGCAGGGTGACCTCCCCATACTCTTTCCAGACCGACAATAGCGCCCAGTAGGGCAGCCAGAGCGATCTTGATTAAAATTTCCCAATCCAACGGCTGGAAATAGACCATCCAGTCTGGACCTTGCCCTATACACTAGCATCCCGCCCAAGACCCTGGGATGCAAGATCATCGCCCTCGCAGCATACCGCCCGGCAGTCTGAGGATTCGCTTTAGGAGCCCCTTCTTCAAGGAGCGATCGGGCAGGTTCTCGATGCCCTCTTCATAGGCAGCAATGGCTGGCAACCATTGACCCTGCTTCAGCCGCAGTCGGCTGAGCGCCTGCCAGGCATACATAGCCGAGTCGCTGTCGCCGACCTGCTCGAACATGGTGGCCGACTGCTTGTAGGCATCAACCGCTTCTTCGTAGCGTTCCTGGCCCTCATAGACGCTACCTAGGTTGCCAATAACCTGGGCCTTGCCCTTGACATTGCCCAGTTCCACAAGAATGAGGTAAGCTTTATCCAGCGCGGCCTCGGCCTGTACCCATTCGGCCAATTCACGGCGCGTGACCCCCATATCATTGAGGATCTCAGCCGCTCGCTGGCGGTCTCCGGCGGCTTCGGCTGCGGCATAGGCCTCAGCGAGCGCCTGCGCCGAATCCTCAAAGCGACCCGCTCGAAAATGCGTAATCCCCAGTGCGTGCAGTTTT
>Ga0209536_100003522_pt1 | contig 25112 bp, 24 predicted proteins | sample DeeMarSeWOR28_12_FD_187461 | JGI IMG/M metagenome (GOLD analysis project Ga0209536, IMG submission 187461) | Marine sediment microbial communities from White Oak River estuary, North Carolina - WOR-2-8_12 (SPAdes) (version 2) | ecosystem: Environmental > Aquatic > Marine > Intertidal zone >...
GGGCAGCGCCATTCCAATCGCCTCGCAGAGGCAGTTCATCGAGTTGGCGGTAAACATCCCCGAGCAGCTTCCCTGGCCGGGGCATGCCTTGTGCTCAAGCTCCTCTAACTTCTCTTTGTCAATCGTGCCGGCGTTGAGCGCAGCTACACCCTCGAATACGCTGATAAGATCGACAGTCTTCCCGTCGTCCGTCTTGCCCGCGGCCATGGGTCCGCCCGAGACGAAGATTGTCGGGATGTTTAGCCTGACCGCCGCCATCAGCATCCCCGGGATGATCTTGTCGCAGTTGGGGATGCATATGAGGCCGTCAAAGCAGTGTGCCCGGGCCATTGTCTCAACCGAATCGGCGATGATTTCGCGCGAGGCCAGAGAATACTTCATACCCGTATGGCCCATGGCGATCCCGTCACAAACCGCGATGGTATTGAACTCGAAAGCAGCTCCTCCGGCGCTGCGAACAGAGGCCTTGACCACCTGTGCCACCTCGCGAAGGTGAATGTGGCCCGGCACTATCTCGCAGAAGCTGTTGGCGACGCCAATGAACGGCTTGTTGATATCTACATCACTGAGACCGCATGCATGAAGCAGGCTCCGATGGGGGGCTCGCTGGAAGTCCTTCTTTACTGTATCGCTTCTCATAATCCGGTTTCTCCAAAATTGTATAGCAGACTTCTTCAAAAATCAGAAGAACGCATTCTAACCGCTGACAAGAGGCGAATAAAGAAAAATCGGTTGTCTTAAGAAGGACAAAACATATAATGACCTGTGAAAAACGCTGTTTCAATAGACGTTACGGGAGATTAGACGATGAATCATATCGGAATCTACAGTCTCGTTGTGTGCATTGTGCTCTTGGCGGCCGGCTGTGCCGCGCCTTCCAGAAAGATCGTCAAGACCGAGGCCGGCCAACAAGAGACGATTAAGACTCAGGTTGAAACTAGAGAAACTGTCAGAACCGAAGTCGAGGCCGAACAGCAGGGGCCATCTATCAACTTGGAGTTGAAGTTCGTTGAGGCCGATTCGACGACCTACAGGGTGGCGCTGGAAAACGACAAGAGTGTGCAATGGGAAGGTGGCGCGAGCAAGCCGCCAGGCTTTGAAGGCGGACACACGGGCAACAAGATGGAAATAACCTTCACACAACAGATACAAAGCGTCGATGATCAAGGCAATGCCACTGCAAGAATTACGATCAAAGCACTGAAGTATATGGTAACGATCAAGAACAATGTCACTATGGATTTCGACAGCTCGAGGCAAGAAGATCGGAGCAGCCCCTTGAGCAAGCTGATAGGGCAGAGTTATACGATAGAGATCACGCCTTCGGGACTGGTTTCCAAGGTCTCCGATACGAACGACGCTCTTGCAGCGGTCAAGGGCGACTCAGCGGCCAACAATGTGGCCGTCAGACTGCTTTCGGCCGACGCCATCAAGGAACAACACACCATCCCGTCCCTGCCCGCTACGGGCAAGAGCCAAACGCGAGAAGGCGACAACTGGAGCAGCTTGAAGAGGGTCTCTTTCGATCTGATGGGAGCCAAATCGTACGAGAAGGTCTATACGCTCAAGGAGATTACAGATGTGGACAATCGCCGCCTTGCGGTCGCCGAGATGGAAGCCGTTGCCTCGGCCGAAGATGCCAAGCAATTGCACAGGCAGCAGGCTGCGACCGCAGGTCCTCTGTCGGCGATGTCCGACAGCACAGAGGAGTATACCGGCAGGCTTGAGCTGGATGTCACCGAGGGCAAGGTCCAGGAATGTCACGAGAAGCTCCTTGTGGAGTGGTTCATAGTCAACCCTAATCCGAAGGCCGATGAACCGCCCGCCGCTCTGAGAATGGCTGCGAGGCGTCTCTACAGCATCGAAAGAGTTGATTAAAAAGGGAAGAAGTTGAAACGCACACCGGTAGCTCTGACTGGTCTGTTGATGATTGCCCTGGCGGGATGTGGGCCGAGAGGCGATGTGGCAGGGCCGCTGGGCGCCGGCAGGGAGCTCTTGACGGTAGATTTTGAGAAGGGCCGGACGCTTGCCTACAAGTTTGCCTCAAGCAGAGACATAACGATCGGCTGGGATACATCGGTAACAACGCCACGACCGGGTGGGCGCACCGACGACAAATTCTCCGAGTCGATGGAGGTGGTCATGCTCTACAGGGCGACTGATGTCAACCACTATGGACTTACTACTATCGAGGCAACCTGTAAATCAGTGAGAGTCTCACGAAGCAAAGGTTCGCGAAAGGACGCCGTTCAGTCTCTGGCGGGCAGGACGTTCACGCTCGCGGTCGGGCCGACGGGCAGGATAGAGGATTATTCGCAACTGGATAAACTGCTCAAGCAGATCGGCGAAGAGGCGTTCCGCCCCGAAACCGACAGAGGCAGGATCAAGGAGCCCGACATGATTGGGGACTTTGTTGCTTGGCAATGGTTTCTGTGGGACGCAATCTCGAGTATAGAAAGACCCTCCGAAGGTGTAAAGGCCGGCCAGAGCTGGAAATCAAAACTGTCTGTGCCGACGCCTATGGTCATGCGAAAGGCCAGAGACGTCACCTACAGGCTCTCTGAAATCCGCCCGACCGCCAATGGCAGGCTTGCGGTAATTGGCAGTTCATATCAGCAGGCCGACTCGGTCCCTCGCAGCTGGCCGATACCCTACTGGGGCAGTTTTCAGATGGCCGGCCCGTTCGGCTTCTACAGAAATTACAAGATCCTGAGTCTGCACGGCCAAGGCGAAGAGCTTTTCAACATCGACGCCGGCAGAACTGAACGATACAAACAACAGTACGAACTTCAGTTGAGCGCCTCGTTGCTGCTTCCTCTGCCCGGGGCAAGCCCGAGGATAACTATCGATCAAAGTCTGACAATGGAGCTGCTTGACGATTGAATTGTGCGCCTGGCACATCGTCTGGCGCCAGACGAAAATACGAGAGAGAATTATGGAACGCAAGAATCTATGGGCTCCGTGGCGAATCGGATATATACAGGGCCTGGGTACCGAGCCCGGCAATGCGGATGACAACGAGACCACCGCAAGCCAAGACCGCGGCTGTTTCATCTGCCACAATCTGAAACACCCGGAGGACGACGACAAGAATCTTGTGCTGTGGCGCACGGACAACCATCTGGCAATCCTGAATCGCTACCCCTACAACAACGGGCATCTGCTGATAGCGCCGGTCAGGCACATCCCCGACCTGACTGATTTGAGCGACGAAGAACTGCTGGAAATGACCAAGCTGATCCGAGAATCGCAGAGGGCCCTGTCGTTGACGATAAAGCCGCACGGCTTCAACGTCGGTATGAACTTCGGTCGATGTGGCGGGGCGGGCCTGCCGGGGCATTTACATGTCCACGTTGTGCCGCGATGGGATGGCGACACAAATTTCATGCACGTGTGCGGCGATACAGATGTCATCAGCCAGAGCCTGGCCGAGCTTCTCGGTTTGCTCAGGCAGGTGAGCAAAGAACAGAACCTTCCCGCTTTGTGAAGGGCTATCTCAGGGGTGCCAAAAGTGTCGGAAGAACTCAGTCCATACGCCGTCACCGCCGAGAGCAGCCGGGGCCGTGCTCATTTTGAGAAGCCGCACTCCTATCGCTCGGATTTCGGGCGCGACCGCGACCGTATAATCCACTGCTCGGCATTTCGCCGGCTTGAAGGCAAGGCGCAGGTTTTCACTCCCGGCCTGGATGATTATTACAGGACACGTCTGACCCACAGCATCGAGGTGGCGCAGATCGGAAGGACCATTGCCAGAGAGCTTGCTCTCAACGAAAGTCTGACCGAGGCGATATGTCTGGCGCACGATTTGGGGCACTCGCCGTTCGGGCACAACGGCGAAAAAGTACTCAACGATTTGCTGAGCGAGTTTGGCGGATTCGAGCATAACCGCCAGACGCTAAGGACAGTCGACTTGCTCGAGCATCCGTACCCGGGGTTTGTGGGGCTGAACCTTATGTACGAGACCAGGCTTGGATTGGCCAAGCACAGGAGTACGTATGATCAGCCGCAGGGGCAGCTCTTTAGCGAGAAGAACTGCTCGCTCGAAGGACAGATCGCCGACCTTGCGGACCGTATAGCCTATAACTGTCACGATCTCGAAGACGGCATGCGGGCCAGGCTGATCGGCCCAGAGCAATTGAAAGGTGTCAAGATCTTCGCCGAAGCAGAGAGGTCAATCGATGCTGAGATGATTGGCGATTTGACTATCCGCAGAACAAGAACCGCAAAGGCGATCATCGACAAGCTCGTCAGTGATTGTCTCGACGCAAGCAAGAAAACACTTGCAGAAACCGACCCGAAGACGGTGGATGAGGTTTGCCGGAGAAGTGAGAACTTGATTGTACTTTCAGCCCGGCGCGATGCCGAGCTTGCCGAGCTTGAAGAATTCCTGATGCAGAACTTCTATCTGCACGAGACTCTGAGGGCAACGGCAGATAAGGTCAAAGACTGGCTCGAGCAACTTTTTGAAAAGCTGTGCCGCGAGCCTGAGCTGATGCCGCGTTACTTCAGGCGGTTCATACCCGAGCAGGGTTTGCAAAGGGCCGTATGCGATTACATCGCGGGCATGACCGACAGGTTCGCCCTCAAAACTCTACAGGAAATCCCAGCCGGGGCCAACTGATGGCCTGGATAAAGGATATGCGGCCCCAGGTCCGTTAACCGGTCAGTCCAGTTCGGTCAGGTAGATATTCCGAAATCGGTATTGCCCGCCTCCGGGTACCTCGGCCTGAATAGCGATGAAACCCTCTTTAGGATCACCCAGGCCATCCGCTTGCCAGGCGTGCTTGCCGTTTATCTCCAGCGAGGCCTTAGTAGCCTGCACGGTGAGCTTGAACTTGTTCCAGTCACCATCCTTGACAAGTCCCTCGCTTTGGGCTCCCTCCAGAGAGCCTACGTTGCCCTCCATGCCCTGTCGCAGATTGACCTGGTAACGATTGGGCCAGGGTCGTCCCTCCGGCACAGTATCGTAGCGGAAATACACACCACTGTCCCACTTGTTGTCCCGAAGCGCCTTCCATTCGAACTCGAGAATGAAATCGCCATACTTCTTTTCGGTCTGCACCAACCCATTGCCCGCTGTGAGCAGGATGTCTCCGTCGTCGACGGTCGCTTCGCATTTGATGATCGTCCAGCCGTCCAGGGTTTTTCCGTCGAACAGCGCGACGCGCTTGCCTTCGCCCTCTAAAATCGCACAAGATGTCAACAATGCTGCCATGCCCACGATGCTGAACAACGTAATCGATGCCTTCATAAGATCTCCAATATTGCGCTGCTGGCCAATCTGAAAGTTCAATCGTCCACGCACGATTGATTTGGTGGTTATTAGACTGCATCTTTCGATGGATTTCAAGTGAGATCGCCTTTAGTTTCTCGATTCGTTGCTCGGGGCGATATAGATGCTCGCAGGCCCCTCTCGGTCACCTCACCGGTTTTTCAAACAGGCGATGGCGGAAGATCCATAGCAGAAAGCATGTGACCACAACAAAAAGAAACTCGGTAGACTCTTCCCAGAAGGTAAACCACACCAAGTCTTGACTGTACGTCGCAGTTAAGAGGCTCCGAAACATCCCAAATCCCAACAGCCCCACACCGGCGGAAAAGAATACCTTGGCCAGTGGCAGGGGATTTGTCTTGTTGAGGACGAGGATCAAAAGCGATGTACACAAGAGGACCATAGCCGCAGTAGGGCAATACCGCATCTCAGACAGTTGATAGATAAACCTCCGTGAATAGTGATAGAACGTATCAAATATCATCGTGTTGTACGATACGTCATACCAACTGCCGAACAAAGGCACAAGTAGAGGGATCAGTGCGACAAGGCCAAGAGCCGGGATGGTCAGAAAGAAGGTTCGTTTGAACCCGCAGGGTACGTTTTCGTACTTTATGCATTTTCCGCAGAGTTTAAGAGCTGCGCACCTTTGATCAGGGTCCGACAACAGCAGAATTCGGCGGTCCATCCCTTCGAGGATCGCGTATGTTGCGAAACTGAAGGAAAGCAACATGCCGTAGCTGTGCAGCTACTCAAGGAGATAGGATTTATCCCTGGAGAATACATAATCTGTGGCGCAAAAGTTCTCCCCGACGAAGAAACAGATCATCGACCATCGCAAGGCTGTGAGGTCCGCTGAGCGGCTTCGCCAGAGAATGATTACCATGACCAGCGACAACAAAGTATAGATGGGTTTGATGCCGAATCCGCTAATAACAGCAAGCAACTGCTGGTACTTAGGCGAATGGCGAAATGGCAACTGCAGAGTCTGACCGGAGGCCGAGATGAATCTCTCAAACAGCCCTCCCTCCGGTCTATCAATGCTGCCGATCCACTCCTGTATCCTGCCACGAACGTTAGCTACATTTTCAACACCTATTTTAGTATGGAAGTCTTCTGTCAGAGTCTGGACACTCTTGAGGTTCTATAGTTCCATCCAAGAGATAGCAAAAAAGACAACAAGTCTATCGACAATACTTTATTCTTATACCTGCTTATATTTCTTATTATATTTCTTGAAAAATAGGTTTTATCCAGCCTTATATATAATTCCTCAACACCTTCCAATAATTCATCTTCAGTCATGTTCTTAGGTTCTATTACAACATGGTCCCAGTCAAAAAGTGCCCAGTCTTCATGAAGTATTCTACCTTCATTCAAGAAATGTCTATAGTATTTCGTCCCAGGGTATGGGGTCAGAAAGTAAAAGGTGTATGTATCGAGCCCTGTGTATCTTATAAGGTTCTCAGTATCCCCAAAAACACTCTTTGAATCTCCGTCAAAACCAAATATAAAAGTGCCATCTACAAGTATTTCATATTTGTGAAGCAGTTCGACAAGTTTCTTATAATTGTCTACATTGTTCTGTCGCATCAATGCATCTCTATTATTACAATCATTTGCTGTTTGAAATCCAATACTTAGAGAAAAGCATCCAGATGCGGACATTACAGATATCAATTCCTCATCTTCGTATATATCGGTTGGTGCCTGGATCCACCATTTTTTGTTCAAGGGGATAATTCTTTTGAAAAGCTCAATTGCATAATCATGGTCACAAAAGAGATTATCATCCACAAAAAGAATGACGTCTTCATTTATCGACTTTAATTCATAATAGACTTCTTCTATATCTCGCGCGCGAAATGTCTTGTATGGGACATACTGAAGATAGCAAAACATACATTGATTAACACATCCTCTCGATATCTGACAGTAAGCTGCCACCCTCTTCATCTTCTTAAACAAATCTCGCCTGGGGCTGGGAATGCTTCTGCCAGATACTTGGTTAGCTGAGAGATATTTTGGTTTCAATCCATTACTTATGAAATCTGCCAATAACACGGGCCATGTATCTTCTGCATCTCCAACTACTATACTATCTGCATGTGCCAAACATTCATCCGGCATTAAGGCTGTATGGGTACCTCCAAACACAACTGTCTTTTTCTTGTCGTGCAAACTGTCCGCAATTTTGTACGCACGTGGCGATGTATAGGTATTAACTGATATACCAACAATATCATAAGAAGAAACATCTGTTGGTATATTCTCTATTGCCTCATCAATAATTTTTACATTGTGACCTCCGCTAGAAGCAGCGACAGCAGCTAAACTCAATGGATGAATCTTCTGCTCGTTCACTTTTATTTTCCTGCGATAAAACAGCCCCGGCCATCGAGGTTGGATAAGAAGAATGCTAATGGTTTTCGCCACTTAACTAACCTCCCTTGTTCTCACAACAGGTAGTCTATAATTATGACAAGTATCTTATGACATTCTCAAACTCGCTCGCAACCCGTTCAGGATCAGCCTTCTCATCAACGTACGTCGCTTTGCCGAATGTGATGCGAACGCGTGCGAAGCGTCGAGGGAACCAATGTGGATAGTCGGCGATCAAATAGAGGCCGTCAACGCGGACGGGCACCACGGGAACCCGCATCGCCTGGGCTAAGAGGCCGATTCCCGGCTTGAAGTGATTCATCTCCCCAGTTGCTGTGAGTTTGCCTTCCGGGAAAAAAAGGATGTTCCATCCGCGGTCCATGAGCTGACCTGTATACGCAAAGCTCTTCTTCGGATGCCTTTCCTGAGAAAATGGATACGCATTCATTAGTAAGCTCGCCACAAACCTACCGAACCGTATAGTTATCTTCTTTCTCCAGGAATACTCTGGCTTAACCTCGTAAATAAGCTCGGCCACCGTGGGGATCGCCAGTTTTCGAAGATGCCGTGGGATAGCGCGCGATATATATATAGGGTCGTAGTGCGAGAGATGATTTGCCATGAAGATGACCGGCACCTCGATTTCGTTTAGATTTTCTCGGCCTTTAACTGTCGTCCGGGAAAACAGCGAGGGAGGCCGAAAGATGAAAGCCTGAAGAAGGGCCCGAAGAACGCGAACTGGTCGCGTAACTGCCCACCGCGGGAAACCATAATAAAGGACTTCCTTTTGCTGTGCCGTAGCGATCTCTCTCAATTCTGAAACTGTCGTCTGCGGGGTCATAACGCCCTCGTCTATGTCTATGTCGAACTCCTCTTCGAGCATTACGGCCAGCTCAATCCTGCCTATCGAATCTAACCCCAGATCGGTGACAAGATTGGAGTCGGGCTTGATTGTCCGCACGTCCACCTTGGCCAAATCGGCTAGGAGGTCAAGTATACGCTCGCCACTACCTGCTGAAATCAGGCCAGCAACAGATTCTCCGTGTTGGATCTCATCGATCACAAGATCGCGTTTTATTTTCAGGGTGTTAGTGCGCGGGAAATCCTCGTGGGCCCATATGCTGTATTGCTGAACTTGCTGGTGAGGATGGAGGCGTTGATTAGCGGATTCGATAACCGCTCTGGTCGCCTCGGTACTCCATTCCTGGCTTTTGTCCATCAATAATACTGCGTGAATTCGAACGTCGCCCCTCTCTTCGGTGGCGACTACACAGCTGTCTTTGACCGCAGGCATTTTGTTGAGTACCGCCTCAATGTCTTCGGGATACACGTTGAGGCCTGAAGCCGATTTTATCATGTTCCTCTTGCGCCCGCGAATGTACAGAAAGCCGTCTTCATCAAACTCACCAATGTCTCCGGTTTTGTACCAGCCATCCTCGAAACACTCCTGATTCTCTTCGGGATTATCGTAGTAACCTGGCGTTATGTTGCTGCCCCGGATCCAAATCTCACTCTCGGGGCCGATCTTGATTTCCTGATGGGGTAGGCACCGCCCCACGGAGCCGTGCTTTCTGTGAGATGGGGCATTCAGGGTGACCACTGGACTCGCCTCGGTAAGTCCATATCCCTGAAAGACGTCAAAGCCTAGAATGGTCCACCACGTCTCAAGATCCGTCTCGAGCGATGAACCTCCGGTGATGAACACTTCCAGTTTCCCGCCGAGCTTTTGGTGAATCTTGTGGAAAACCAGTCTGCGTATGGGCTTTGGCAGGTGTGACGCCATGGACATCATTCGGGAAAAAAGCTGCTCCTTCCCTCGGGTTCTTACCTCCCTCAAGATATTTTCGCGCAGTGTCTGGAGAAAGATGGGTACCACTACCATCCTTGTAATTCGTCTGTCTTGGAGGGCCTCAATGATTGTAGAGGATTTGCGAGAGTTAAGGTAGGTGACCGTACAACCATGAGATAGCGGGAAAAAGAAGCCGGCAACCTGCTCGAACATATGACTCATCGGAAGCACGGAGAGGAAAGTATGGTGTTCTCCAATGGGCATGACCTGATTGCTGTGCATAATATTGCTGACGATGTTCTCATTGGTGATGACGACACCTTTCGGTTCACTCGTAGTTCCAGATGTGTAGACAATCTCGTAGATGTCACTGTCACAAACACCAAAATCTGTTTGGACGATGGGAACTTTCAACAGTTCGAAATCGAGGTCCTCCACGTAAGTATGTGATAACTTTTGCGATTGGAACGGTCGACGTTTCGAGTTGAATAGGTGTTTCGCACCAACTTTCTCGGCTATGCGTGCGACGAAGCCTGCCTTGGAACCAAAGTCAATCGGCACTGCGACCACACCGGACAATGCGCAGCCCAGAAGGATGGAGGCATATTCTTGGCCATTGTAGCTCCAAACGAGAATCCGGTCACCATTCTTGAAACCTTTTTGAGAGAGATAGTTGGCCAGACGCAGAGATCGCTCGTAGATCTGGCGATAGGAGTAGGAGAAGGTGCGGAAGGCCGACTTAAAGTAAATGGCAGTCCTGTCCTCGTACCGCTCGGCCAACGTATTGATATAATGTGCAATGGTCAACTTAGTACTCATAGTTGCCTTCTTGCCAGTCGATCGATGACTGTTTAGCTCGGACCATGCAACAAAGCTTCGAGTCTTTTGGCCAATGCCACCTTCTCTCATCGCAATAATTCAAATTCTTGCAGACTCGGCTATTTCACTTAACTGCTTCGCACGCCGGCACGGGAACATTTGCCTGCAACTCTGAGCGCCTCGCACTTTGTGGGGCGGCATTTCGTCATGTCCGCACCATCCGAAATAACCTGTGTCGGAATATCCAGAGGACAACGCACACTCCCGTGACAAGCAGCAGTTCCGTAACCTCTTCCCAAAAATCTGACCACATCAAATTGTGGCTGTAGGTACTGGTAAGTATCATTCGAAGGGTCCCGAAACCCAATGGTCCAATACCGGCCGCGAAGGCAATTTTAGCTGGTGGTAGTGGATCTTCCTTCCTCAACAATAGAATCAGAAGAGATATCAGCAGCATCGCAATTGCAGCGATTGGGCAATAAAGTATTTCGAATTGCTGCCGAACCAGTGCGTATGAATAGTTATAGAAAGTCCCAAAAATCACCGTGTTGTAGGAAGTATCATGGTAATAGGCACATAGTGGTAAGAAGGCAAGAATTATAGATGCCGGGATTATCAGGAAGAACGTCCGTCTCAGGCCGCAAGGTATGTTGGTGTATTTGACGCACTCTTTGCAGAGGCTCAGCGCTGCACATTTTCGCTCCGGGTCAGAGAGCATCAAGATCCTTCGGTCCATCCCTTCCAGGACAGCATAGGTGATGAACCCGAAACACAGGAGCATACCGAAGCTGTGCAGGTATTCGAAAAAATAGGACGTATGGTTGAAGAAAAGATAGTTTATAGCACAGCAGTTTTCGCCCACAAAGAGGAATATTATCCCCCTCCGTAGCGCGGCCAGATCGGCGGACCTGCTTCGCCAGAGGACAAGCACAAGAGCAAGAGAAAGTACCATATGGATCGGCTTGATCAGAAATCCGTTTATGACTACTAGTAATTGTTCGTACCGTGGTGACTGACGAAAAGGGAATTCAAAAATATCGCCAGATGCTGTTTTCCATCTGTCGAAAACATCGCCCCTCGGCCCGGCAACACTACCAATCCACTCCTGTATGCCACCACGGACATTCATGACCTTTTCAAGAGCTGTACTCACAAGACGCTTGGTTGCGGACCTGCCGGCCACGCCGACATTGGATATCAGTAGTAGAGTTTTATCTCTAAATTGTTCCGGTACTTCGCTTTTGGAATGGGTTGCTAAAATCTCCGTCAGAGGCCAGTTCTGTGCTCCATCGATATGACTCGAATCAAACTCATCCGAACTTCTGACATCGACCAGGATCGCTGAGCTGTTTGTCATTCGCAGCAATTCCTTGGCCTGGATTGGTGTAACCGAAGGTATTCGGCCCCAGAAGAGCCAGTAAAGTATCAATGGAGTGAGGCCCCCGGCGACAATAATAGCCAGCACCACAAGATGCATTCGATGCCCACATGTTTTAACTGTTTCTCCTGTTCGCTTCATCGGTTAATCTCTTTTTTCCTTTTCTCTTCCCAGGACATTATGCACACATACTGGAATGAGCTTTCCGTCCGGCTGTGGGTATGCCTGACAGCATCGCCGCACACGGGATAAATCGAATGTTTCTGCATCTTGGAACGCGTGAATGAATATCGATTTAATGTGCCGTTCAGCCACCGTGAATGTCTTCCGCGGATCAAAGCGGGAACCGCAAATCTCATCCATTATACCGCGGAGCGTCTTCATTACGGCATCACTATCGGGAGCACTGCCAGCTGAACCACTCCACATCTCATAGATCATATCCTTCAGACTCTCGTACTCTTTGCTGTCGAGCCCGAAGATTGTTCGGTTGACCAGTGAATCCATCATTTTGGAGGCATCCACCAGCCGATTCAGTGAGACAGTGCCGCCGTCGTCGAGCACAAGGTAGTAGGCCAAACAGAAACAAAGCGGATGGCTGCACGGCAATGGCACGAAGTCCGAGGCACTTACGCGCGAATCACCAGCCTCATCAAGAAGCCTTTTAACATCCGGGATAGTCAGTCGGTCCGCTTTACCAGCAAGATTTGCGCCCCGCCCGGCAAACGAAATCGGCTGAATCATTATGCTGACCACGTGCTGGTGTGAAAAGAGATACTCAAGTAAGCCGGGGAACTGACCCTCATTGACTCGGCCTGCAGTTGTAACCGTAAGCGATGTGGAGATGCCTGTCTCGGCCAAAAGGTCAAGAATCTCAAGCTTTTCCTTCAGCAGCTTCCGGCCCCTGAGAACTTCGTATGCCCTGTCGTCGAACCCATCGAACTGCAGTGAGATGACTACATTCCGTTCGCACAACCGGCGAAGCAAGTTTGGCTGGCGAGGTAGTGCCAGACCATTTGTCGAAATGCTCACGCGCACAATTTCCGGGTGTGACAGAGCTTTATCCACAATCTCAAGCAGATTTGGATGGACTAAAGGTTCGCCACCGGAGAGGTTGAGGACGTCAATCTGATTCTCAGTACGAATCAAGTTGTCTATCAAGTTTCCGAATTCCTCAACGGTCATATCCGAAGGCTCGCCGGCATCAACGATGCACACTGGACAGGTCAGATCACACCGGGAGGTAATCTCAACGATGGGCATGCACAGGTGCTGTTCGTGTCTGTCACAAAAACCACAGCCCTGAGGGCACGCAACGCTCGATTCTCCGGCAAACTCGTTCGGCACCCATGCCGGCTTAATATATCGCTGGGTCTTAAGATAGTCCTCCAGGTCCCTCTGCACCAGGTTACGGCTTTGCCCGTGTTCAAGGCAAAACTTCTCGAAGTACACGTCCAGACCGTCTGTGATCACCTTAGCTGGAATAAGCTCACGACAAGTGCTGCAAAGTGATTGTGTGACACCCAGCGTTTTCATTTATCCGACCCGAATAGAGCTGTTAGACTCCTTCAGCAATACGTGATTGTTCCGGCTTAACATAGAACCGCTCATCCTGCAATCTATAGAAGAGGTTATAAGTACACGCGGGAATAAGGCGACCAGGCTCCGATGGCACAAGGTCTGGACAAAGCATCGCCCGTGAGCAATCGAAGGTATCTTCGTCCATGTGTGCATGAATATATATCGTTCTCACCGCCGATTCGGCGACCCGCTGGCGTTCGAAATCGGTTAAGGTTGATCCCGTCGGGTACAGCTTTTCCACGAGTTCACGCAAGACGCCCAGATGCGAATTCTTGCCTTCAGCGTAAAGCTCGTTGATAGCGTCCTTGAAGACATCGTCGGTCTGGCTGGGCCGAATCAGATACGAAGCATGGATAAGCTGCTCAACCTTTTCTCGTGGTGCAAACCGGGTAAATGGCAGGAATTCACGACCGTTCTTGAGCATATAGCAGATCAGATAGCATAGAGGATGGGCCGAAGGCCGAGTCATAAAATCGTCAAATTCGAGTGTGCCTTCGGATTGCTCGCACGCTATCTTGGCGGCCTCGTCTACTGGAATGTGTCGTGTGCGGGCAAAATTACCACCACCTTGTCCCGTATAGGTCATGGTTTGAACGGTAAGACCAAGAATGTTAGCGTTCTGTCGCATCAGATCAAAGATGCCCGAGATTGCATCTTCGTTGATATTACGAATCATAACGTTCAACAATGTCATTTTCACGCCGGCACGGGTAAGATTGTCGATTGCCTTGAGTTTCAGTCCAGTAACATCACGTCCATGAATGCGCTGGCTTATGTCACTGTCAAATGTGTTGAAAGAAAGAATAACATAAACGCCTAACGCGGCAAGTTGTTCGCATAACTGATAATTTTGGGCCAAATGTATGCCATTGGAATTCATGGTTATGCGGCCAATCTCAGGTCGCCTGCAAATGCGGAGAATATCTATGATATGAGGGTGCAATGTCGGCTCGCCACCAGTGATATTGATCAGGTCAACCTTGTCCGATGATTTGATGATCCAGTCCACCGTCTTTCGCATTCCCTCGATGGGCATGTAGAAACTGCGGTCAGGGCGATTGTAGGTAAAGCAGATAGGACAACGCAGATTGCACACATTCGTAATCGAGATGACAGGAAGCTGACATCTGGTGGCGTGCCATGCACACGGGCCACAATCGTGTGGACAGCCCAGCCTTGGCGGCTTTGCGCCGGGCAAAGGAGCACTATCCGGCATGGCCTTGAGAACATTGGCGAGGTACCAGTTCTTATCAGCAGCGATCAACGCTGGCTCATTTGTGCAGGTTGGGCACAGGCTTTCCTGCCAGACCTGCCCCTCGTGAAAAAAGACCCGCGCAGGGACAATCGTGTGGCACTTACGACACATACCACGAACGGTTTTGAAGTATGTGTAGTCCTTATCTTTCAGTCGCGACATTATTTTGACTACCCTACCTTTTCACCATCGGGCCTGTAGATTTGTGAGAACAACACGCGAAGATCGTTGGGGTTGTAGTAGTCTTTCAGCTCAACAGGCACAGCCAGGCATCCTCTGCCGGCGGCTATCACTTCTTGTTCAACAATGGCCCGACCGTCGAAAACGATGCCATCACTGCGATAAATGCGAACTTCTGCTTCCATAAGGAGGCTCTGACCAGGTCGAAGAGGTATTAGGAAGCGCACTTCATTAGTTCTAACCAGCAGGCCCATCTGTGAAAAGTCCGATGAAAGCATTATCAGCCAGTTGCCCAACTGAAACAGACCTTCCATTATCAGGGTCTCTGGCAGATGTGGTTGATCTGCAAAGGCCGATTTGAGTTCGTATTCCTCAAACGAGAGACTCTTGATTCCCCGAATCCTCCGTTTGGCCTGGAAATAGACGATCCTGTCAACCATGCGGAACTTCATCAGATGCCTCCATCAATTGAGATAGACTGGGCGTTGATATAACTGCTGCGGTCACTGGCCAGGAACGCCACCAGCTCGGCCACTTCCTCGGGCCGACCTGTACGAGACAGTGCACAATAATTCTTGTACTCTTCTTGTTGCTTGGCTGGTACATTCACGCTGACTCCATCTGTTAGCATACCTGGTACAACGGTGTTAACGCGGATGTTGTAGCGGCCCAACTCCCGCGCCAGGGCAAGCGTGAAGCCCACGACAGCGCTCTTGGCCGCAGCGTAGTGCACCGGCACCTCCAGCATTCGCATACCTGCCAGCGAGCCTATGTTAATGACATTGCCGGCCTTCCGCCGGATCATGCCTCGGGCAAAGGCCTTGGTCACAAGGAATATACCCTTGACGTTCACGTCCATAATGAGATCCCAGTCCTTTTCTTCTATCATTGCAAATGGCATTACCTGTGCGACGCCGGCATTATTTACAAGGATGTCGATAAGGCCGAATTCCTGCTCTATTCTTTGGGCAAGTTCACTGCAAGCCTTTCCGTTAACCACATCTAAATGATAGGACCTGACATCAATGCCTGAAACAGTGAGTTCTTCATCGAGCTGTTCGGCTATTTCGGAACCGCTTTTGTATGAGTAGGCTACCCGGCAGCCTTCACGAACCAGGACTCGCACAATTGCCCGGCCTACCGCCCCACTTCCCCCTGTGACGAACGCTACTTTGTTCTTAAGCATCTTTTTCCTCCCGGTCAGTTTCAGCGAGCTTATGTTGTATAAGATGTACGAACACCGCAACGGTCAACACATTGGGTAGTTCAATCTTCTTTAATCCTGGCTGCAGGTTTTCAGCCGGCACTTCAGGCAGCGCTTTTCTCAGTTCTTCCAGTGCTTCATCGGTCAGGTAACCATCCTTTTCATAAAAGCCGCCTGGGATTCGCTCGCTGGCTTGCTTCTCGAATTCGTCGGCTTCGATGTTTATACCGAACGTCTCTTCTATAAGAAAGCTCAGATCCAGCAGGTCGATGGATTCGGCCCCCAGGTCTTGCATCAGGCCGCTGTCCATCCTGATCTGGTTTTCACGCGCTCCGGTAACCTCCCGGATTAGTGGCATGATCTTTTCGAAGACCTCGTGTTCTGTCATTGGCAACCACTTACCTGTATTCAAGGATATGTTCAAGATTCTTTCTTTTTGGCGCGGCGGGCATATCGGCCGGATATCCCAGGCCCACCAAGCATGTTGGCTCGAAGCCAGCGGGAAAATCTCGCAACGACTTCCAAACATCCCCGGCCAGCAACGGAACGGTCATCACGCACGTCCCCAGCCCCATCGCATGGGCCGCTAGAAGCAGATTCTGAACAGCCATTGCCGTACTCAATGCCTCACCGGAAGCGAGCTCACTCGTGGCATGGGCCAACAACGACCTGCCCACTGCAGGACTCTTTTTGTGCATCGCAAGGATTACGACCGGAGATTGATCGAATGCCCCTGCGAAATGGATCAGCTCGTCAGCCCGGCTGGCGGCGAGCCTGTGGGCTTGCTGGGTAGCTTTCTTGACGGATTCGCGTGCCTTGTTGGCCAGCACGCTTATCTGTGGCCGGTCTTCAAAAACTATGAATTTCCATCCCTGACGGTTATGGTTGGAAGGCGCCCAGCTTGCCGCTTCGATCAAAAGCTCAATCTGCGTGCGAGTGAGTTTGCGGTCTGCGAACTTGCGAATCGATCGCCGCGATTTAAGCAGCCTGAAGAAACTCTGACAGTCCATCAGGCGTATCTCCTCAAGATCAGGGTCGCGTTCTGTCCACCGAAACCAAAAGAGTTGGACAAAACAGTCTCACCAACAAACTCTCTGCTGCCATCAGCAACGTAGTCCAGATCGCATTCGTCATCGGCCGTTTCAAGGTTAATCGTTGGAGGTACCACTTCGTGCCGGATCGTCAAGGCTGCAACGACTGCCTCCAGTGCACCGCTGGCCGCGATCATGTGGCCGGTCATCGATTTGACTGCATGAACCGGTATATCATACGCATGTCGGCCGAGGGACTCCTTTATAGCGGCCGTTTCAACGACATCGTTCTTTAGAGTTCCTGTGCCGTGGGCGTTCACGCAGTCGATATCATCTGCCTTCAACCCCGCAGCCCACAGTGCGTTGTTCATGCTCTGGATCGCGCCCCTGCCCGTGTTGTCTGGGTCAGAGACTCTATAGGCATCCATCGAACTGCCGTATCCAATTAGCTCAGCATAGATACAAGCATTACGTGCCAGCGCATTTTCCAGTGTTTCGAGGACAACAAATGCCGCTCCCTCACCCAGCACCGTGCCTTTGCGTGACGCGTCAAAAGGTCGGCACGCCTGCTGGGGGTTTTCGTTTTCGTCAGATAACACTCGTAGCAGACTGAAGCCCCCTAAGCCGAGCGGGTTGAGCATGCTATCAGTCGCTCCGGCCAAAGCTACTTGGGCTAATCCCTCACGCAGCATTTGCCATGCCTCGCCAACTACCTGGGCTCCTGCGGCGCAAGCTGAACAGTTTGTATACCTGCCTGCCAGCAACCCATACCTCCGGCCCAGTATATTGCTTGCGCAGTCGAGGGGGGTCTGTAACATTCGGTCCGTCTGGTCATCAATGAGGGAACTGACGATTGAATGGCCGAAATCCGATGAATCAGCGTAGGGTGTCAAATCTTCCAGCCGGATCGCTTCCAGCCCGACACCCATGTGCAGTAGAGCTCGATGTAGATCACCATCGGATAGCTTTGCGTCGGTCACTGCCTCCTGGGCCGCGGCCAGTGCGAGAAAGACCTTTCGGTCCCGACAGCCGTTCGAATTGGGGAATTGCTCGGTGATCGATTCGAGTTCAAAGTCTTTGACTTCTCCCGCTATCCGGATCGGAAACGCTGAGGCATCAAATAGCGTAATTGGCCCAATGCCCGAACGCCCGGAAGTGAGATTCGACCAGAACATCTCCACGCCGGATCCAACCGGACTTACCACACCAACGCCCGTGATTACTACTTTGCGCATATCCCCTCCAACGCAAATGATGCCTGTTCACTTCCATATCCGAAACAGTCAGCCAGAACAGGCCGACCACTCTCTCCTCTGCCGGCGAGTTCAGCAGCCAGGCCCACTTGGACCGCCGCTGCCGCCGCAAAGAGATTTCCCAGATGTAGCTTGGGCCTAAGCAACTCACAAGGTTCAAGCCCCACTTCTTCAAACGCCTGCTGTTCACTTTCCGAAATAGTCATGTCGCCGTCGCCAGCAGCGACAACTGCTTCGATGCTGTTTGTTTTCAGTTTTGAAATGGTGGACGAGAAAGTATCCTTCAGACTTGAATCCCCAGCGGTTGAACATATCGCGTAATCTGTAATCTTCGCGTAAGCCCTCTTTCCCCTCTTGTTTGCGTGTTCCGCGTCTTCAAGCACCAGAAATGCTGCTCCTTCTCCAGGTATGCAGCCCTTTCCATGCAGCTCCCACGATTCGAAGACGCCCAACTGCTGTAGGTTGATGAAAGAAAGCTCGCTGGTTTTGACGTCACAACTTCCGACCAGCGCACATGGTACATCTCCGCGTCTTATTGCCCGGATGCCTGCGGCTATTGCCTGGGCCCCCTGGCCCTCCCAGGGCGCGTAAACTGCGTTTTGTCCTCTAATGTTCTCGAAGATTGAAACAAAGCAAATGGGCATATTGGCGAGGATTCTAAACGATAAGACCGGGCGGACCCGCTTCAAACCAACCTGCCCAAAGCGCTTCAGGTCAAGCGAGCCGTCACTGCCTGCTGCGTATTCAATTATTCTGGCTATTTCTTCGACCGACAAACTCGAAACTCCCGTTGAGCCATAAAGAGCGATTTCTTCACTGGCGTAGGTTTCGTCAGCCTTGACATAAGCATCCTCCATAGCAATATGTGCCGCAACGACAGCCATCTGTGCGTCACGACTCATGAGACGAAGATTCTTATTCTCACAGAAGCACTCTTCGGCGTCAAAGCTCACTACTGGCGCGCAAAACGGGCACGCAAACGAGGCTACATCAAACGATGGGATAGAAGTTGCCACCTCACCCCGGCCAACTCGGCCAAGGACTTCTCGTGGACTTCGGCCCAGCGGGGTTACAAGACCAACACCAGTGATGACCACATTCTTTACCATGCCCTGTTCTCCATCTTACTCTGATGCCATCCACACCTTCATCAGGGCCGCCCGTTTAGCCTCCAGCAACGGATCATCAATGTACTTAAAGGCAAAAACCATCCCCGTCGTGACAACAACCCGGCCATTGCACAGCGCCTGTGCAGACACCTTCCCACCGTTTGTATTGACAGAACTGACCTGGGTCTGGTACTTCAGTGAATCGCCGGGACGAATCGGCTCACGGAATTTTGTCCTCTCGAGGACGGTTAAAATGGCCTTGGCATCCCGGTCGCATTTTTCCTTAAGAGTTGCTTCCAGCAGCAGCCCTGATAGCTGGGCCATTCCCTCGATTATGAGTACACCCGGCATGACCGGGCGGCGCGGGAAATGGTCATCGAAGAAATCCTCACTCAGGGCAACATTCTTGATCGCCTCTGCAGAGGTCCCAACTTGCCACTTGGTAATCCTGTCAATAAGAAAGAATCGCATCTATTTTCCTGTCTTTGGGAACCCGCGGCCAAGAGAGTAGCGAGCAATAAACTCTAACACAGTCTTCTGCTTGGCCGTTAAGGACTTCATAGCGATAGTAATCTGGTTTATGCTATAATTAATTATAGTATGATTTCACTTACGTTAAGTCTCAACAGGAAAAAGGGGATGAATTAAGAATTCTCTGTAGGCCAATATGGACGTCAACTCAGTGTTTTGATGGCCTGCCACTTCTTTCACTGGCTATTCCTTACCTGTTTACTGCAGGTATTCTCGGGCGAAAGAAGCCCACCGTTTGAGAGAACGTTTATTCTGCAACTTGAACGGCAGCTTGGAATGTGCTATGAAATGAATTGAAAGGTGGGTATTTTGATGTTAGGTGCGTTGCCCAATATGTTCAAAATGCCTGCGGACGGTTACCATGGGAGAATTTGAAATGAAGCATCTATGCGATTTCTATATTCGACGTGCCGGGTCGATCGGCGCGATCTATTGCGCAGTACCTAATCTCGTCTGGTTTATTGCGGCATTGTTATCTGTCCCATTCCGGGAGGTGTACTTGCTCCGACTGGGCCTATCCCTTGTGGTTGGATGTGCGACAACCGCATATCTGAACCGATACGGTGTTGAAATCTGGCTCTGCAAACATCGCAGTGCCGACGGTCCTGCAACAATGCTTGACGGTATTCTGGTCGGTGCGGCAATCGGCTTCGGTTCAGCCCTCCTTCCGACGCTCCCGGTGTTGATCAGTAGCAACCATCCAGAATTGGCAAAGACAGTTATCATTGTAACATACCTTTCGGCCACTTTCGTTGGTGCAGTCTTCGGTGCGATACTTGCAACAATAGCCCGGAAGTACGTAGATCGTATTCCAACCGGCTGAGGACAAGTTCCTCGCGATTCCCATCAGATAGGTTGTCCATTGAAAGCGGCCGGAGTCACTGGGTCATTTGGAAGCAGCCGATTTTGATGAGACGACCACGGCCTGCTTGACGTATTCGGCGGCTGAGGCAAGCGTAACGACGATCACGACCCAGGCGCCCAGAGATGTCGGCCAGGAACCAAGCAAGTCTCTGTACACCGGCTCGCCCACAATCACCATGGCAGTTGCTCCCTGGACGACCGCTTTTACTTTGCCACTCCAGTTGGCGGCTACTGTGTGCCCGGCGCGTGCAAGAAAGATTCGGCAGTACGCGACCGTGACATCTCGCAGAGCCATAACCAGAGGTACAAGTGGCAGAGTAAGTCCTGCGCAAGCCAGTGTCCAGTAGACGATAAGCCTCGAGAAGCTATCCATGTATGGATCGAGAGCCGCGCCCCATTCGGTGACAACGCCGAAACGCCGGGCAACAAATCCGTCCAGCAGATCTGTCAGCTCCATCGCTGCGAGCAGGAAGAGAGCCAGCACGACGCGTGTCCATCCAGGCTCTACGGTCAAGAACAGGACTGCAAATAAAATCGCCAACGGACCACGCGATATTGTCAATAGGAACACAACAAAGAAACGAAACCTGTTTGTGTCAGTGACATCGTCGGTCATGGTCTTGCCCGCTGCAAAAAGGGCCCTTTGGCGTTTTCAACTGGATGATACATTGTAAAGACAACCTTCTCAAGCGAAAACTGCTTGGATCTGTCGGGGACATTGACGACTGGCTGTACGTGGTCGCTCTTTACTGGCAGGTCTGATACCAAAGCTGGGCTGCCCAAAGGAAACGACATCCCCATACTCACGGGCAAGAACACAACAAGAGAAACCGGCGACTCCTCGCAAGTGTTGGCAAAGGTTTTGCAGCTCCTCAACCTTTTAGTTTTTTGACTTCTTGCCAGAGGAATTCGCTGAGCTCTTTTATCCCGGAGCCGGTCACGGCGGAGATTGCGTGGACCTGGGTTTTCAACTTCTCTCTGAGTTCTTCGACTGTTTCTCCACCGGGGTCGAGATCTGTCTTGTTGGCGACTATGATCTCCTGCTTGGCGGCCAGCGCCTTGCTGTGCTTTTCGAGTTCCGACCGGATCGCCTTGTAGTTCTCGGCCGGGTCGGAACCGTCCGTGGGCATGATGTCCAGGATGTGGACGAGTAGTGTTGTTCTTTCTATGTGCTTGAGAAAATCATGGCCGAGCCCTGCGCCGGCGTGGGCGCCTTCGATCAGGCCCGGGATGTCGGCCATGACGAAACGGCGAAAGTCGCTCAATTCAATGATGCCGAGCACCGGCTCGATCGTGGTGAAAGGATAGTCGGCGATCTTGGGTCTTGCCGCCGAGCAGCGGGAGATCAGCGTGCTCTTGCCGGCGTTGGGCATGCCGACCAGACCTACGTCGGCGATGAGCTTCAATTCGAGTCGTATGTTGCGCTCCTGGCCGGGCTTTCCCGGCGTGGAGTTTCGCGGAGTCTGGTTCGTCGCAGTCGCAAAGGACTTGTTGCCTCGGCCGCCTCGTCCGCCGCGACAGACGCGGACTTTCACCTCGATCTCGCTGAGATCCTTGAGCAGCAGATCCAGATCGGTATCGTAGATGAGCGTGCCCGGCGGGACTTTGATGACAAGATCGTCGCCGTTTGCTCCGTGTTTGTTGTTGCCCGAACCGCTCTGGCCTCTTTGCGCCTGCCAGTGATGCTTGCCGGCGAAGTCTATTAACGTATCGAGATTCTCGACAGCCTGGAAATAGACATCGCCTCCGTCGCCGCCGTCACCGCCGTCAGGGCCGCCTTTGGGGATGAATTTTTCCCGCCTGAAGCTGACGCAGCCGTGGCCGCCATCTCCGGCTTTGATCCAGATTTGTGCCTGATCAACAAACATTGCCTTGTGTCCCGGCATAAAAAAAGGATGGCGATTACACCATCCTGATTCTGCCGGATATTTTCTTTCTTGTCAGACCACGTGGATTCTTCTGCCCTGGAAAGTGATCTTCCCGCCCGCAGTAGCGAAGAGCGTATAATCCCTGCCCATGCCGACATTCTTGCCGGCGAAAAACTTCGTCCCGCATTGCCTGACGATTATCGCCCCGGGTCTGGCAGTCTGGCCGCCGTACAGCTTCACACCCCTGTACTGCGGATTGCTGTCTCTGCCGTTTCTCGAAGAGCCCTGTCCCTTTTTATGTGCCATAATTTAGCTACCTCTAATTAATGTTAACTTCTTGCCGATTTTCCAAGACAGTGATTCTAACAGTCGGCTGCGCGGTTGTCCAGAGAATTTTTTGCGATTCGTCTTCTACTTGCCAACGCCCATGCCAAGATACCGGTTCTCGGTCAGGCGCCAATTGCCTGAAATGGCAGCAAAATAGTCGTGGTTGCAGGAATTTTTCACCTTTTTTTTCCAGGTTCCTCCCACGGTTCGCTCCGGGCCGCTCCGGCAGCCTTGTCCATCGCTTATCGCCTGCTGGCCAGCTTCGACGCGCGAGGTAAAGACGCCCTATCAACACTGAAAATGCAGTTTCCGTATACCGCCGGATCTCACGGATGGTGATAGCAGCCCGGTCGGTAGCTGATGGAGGTCGCAAGGGTGATCTTGGATCGCGGGAGGTCGCCGCAGACAAAATCCTCAGCCAAGACAAGAGCAGCTCTGGGATTGCCGTGGATTTCGTCGAAGGTGTTATCAGCACTGGCAGCGAGTCCTGCAAATCAGGCCGAGTATTGTCTGCTTGCCAGCCCCTTTTCTTATCGGTCGTATTGTTGTTGGACCGCCCACATCGCGTCAGCGATAAACTCTAAATTGGCCGCGCGGCGCGGCGATTTTATCGGCGAAACACGGCTTCGGCAGTCCCATAAAAGGCGAAAGATTTTCAAATGTTTCTGCCGATTGACATTATTGGTCATTAGGAAAGTTTAGATCAACAATACGGTGCTGAGGGGTCTGTCCGAAGCTCAACTTAACAAGGAAGAGAACAATGAAAATCACAAGCAAGATCCTAAAGAGACGCAGACGTTATCTCTCAAGGGGCCTGATATACTTTCTCACGTGGTGCATGGTCGTCAACACATCCCTGCCGCTGGCGCTTGGGCTCGAGGCTGTTGACGTTATCGGTTCTACCGGCGTTGCAGGTACGACTTGGGGCGATCACACCATCATTGACACTGATCACGGTGCGATTATCAATTGGAGCAATTTTAACACAAACTCGACTCAGAGTGTCCAATTTAACCAGTATTTGGGCGCCGAGCTCAGCAGCGTCTCGGCAGTGCTCAACAGGGTAAGCTCCGGAGCGGTCCCCACGCAGTTCAACGGCGCGCTCAACGCCAACGGGCGCGTCTTTGTCGTGAACCCGGCCGGGGTGATTTTCGGCGCCGGCTCGGTCGTGAATGTTTCACAGTTGGTTGCCTCCGGCCTCAATATGTCGGACGATGCGTTCGGCGCCGTACTGGCCGACTCTTCCAACCCAATGGCGTTCGAAGGAGGCCAGGGAGAAGTCCTAAACCTTGGGTCGATCTCGGCCGACAGTGTTTACCTTATCGGAAAGAAGGTTACAAATCTCGGCTCGATCGAAGCGCCTGAAGGATTGGCCTTAATGGCTGCCGGTGACAACGTGTACCTCGGCCAGGACGGCAGCAACGTTGTGGTCAAGCTTAACGGCGAATCTATCGATCCGGGCGCCGATGTCCGTAACAGCGGTCTTCTCAGCGCCGACAACGGTAAGATCGTGCTCGCTGCCGGTGACAGCTTCTCCGGGGCCGTAAGTAACGTTGGCATTATCGCTGCCTCTGCGGGCAAGGTGACCGTCGATGCCGCGCGAGTGGAAAACAGCGGCTGGATCACGACCGATGCCACTGATGGCGATGGGGGCAATGTCAGTATAACGGCAGCCGAAGAAATCGTGCTCGAAGCCAACAGTCGGACGACTGCCAACGCCGCCCTTAACGGCAGCGGTGGAACTGTAATCCTCAAATCCGAGGGCACTACCGTCGTCAGCCAGGGCGCAGCGGTAGAGGCACGTGGCGGCAGCGAGTCGGGTGACGGCGGATTTGTGGAAGTAAGCGGTGAGCACTTTGTTCTTGCCGGCGACATTGACACATCCGCCGAGAACGGTATGCCTGGAACTCTGTTCATAGATCCTCTGGATGTCACTATCGCGGGAGGTGCCAATCTCGGAGCAGTCGACACGGTCTATGAAAATGATATTCAAGACCAATCGCAGGCCGGAACGAACGTTCTTGTTGAAGCCCAAAACAGTATTACCGTGGAGAATATACCAGATGATGAAATCACGGGAGGAGCGGGTGACATCAGTCTCCGAACGACAAATCCCGGTGGTTCGGTAATCTTTGTCGACAAAGACGATGCCATAACGACGACGGTCGGTGATATTGTCATTGAAGCCGGCGGAGGCGGCATAAACATCGGCAGCCTGACGACCGGCAGCGGCCTGGAAGGCCAAAGAGTCAGGCCCGGCATGATAACA
>Ga0209536_100003523_pt1 | contig 25109 bp, 21 predicted proteins | sample DeeMarSeWOR28_12_FD_187461 | JGI IMG/M metagenome (GOLD analysis project Ga0209536, IMG submission 187461) | Marine sediment microbial communities from White Oak River estuary, North Carolina - WOR-2-8_12 (SPAdes) (version 2) | ecosystem: Environmental > Aquatic > Marine > Intertidal zone >...
GGTCGCCCAGGCGTCGCACGTGCCGGGGCGTTCCTTCGCCAAGTCGGTGATCGTCAACGTGGACGGGAAGATCTGGATGGCGGTCGTCCCCGCAACGGAACGGGTGGACCTCCGGCGCATGCAGGCCTGTCTCGGCGCGAAAAAGGTCCGCCTCGCGAGCGAGGCGGAGTTCGCCCCCCTGTTCTCCGACTGCGACATCGGGGCGATGCCCATCTTCGGGTCCCTGTACGATATCCCGGTCATCGTGTCCCACGAAATCGCGGAAAACGCGGAGATCGCCTTCACCGCGGGGACCCACCGGAACATCGTGCGGATCCGGACGAGCGACTATCTCGCCGCCGAGCAGCCCAAGGTGTGCGAGCGCGAAGAGATCCTGGCGGGGACGACCTGAGATTTCCCCGCGGGACGGCCCGACCCGCCCTCATTCCGCCGCGCGCGGTGTCCCCTTCCCGGCAGGGGGGGGAGCAGACCCCGCGTGGGTTCCGCGTCCCACGGGAAGGGCGGTGGATTGCCCCCGGGCGAGGGTCCTGCCGTCCCCGGCGGTCACCGTGAGCTCGCAGACCATCGACTGACGGCCCTTGTGCACGATCCTCGACTCCCCGATCACCTCCTCGCCCGGCTTCGCCGCGCGGAAGACGTTCAGGCTCCACTGGACCCCCACCGCGTCGACCACCGCGTTGACCGAGAGGGCGAATGCCGCGTCGGCGGCGGCGAAGAGGAGGACCCCGTGCCCGATCCCGTGGGCGTTCAGGAACCGCTCCTTCACCTCCACCGACACCTTTGCATACCCCTCCCGGGCCTCGAGCAGGGTCATCCCGAAGTCCTGGATCAGCCGGTCTCCCGCCCAGATCTCGTCGATGCGTCCCATCGCCCCTCTCCTTCCTATTTCCGGTAGGCCCTGGCCAATTCCACGTAGTTCGCGGCGGTGATCCGGTTGCCGTCCTCCGCGCCCGGGCCGAGACTTCTCACCACTTTCCCCGGGACGCCCAGGACGAGGGAGTGCGGCGGGACGACGGTGCCCGGGGGAACGACGGCGCCTGCCCCGACCACGCTTCCCCTCCCGATGACCGCACCGTCCAGAACGACGGCACCGATCCCGATGAGGCAGAGGTCCTCCACCGTGCAGCCATGCACCACGGCCCGGTGGCCGAGTGTGACCTCGTTTCCCACGGCCAGCGGGTCTTTCGTCGTGACGTGCAGGGTGCACTGATCCTGCACGTTGGTCCGTCTCCCGACCCGGATCCGGTGAATGTCCCCCCGGATGACGGTGTGAAACCAGACGCTGGATTCCTCTCCGATCTCCACGTCCCCGATCACCATCGCCCCTTCCGCCACGAACACGCTGGCATGGCACATCGGAACGATCCCGCGGACCTCGATCAGCACGAACCGGCCTCCCTCCGCCCCCCCCTTAAAAAAAGCAGGGGGGCCGCCCCCTGGCGCACCCCCCCAGAATACCTCATTTCGACCGTACGTTACCCGTCCAGCACCTCGCGGACCTTGCGCAGCATGGCGTCGAGCCGGAACGGCTTCTGGAGGAACATGGCCCCCGGACTCAGGATGCCGTGGCGCACGATGGCATCATCGGAGTAGCCGGAGATGAACAGGACCTTCATCTCGCGCAAAAGGGGCGCCAGCGAAACCGCCACCTCCTGACCGCCCATGTTGGGCATGACGACGTCCGTGATCATCAGGTGGATCGGCCCGCGGTGGCTCACGGCGACCCCCATCGCATCCGCCCCGTCGCACGCCTCGAGCACCGTGTACCCGTGCCCCCGGAGGACGTCGCGCGCGAGCACCCGGACCAGCTCCTCGTCCTCCACCAGGAGGATGGTCTCATGCCCCTTCGGCGACCGGTCGGGCAACTCCTCCGATCTCTCCTCGACGTCCGCCGCTTCGTGGCGGGGAAGATAGATCTTGAACGTCGTCCCCCTGTGGCGTTCGCTGTACACCCAGATGTATCCGTTGCTCTGCTTCACGATGCCGTAGACGGTGGACAGGCCAAGCCCCGTCCCCTTCCCCTTTTCCTTCGTGGTGAAGAACGGCTCGAACAGCCGCAGTTTCGTATCCTCGTCCATCCCGCTTCCCGTATCGCTCACCGCGAGCATGGCGTACGCCCCGGGTGCCACGACCGCGTGGCGGTACACGTATGCATCGTCCAGAACCACGTTGCCGGTCTCGATGGTGATCTTCCCCCCCCGTTCGATCGCATCCCGGGCGTTCACCACGAGGTTCATGACCACCTGCTCGATCTGCCCCCGATCCACCTGGACGCTCCAGAGGTCCGGCCGCAGGACCGTGATCAGGTCGATGTTCTCGTCGATCATGCGCCGGAGCATCTCCTCCATGCCGGCAAGCACCTCGTTCAGGTCCAGCACTCTCGGCTGCATGACCTGCTTCCGGCTGAATGCGAGCAGTTGCCGGGTGAGTGCCGAGGCGCGCTCTCCCGCCTTTTGGATCTCCTCCACCTCCCTCCGGTACGGGGAGCGGTCATCGATCTGCTGCAGGAGCAGGTCGGAGTAGCCCCGGATCGCGGTCAGGAGATTGTAGAAATCGTGGGCCACCCCCCCGGCGAGCCTCCCCACCGCCTCCATCTTCTGCGCCTGCAGGAACTGCTCCTCGCTCGCTTTCAGGGCCTCCTCGACCTGCTTCGGATCCGTGATGTCGAGCAGGAGCCCGTCCACGGTTTCGAGCGACCCCTCCGGACCGTAACTGAGCTGGCGCCTGTCCTCGAGCCACCGGCAGCCGCCATCCCGGTGAACGATGCGGTACTCCACGCGCAGGAACTTCCTTCTCTCCCTCACCGCCTGCCGGATAGCCGCTTTCACGGACTGCAGATCCTCGGGGGAGATGACTTCCTGCCACCGGGAGGTCCCCCGGAGGAATTCTTCCGCCGTGTACCCGGTGAGCCGCTCCACTTCGGCCCCCACGAAGGTCAGGGACCAGTCCCGGAGCCCGCGGTAGACGACCCCCGGCACATTGTTCATGAGAGACAGAAGCCGTCCGGCAAGTTCCTGCTGCTCCTGGAGCCCCCTCGCCTGGTGGATCGCGACCGCAATCTGCCGCGCGACCGCTTCCGCCGTCTCGATCTCGTTCTCCGTCCATTCGTGGGGTTCCGGCCGGTCGAGTAACAGCGCCCCGGCGAGTGCTCCCCGGTCACGGAGGGGCACCCCGATGAAGGACCCGAGGCGGATCGCCTCGCACTCCTCCCTCCCTTTCAGGGCGGTGCAGAGGCGGGCGTCGCTGACGATGTGGGAGTCGCCGCGCTCGCACGCCTCCTTCAGGTCGGGGGCCCCCAGCAAGGCGCGGAGCACGGAGATGGCGGACGGAAACCCCGGCTCGCGATGGTCCACCATTTCGCCGGGGAATCCGGAAAGGAGGATCGTGCACCGGGGGACTCCGAGGAACCGGCTCAGGTCGCGCGCCGTTTCGGCGAGCACCGATTCGATGATGAAGTCGCCCAGGAGGGACTCGCCGATCCGGGTGACAAGGGCAAGACGCCGGGACTGCTCCAGGGCGCGCATCTCCGCGTCCCGGATCACCGAAATATCGGACAGGATGTGAATCACCCCCGCGAGCGTCCCGCTCCCGTCCAGGATCGGGTCGACGGAAATCCTCATCCTGCGGCCCCGGTCCGGAAAGTCCATCTCGAACGATCTCCGGTTCCCATTCACCGCCATCTGTGCCTGGGGGCACTCGCCGGCGGGAGCCGAGGCGCCGTGAAACAGGTCGTGACAGGGACGGCCGATGATCTCCTCCTCCGGAAGGGCAAGGAACTCTCTGAGGGACCTGTTCCCCCAGACGACCCGCTGCCGGGTGTCGAGAATCATGACCATGTCCTGAATGGAATCCAGAACCTTTCTCCAGTCATCGGCTACGATGCAGCTTTCCATCCGATCTCCCGCTGGGAGCACCCAGGTTCTGTATCGGAAACAGACCGGATTTCTTTACCCATTCCGAAGGACCCGGCAGAAGTTGAATCGGGGGGAAGATTGTCGCAAGATGAGGAAAAACCGTGGCGGAAGGGCGCGTTCGAACCGCACCACGCGATTCCGACGCGGGGTTCGAACCGTTTTTCGGGAATACGGCAAAAGGAGACGATCCGATGAAGGGTTCCCGGGCTGTTCCCGCAGTGGTCCTCGTCATCCTCGGGGCGTGCGCTGCCGTCCATGCGGAGGAACGGAAGTGGCACGACGAGGTGGAGATCACGTACGTGGGCACCAGCGGCAACACCGAAGTGACCACCTTCTCGGGAAAGAACACGCTGACCGTCCCGTTCTCCGGGAACACGAAGGGAACGTGGAAACTGGGTGCGCTGTACGGAAAGAGCGACGGGACGAAGAACGCGGAAAGCTATGGCACCGAGATCCGCATCGACCACTCCCATACCGAGCGCCTCTACTCCTTCGGCTACGGGGGGTGGTCCCAGGACCGGTTTGCGGGGTTCGACGCGCGGTACTATATCGGCGTCGGCGGGGGATACAGGTTCGTTACCGGGCCGAAGCACTTCCTGCTCGGCGAAGCGGGCGTCACCGGCAACAGGGAGGAGTACACCGACGACACGGAGAACGATTTTCTCGGGGGACGCCTCTACGGAAAGTACGAGTACCGTTTCAACGAAAAGAACCGGTTCACCCAGGACCTCGAGTGGCTGCCCGATTTCCACGAGTTCGACGGGTGGAAACTGAACGCGGAAACGGCGCTCCTGGCTGCCCTGAACAGCTGGCTCTCCCTGAAGGTGAGCTATCTGGTCAAATACAACAACCACCCGATCGGCGACCTGAAAAAGACGGACACGATTCTCGGGGCGGCACTGGTTGCGAATTTCTGAACAAGACCGCTCCGTGCCGCCGCATCGGGCGGACCGGGGGACGGGAAACGGGACCCCTGGCAGTTCACATCCGAACAGGAGGCCAATATGCTGAAGGAATTCAAGGAGTTCGCCGTTAAGGGGAACATGGTCGACATGGCGGTGGGTATCGTCATCGGTGCCGCATTCGGGGGGATCATCAAGTCGCTGGTTGCCGACGTCCTGATGCCGCCGATCGGCCTGTTGCTGGGCAACGTCGACTTCTCCAACCTTTTCCTGGTGCTCAAGGAAGGCGGTACCCCCGGTCCCTTCGCGACGATCGACGCGGCAAAGGAAGCGGGGGCGGTCACGCTCAACTACGGGCTGTTCGTGAACACCATCGTGAACTTCCTCATCATCGCCTTCTCGATCTTCTTCGTCGTCCGGGCCATCAACCGGGCCAAGAGGCAGGAGGAAGCCCCTCCCGCCGAGCCGACGACGAAGGATTGCCCGCACTGCCTGTCGACGATCCCGATCCAGGCGAAGAAGTGCGGCCACTGCACGTCGGAGCTCAAGGCGGCGTAACCCGGGAGGAGCCGTGCCGTCCCCCACCCGTCCGGAGACCGGGCGGGACCGGTGGCGCGGCTTCCCTTCTCTTTCCTCATCCCGGACCGTGACAGACAGTACAATGGTCCCTATGGACACGCTTCCGGCGCTTCGCGCCGACATCGACCTGGTGACCGCCCGTCTCGAGGGGCGGGACGTGATCCTCGTCCGGGACACTCTCGGGATCGTCCCGCCGAACGCCTCCCTTTCCGGGGAGGTTGCCCCGTACCTTCCGCTCTTCAACGGGTCCTCCACGATCGTCGACCTGCAGACCGTCATGATGCGCCGGCACGGCGGCTCTCTCGTCTTCCGGTCGGACGCGGAGCGGATCGTCGCGGAGCTCTCCCGGCTCGGGGTCCTGCAGACGGAGGCGGTCCTCCGGGAGAAGGAGAAGATCGTCCGGGAGTTCACGGAAAGCCCGGAGCGGGAGGCGATTCTCGCCGGGAGCTCCTACCCTGCGGACCCGGGAACGCTTTCCGCCCTGATCGACCGGATCCTCGCCCATCCGGCCTCTCCGGCCGATCCCCTGCCCGCGCCCCCCTGCGCGCTTGCCGCCCCCCATATCGACCTCCGGGTGTCGGAGCGGACCTACGCGGCGGCGTATCGGGCGATCCGGGGCCTTTCCCCTTCCGCCATCCTTCTTCTCGGGACCGGGCACGCCCTCGGGGAGAGTCGGTACAGCGTCTCCGGCAAGACGTTCAAGACCCCTCTGGGCCGTGTCCCGGCGGACCGGGAGGCGGCAGCGCGGATCCGCGCGGCCGCAGGCGAGGCGCTCGCCCCGGACGACTTCGTCCACCGGAACGAGCACTCCCTCGAGTTCCAGCTCCTGTTCCTGCAGCGGCTCTTCCCGATGACCGAGGTCCCGGTCCTTCCCGTCCTCTGCGGACAGATGGAAGACCTCTTCGGGGCGCTCCGCTCCCCCCTTGAGGCGCCGGGCATCGCATCGTTCGTCGAGGCGGTAGCCGCCTGGCTTTCGGAGCCCCCGGAAGGGAAGCTCGTGGTGGCGGGGGTCGACCTCTCCCACGTCGGACCGAAGTTCGGGGACCTCCATACCGGCAGGGAGCTCGAGCCCGCCTTTCGCGCCTACGACAGGGAGGTTCTGGACGCCCTCGCGGCGGGGGACGCCTCCGCCTTCTTTCTGGCGGGGGCGCGCACGCGGAACCGGCACCGGATCTGCGGATTCTCGGCACTGTGGACCCTGCTTGCCGTCCTGCCCGGGGTTCGGGGGACGGTCCTGGACTACGACGCATGGCACGAGGAGCCGACCCGGTCCGCCGTGAGCTTCGCGGCAGTGGCGTTCACCCCCGGCTCCCCGCCGGAATCGCTTGGCGCCCCCTTGCCATCTTCCGGATAATGGAAGTGTGAGGACCATTGCCGGGGAAGGACGATGAAAAACCAGCAGATCGCCGTCGTCTTCAACGAAATCGCCTCCCTTCTGGAGCTCAAGGGGGAGAACCCCTTCCGGATCCGTGCGTATCAGCGGGCGGCGCTTACCATCGGGGGGCTGGCGCGGGATGCGGCCGGGATGGCCGACGCCGAGCTCCGGGCCCTCCCCGGGATCGGGCCGGATCTCGTCGGGAAGATCCGGGAGTTCCTCGACACGGGGCGCGTCAACACGCTCGAGGAGCTGCTGAGGGAGATCCCGGCCGGGCTTCTCGACATCCTCCGCGTCCCGGGGGTCGGGCCGAAAACGGCGAAGATGCTCCACGAGAAGGCGGGCGTGGGGAGCCTCGGGGAGCTCGAGAGGCTCACCCGGGAGGGGAAGCTCGCGGGGCTGCCGGGGATCCAGAAAAAGACGGAAGAGAACATCCGCAAGGGAATCGACATGCTCCGGAGGGGAAGGGAGCGGCACCCCCTGGGCAGGGCGAGGCCCGTCGCCGAAGAGATCGTCCGGGCACTCAGGGCCAAAGCTCCCATGGGCCGGATCGCCGTGGCGGGAAGCATCCGGAGGTGGAAGGAGACGGTCAAGGACATCGACATCGTGGCGACCTCGGTCAAGCCGGAGAAGGTCATGGCGGCGTTCACCGGTTTGCCGATGGTCCGGGAGGTTCTTGCGCGCGGGACCACGAAGTCTTCCCTACTGACGGGAGACGGCATCCAGGTCGACCTCCGCGTGGTGGAGGAGGAGTCGTTCGGCGCCGCCCTCCAGTATTTCACCGGCAGCAAGGAGCACAACATCAGGCTCCGCGAGATGGCCTCGCGGGCGGGGCTCAAGATCAACGAGTACGGGGTTTTCCGGGAAAGCGACGGGAAACGGATCGGGGGAAAGCAGGAAGGGGAGATCTACAAGGCCCTCGGCCTCCCCTTCATCCCTCCGGAGCTGCGCGAGGACGGCGGGGAGATCGAGGCAGCTGCCGACGGTTCCCTCCCCCGTCTGGTCACCCTCGAGGAGATCCGGGGAGACCTCCACGTCCACACGAACTGGTCGGACGGAGGCCACGACCTCGACGTGCTGGTCCGGGCGGCGAAAAGGAAAGGATATCAGTACATCGCGGTCACCGATCACTCGAAGGGGCTGGGGGTCGCGCACGGGCTCGACGAGCGGAGGCTGCGGGAGCAGATCGCGCAGATCGACGAGGCGAACCGCTCCCTGAAGGGATTCCGGGTCCTGAGGGGGGTCGAAGTGGATATCCGCGGGGACGGGATCCTGGATCTTCCCGACGATCTCCTCGGGGAACTCGACATCGTCGTGGCCTCCATCCACTCGGGATTTCGCCAGTCCCGGGAGAAGATCACGGCCAGGCTCCTGTCGGCCATGAGGAACCCGGTCGTCAGCGTCATCGCCCACCCCTCGGGCCGCCTCATCGGGGAGAGGGACCCGTACGACGTCGACATGGAAGCGATCTTCCGGGAGGCGGCCGTATGCGGCGTGGCGATGGAGATCAACGCCTACCCCGCCAGGCTGGACCTTTCCGACCAACACGTGCGGATGGCGAGACGGTACGGCATCCCCCTCATCGTCAGCACGGACGCCCACATCACCGCCCACTTCGACTATATGGAGTACGGCGTGGCGATTGCCAGAAAGGGGTGGGCAGTCGCGGGCGACGTCCTCAACACGTTGCCCTGCCGGAGCCTGCTCAAGCGGCTCCGGTCGGGGAAAAACCCCGACGTCCGATCCCCGGGCCGGAAGGCGTAGGGGAGAAAGGAGGAAATCCGATGGGGAATCTGCGCAGGCCGAACGCGAGCAGCGCCACGAGAACCTTCAACCGATTCCGAAGCGTGGTCCCCATGTCGGGACTCTGCAGCAATTGCCTGGACGGATGCAGGGGGGGGTGCGAGGTCTGGCTCTCCTCCTTCCGGGGACGGGAGGTCCTCTACCCGGGCCCGTTCGGCCGGATCACTGCCGGCGCGGACAAGAACTACCCCGTCGACTACTCCCACATCAACATCCAGGGGTACGCCGTCGGGGCAAAGGGACTTTCCGAGGGGGTTGCGCCGGGGCCGGACACCGCGATCTTCTCCAACGCCAGCACCGAAACCGAGTACGGCTGGGACCGGAAGGTCCGGATGCGGGTCCCGGTCTTCACGGGGGCGCTGGGCTCGACGGACATCGCGCGCAGCAACTGGGAGCACTTCGCCGCCGGCGCCGCCATCGCCGGGATCACCCTGGTGTGCGGAGAGAACGTTTGCGGCGTCGACCCCGGACTGGAGCTCACCGCCGCGGGGAAGGTCAAGAGATCCCCCGAGATGGACCGAAGGATGGAACTGTACAGGAGGTACCACGAGGGATACGGGGAGATCCTCGTCCAACTGAACGTGGAGGAGACAAGGCTGGGAGTCGCCGAATACGTGCTGGAAAGGCACAAACTCGACACCATCGAGCTGAAGTGGGGACAGGGGGCGAAGTGCATCGGCGGCGAGATCAAGGTCAACACGCTGGACCGGGCGCTGGAGCTGAAGAGCCGGGGCTACGTCGTCCTTCCCGACCCTGCCCATCCCGGGAACCAGAGGGCGTTTCGGGACGGCGCCCTCAAGGAGTTCGAGCGCCACTCGCGTCTCGCGTTCGTGACGAGGGAGGCGTTCCTCGCCGAGGTCCGGCGGCTGCGCGACCTCGGGTTCCGGCGGATCACCCTGAAGACCGGCGCCTATTCCATGGTGGAGCTCGCCATGGCGATCCGGTACGCGGCCGAGGCGAAGATCGACCTGCTCACGATCGACGGGGCGCCCGGCGGCACCGGGATGAGCCCGTGGCCCATGATGAACGAGTGGGGGATCCCGACGTTCTACCTGCAGGCCCTTGCGTACGAGTTCTGCGAAAAACTGCGGCGCCGGGGGATCCGGGTCCCGGATCTGGCAATGGCCGGCGGCTTCTCCACCGAGGACGGGATCTTCAAGGTCCTCGCCATGGGGAGCCCCTACTTCCGGGCGGTCTGCATGGGCCGGGCCCTGATGATCCCCGGGATGGTGGGGAAGAACATCGGCGCGTGGCTGAAGGAGAAGACCCTGCCGAATGCCGTCGCCCGGTTCGGCGAGACGGTCGAGGAGATCTTCCTCCTCTACGAGGACCTCGTGGAGAAGTACGGGAACGAGGCACGGAGCCTCCCCTTGGGCGCCCTGGGGATCTACACCTTCACCAAGAAACTGGAGGTCGGGCTGCAACAGCTGATGGCGGGCAGCCGGAATTTCCGGATCTCCACCCTATCCCGAAGCGACCTCATGTCGCTCACGGAAGAGGCGGAAAGAATTTCCGGCATCCCGTACGTGATGAACGCATACCGGGAAGAGGCGGAAAGGATCCTGGAAGTGTAGCCCGGCCGGGCGCCCGGTTCTCCCACGCCTGTGCCCGGACGGCCGGTCAGTGCACGGTGATGCGGAAGACCTGGCGGGGGCCGGCGGCGGAGGCCGCGGAGCAGAGCGTCGTCCCCGGGGCCACGCCCTTGAATCCCAGCCCGCCGGGGAGGTCGACGGGCGCGGCGATCTTCGGGTCGTCGCAGATGGGGGTTCTCGCCGGGCAGAGGACGATGCCGGAGCCGCAGACGTCGAAGGTTTCGCCGGGCTTCAGGTCGACGGGAAACGGCTCGTCCTTCGCGTGGGCCGGGCCGAACGCCACCAGGGCGCCGGCGATGACCAGTATGATTGCCACCATGTGGGTATTCCCACGCATCCGCCACCTCCGTTCGACCGGTAACATTGCCATGATAGGATCTCCGTCCTTGCGTCAGCCTTCCGGCCCGGCCGGAGCTTCGGGGGGGGGCAAGACCCGCTCCCGGTACAGTTCGAGGAAGAACAGGGTCACCGCCAGGAGCAGGGGGCCGGTGACCAGCCCCATCAGCCCGAAAGCGAACAACCCTCCCACGACTCCCGCGAGGATCAGGGAAAGCGGGATTTCGACCTTTCCGCCGATCAGCAGAGGAAGAAGGATGCCGTCGACCCTCGACACGGCGACCGCCCCCCAGATCAGGAGCCCCACGCCGTGCGCGGTCTTCCCCGCCAGGAGGAGGTAGAGGGCGCCGGGGAGCCAGACGAGGGTCGTTCCGATTCCCGGGATGATGGCGGAAAAGGCCGTCAGGACGCCGAACACGACGGGTGAGGGAAGGCCGGCCGCCCAGAATCCGATCCCCCCCAGAACCCCCTGGGCCGCCCAGGTCAGAAGGATCCCGTGGACGACGGCTTTCATCACCTGGTCCAGCTTGCGGAACAGAAGTTCCTTCTTTTGCGCTTTGAGCGGCAGGAGCGAAAGGGTCTCTCCCAGGAGGAATTCCCCCTTGACGTAGAAAACACCCAAGGAAAGCAGCATGATGACAAGGTCGAGAAGGAAGGCGAAGAAGTTCGTCGAGGCCCTGGTGAAGAGTCCCAGGATCGCCGGAACGACCTTCTCCATCGCGGGCCCCACGGTCTGCAACAGGTCGACGGATGCGCTTTCGATATACGCCCTTCCCTTCGCCACCCAGGGGCCGATCACCTGGTGCGACTCGTACGATCCGAGCCTTTCCTGGAGAAACCGGACCGCCCCCCCCTCCTGGCCGATCCGTTCGATGACGTTGTACGCCTGGACGGCCTGTTTCCCCAGGAGCCCGACGAAGGCGACGGCGGGGCCCACGAGCAGGATCGTGACCGCCAGGACCATGACCACCGCCGACACGGTCTCCCTGCCCCGGAAAGCGCTGCGAAGCCGCCGATAGAGGGGAAAGGTGGTGACCGCGAGGATGATCCCCCAGCCGATGCCGACCAGGAACGGGGACATCAGCCGGTAGAGGAGGTAGAAGAGAAACGCGAGCAGGGCAAAGGCGACAAGAGCCCGGAAAACGCCCTGCTCCGTGGTTTCGGCGACCCGGCTCCGACGGGGGATCTCCGGTCGTTCCGTCGGGTCTTCGGTCATGTTCGCATTTCCGTCGGGGGACCCCCTACTTCAGGCTCGTCCCCACGTCCTTGAAGGCCTGCTTGCAGCGGCCGCTCACCTTCGCCTCGTTCTTCTTGAGGCAATCCGCCAGGCGGCCCTGTCCCGGTTCGATATTCGCGCAGAACTTGTCCAGGTCGTCGCCGCACTCGTTGGCGACGTACGTCAGGGCATTGATCGCCCTCTCGAGCTGTGCCGCGGCGTCGTAGAGCGCGTAGTCGCAGCGCCCCGAGAGCTTGTCCTCGTGGGCGTACAGGCACGCCAGGACGCGCCCCTCGCCGGGAGTTACGTTCTTGCAGTACGTCTCGATCTCCTTCTTGCACCCCTCCGCCACCGTCTGTACGATCTCCTTCCCGGCCTGCTCCATCGCTTTCTTGGCCGGCGCCGTCGGTTTCTCGGCCCACGCCGTCCCGGCGAAACACAGGAGCGCCATCAGACATGCAAACACGATCCCGTACCGACGCATCTCTCTCCTCCTTTTCTTATCGGGTTTGGGTCAGCCCTGCCCCCGGACCAGCCAGCCAAGCATCAGGAGACCGATCGCCGCGATCCAGCTTCCCGCGACGCGCACCGCCACCCGCGTCCAGTTCGCGCGCAGGCTCACCACCAGAGCAGAGGACAATGTTATGACAAGGAAGACGGAAACGGAAGCCCCGATCATCCCCAGCCGGTCGGTACCGGCGGCGGCCATGGTCGAACCGTCCACGAACCCGTGGAGCAGTCCCGCCCCGCACGCAAGGGCCACGAGCAGCGCCCTCGGCAGATTCGCGTTCACCGCCACCAGGACGCCCACCGCGCCGAACGAAACCGTCGTCAGCCAGGGAAGCGTGAGGGATGCCGGGAAGAGCGACCCGGCCATCTCCCCGGCAAACCAGGCCGCCGGCAGCGCGAACAGCACGCCGCGCGAGGCGGCTGCCCCGCAAAGTCCGGCCAGCAGTCCGAGGCCGAACGCGACCAGCAGGTCGGGCGGCGTGAGGAACAGGTGGACCACGCCGTCGTAAAACGTCCCGAAGCCGGTCTGCACGAGGTGGGCGTGCGCCTCCACCGGCGCAAGGCACAGGGCCGCGGCAAACGAACAGGCGGCCAGCGCGAGCGGTCTGCGATCGATGGTCCTCACACGAAGATCCTCGCGAGAAAGAAGACTCCCGCGGCCGACACGGCCGCTCCGGCCGCCCGGACTGCCAGGCGCCCGCCGCGGAAGCGATGCACAAGCCCCAACCCGATTCCCACCCCGTGGAGCGTTCCCGTCGCCGCCACGAACCCGATGCTGTAGAGCAGCCCGCTGCTGCCGGCGGGAAGCTCCGTCCCGTGCGCGTGCCCGTGAAAGATCGCGAAGAACCCCACCAGTACCGCCGCGATCCACAGGGGCGGGCGGCTCTCCGTTACGATCATCGCGCCGAGCACGATCGCCGATACGGCGATGCCGATCTCGATGCCCGGCACCACGATCCCCATGAGGCCGAGCATCCCCCCGAAGGCCATGACCATGGGGAAGGCGACCGGCAGGACCCAGACGGCGGGGGCCCCGAGCTGTGCGCCCCACAGCCCCACGGAGATCATCGCCAGGACGTGGTCCATCCCCGATACGGGATGCTTCAGGCCGCTGACGATGCCCGTGATGGATCCGGTTTCCTGGTGGGCGAAGACCGTCGCCGGGACAAGGAGAAGGGCAAGCGCGGCAAGAACCAGGGGTCCCGCGGCCCTGCCCGGCACCCGTCGGTTTTTCCTTCTTCCGTTCCGATCCTGCACGTCCGGGACCTTTCCCCAAATGACCTAAAGACTCAGGAACAGCATGACGGTCCGCTGAACCGTCCAGTAGGCGCCGCACACCCCCACGGCGTACCCGGGGGCGCGCTCGGCCCAGACCGGCCAGCGCATCGCAAGAACCCGGAACGACTGCGACAGCAGCAGCACGAGGAAGACGAACCCGATCTGCCCCAGTTCGACCCCCACGTTGAAGAAGAGCAGGGCCCACGGCAATTCCGCCTTCGGCATCCCGGTGGTGGACAGCCCGCTGGCGAACCCGAACCCGTGGAGCAGCCCGAACAGGAAGGCGACGACCCAGGGGTATCGGATCGTCAGGCTCGTCTCCCCCCGCCAGGAGCGGACGATCTCGGGCCCGAGAAAGAGGATGCTGAGCGCGATGGCGGCGTTGAGCGGCGGCAGCGGGGCGCTTGCGTAGCCCAGCGTGGCGATCGCCAGCGTGACGGAGTGGGCCACGGTGAAGGAGGTGACGGTCTTGAGAAGCATCATCCTCCCTTGGACGATCAGCAAAAGCCCCAGCACGAAGAGCAGGTGGTCCACCCCGAGCAGGATGTGGTGGAAGCCCAGGCCGATGTACTCGACGGCCGTCGCATGCCACGAGCGCTCGCCCCGGAGCACCGCGGCGGGGCTTGTCGGCCGCACGACGGCGGTCATCGTGGTCCCGTCAAGCCTTGAAAGCCTTATGAAGACGTCGGTGATGGTGCCTTCCAGCCCGGGGAAGGAAACGACGCTTCCTTCCACCCCCTTCCCGCCCACGGAGACGACCCGCCGGGAGACGATCGAGTCGGGAAGCGTCTGCTCCGCAGGCCCGACAATCGTCTGCCACGACGCCGGCAACGCCAGCCGGGCCGGATGGGGCCGCCCGTAGTAGATCGGGGCTTTCCAGACCACTTCGTACCGGTCCCCGGCAACCTGCCGGATGTCGAGGGAGCCGGGCTGGGATTCGTGCGCGGAGACGAATCCGGGGAGAAGCAGGACGAGGAGAAGCGCAAGCGCGGCTCCCGCCGGGAACGATCCCGCGCGCTGCATTACCGGGCTCCCGCGGCCGGAAGCGTCGCCGCGACCGCCGACCCTTTCCCTCCCGCGTCGGGGGGTCGCTCGACGACTACCGTGTACCGCTCCAGCAGCCTTTTATGGATGGCTTCCTGCATCTCCTTCTTCCGGGCGAACAGCCACTCCCGTTCCACTTCCGCCCGCACTTCGGAGAGCTCCGGAAGACGCCCCGGTGTCTTCTCTCTCACCAGCACGAGGTGCAGGCCGTACCCGGACCGGATCGGCCCCTCCCACCGGCCGGGCGCGAGTTCCAAAACGTTCGTCGCGAATTCCTTCCCGAAGAGTCTCCGGATTTCCCAGTCCGGCGAGAGCGGGATATCGTTGGAGAGCATCATGAGGGGATCGCCGAGCCCCGCGAGGTCCGCATCCGGACCCCCCGCCCGCAGTCGGGTCAGGAGGTTCCGCGCGTCCTCATCCGCCTTCCGCCCGCGGCGGTCGGCGTTCAGGAACACCTGCCGGAATGCCACCTGCGGCTCCCGGCGGAAGGAGTCCGGATGCTTCTCCAGGAATTCCTGCAGCTGCTCGTCCGAGGGGGGGACCGCGGCGGCGATGTCCTCGTTGAGCGTCTCCAGCTTCAGGCGCAGGCGGCGGCGGATGGTCGGGTCGTCCCGGTCGAGGCCCAGCGCCAGGGCTTCCCGGTAGCTGATCTCGTCGAGCACATACTCGTCGATCAGCCCTTTCACCTCCGTCTCCGTCGGAGGACGCTGCCAGGTGCGCGTGAACTGTGCCGTCAGGTGCTCGACCTGCCCCGGGGTGACGACGATCCGGTACGAATTCTGCCCGGACTGCGTCGCGGTTGAACCACCGAACAGTCCGGACAGAAGGAAGAGCGCCGCGCCGATGGCCAGGAAGTGGACCAGCGGCTCATGAATCAACTTTTTTACAAACTGTTGCACTCGGTATTCCTTTCGTTCACGGCGTATACCAGATCGGCGAGGTGTAGGCCCGCTCCTGCGTAGTCATCGGTACTTCCTTCGGCATCGTGACCCCGAAGCGCTTGGCCTCGTAGGCTGTCCATCGTGGCGTCGGGATCTCGATCACACGCGCGTAGTACACGGCCGGTTGCTTGGGATCGAAGTCCGGGTCCTGCCACACGGTAATCAACTCCGGGTCGCCGATGGTGTTGGTCCAGGTGGCCTCCTTCACGTCGACCGTACTGCCGACAGGCGGGAGCTTGCCGTCCTTGCCCGGTTTGCGTTTGTCTGCGTCACCCCATGCGACGTCGTAGACCTTTTCCTGCCGCTTGCCTCCCTGATCCAGCCAGCCCTTGACGATCTGGATGCGGTCGAGATTGCCGGACAGTGGATCCTTTAGCGCCCCCACCAGAAAGGTCGGCGCCGACTTTCCCTTCGGAGCCGGTGACAGATCGCCGCCCATGGGAACCCCCTTGCCGTAGCCGACGTAGGCCGGCAGTCTGACCCTCGCATCATCCGCCGTGAACTCCCAACCGCCGAAGAAACGCACCAGCATGCGCGGACCGGTGGTCGCGTAGGTTTCCTTGCGCATCATCGCGTCGAAGATCGCCTCGCGGGTGTTCTCCCTGGCCCATACCGCTGCCAGGCCCGAGCCGACCATGTCGTAACTCTCATACCTGCCGTTTGCGGTCTGGGCCATCGGATGTTTATATCGCTCCGGGCCGGGTTCCGTACCGGAATGCTTGCCGAAGAAATTCTCCTCCTCCGCCGTGGCGAGTCCCGTGTGGCTGTCGGTCGAGCCGATCATGCCGAACTTGTACGGGTTGACGCCCAGCTCACGCTGCAGCGTAAGGCCCGTCTGCAGGGCGGTCCGGGCATACTCGTACTGCAGCATGTCGTTCTTCTTGGCCACGCTGAGGTCGAGGTTGCCCTTGTCCCAGGTCTCATAATCGGCAAACTCGTCGTTCGGGGACAGGAACGGGTGTGCTTCGCCGTCCCCCTTGATCTGGGTGGCCTCGTACAGCGGTTCCCACTTCGCCCGGGTCTCGGCGTACGCGCGATCGAACGACTTCCCGGTGAAGGTATCGAGGATCGGGAACATGATCCCGTTGCTCAAGTTCCCGTTGTGCGGGATCGCGAGAACCTGGCCGCCGGTCTTTTCTTCGTACTGGTTCATCCACTTCCACAGGTCGCGTGGGTTGTCGCTGCCGAGCGGCTTGAGAGTCGTATACGGCTCCGTGACGCTGGCCTTCTCGCCGCCGTCCCGGTAGACGACGACGCGATGCAGGTTGTTCCCGCCCGTGTTCGACGTCCACTCGTAACCGATAAAGGCCGTGTACCGGCCGGGCTCGTTGTATTTCTCGGCGGCATGTATGGTTTCTTCCCAGGCGGAACGATAGGCCTGGCTCCCCGGAAGCGAGGCCAGCGCTTCCGGAAATTTGCCCTGCGAGAACGCTTCGATGATCTCGACGGCAGCCGCCACGCCCTTCTGCCCGCCGGCCTGCACCATGTCGTACCAGCGCCTGCCGGTGGGGTCGGCCAGCATCTTCGGATCGCCCTCGTAGAGCCGCGGGAAGAATCCCATGTTGTCGGAGTGGTCCGCGACGACGAGGAAGTCGAGCGGCCGGGACAGCTTTACCCGCAGCCCGGTCGAGGAGGTCAACTCCTCGCCGCGTGCAAAGCGGTGGGCGTCTTCGGGCTTGAGCCGCGCGCCGAAGGCGCCCGCGTCCATCGACATCCCGGTGTGCAGGTGCGTATCGCCCCAGAATACCTGCGTCGGAAAGTTGCGCCCGGCGTAGGGTGAGAAATGTTTCTGGGCGGGGAACGCACTCTCGACGTCCGAGGTCGGCGCAGGCAGTCCCGGGGAACTCTCCGCATACACCGGCGTGTTCCCCTGCATAACCAGTAAGGCAGCAATTATCATAAGGAAAGCAGCCATTCCGGGTTGCATTCTTTCGTTCTTATTCCTCACCGTAAATTCTCCTTTCTCACTGATTTTCGTGGTGACATGCCTTTTCAAGGCCGATGCGTCTTTCCTCTTACGACCCCGGTGTATACCAGATCGGCGAGGTGTAGGCCCGTTCCTGATGGATCGTCTTGGCATCTTCCGGGGTCTTCACACCATACCGGAAGGCGTCGTAGACGATCCATCGAGGCGTGGGGATCTCGATCACACGCGCGTAGTAGAAGGCCCGCTCCTTCGGATCGAAGGCCGGATCGGTCCATACCGTACCGAGTTCGGAGGCACCGATGGTGTTGGTCCAATTGGCGTTCTTGATGTCCACGGTATTCCCGACCGGCGGCAGTTTGCCATCCTTGTCCGGTTTGCGTTTGTCGGACCAGGCGACATCGTAGACCTTCTCGTGGGTCTTGCCGTTTGCATCCAGCCAGCCCTTGACGATCTGGATGCGGTCGAGATTCGCGCCGATCGGATCGCGCAGCGAGTAGACCATGAAGGTTGGTGCCTTGCCGCCTTTGCGTGCGGGCAGGTCGGCACCCATCGGGACGCCCTTTTCGTACCCGCGGAAGGCCGGTTGGCGGCTGTTGAGGTCATCGGGGGTATAGTCCCAGCCGCCGAAGAACCGCACCATCATCCGCGGGCCGGTGGTGGCGTACACCTCGCGCCGCGCCATGGCGTCGAAGATGGCTTCGCGCGTGTTCCCGCTCGCCCAGACCGCGGCAAGGCCCGAGGCGACTGTCTGCCAGCCCTTGTACTCGCCTTGCTTGGTCTTGGTGAAGGGGTGGAGCATCCGTTCGGATGAGGGCTCGCCCCCGGAATGCTTGCCAAAAAAGTTATCCTCCTCTGCAGTCGAAAGACCGGTGTGACTGTCGGTGGAGCCCACCAGGCCGAATTTATACGGGTTGGTGCCGAGGCGGGCCTCGAGCAGCAAGCCGTTCTTGAGCGCTTCCCGACCGTATTCGTACGGAAGCATCCCGGGCTTCTTCGCCTCGGACAGGTCGAGATTGCCGACGTCCCAGGTCTCGTAGTCGGCAAAGGCATCGTCGGGCGAAAGCAGGGGATGCGCCTCCCCGTCCCCCTTGATCTGGGTGATCTCGTACATGGGTTCCCACTTCGCCCGCTGCTCGACATAGAATTCATCCAGCTTGCGGCCGGTGTATTGCGCATCGACCGGAAACATGAACCCGTTGGAGAGGTTGCCGTTATGCGCAAGTGCCAGTACCGTGCCGCCGGTCTTCGCCTCATAGTTCGTCATCCATTTGTAGAGGTCGAGGGGGTCGGTGCTGCCGATCGGCTTCTGCGTGGTGTAAGGCACCACCTGTCCGGCCCTGTCCCCATTATCCCGAAAGATCACGTTGCGGTGGAGGTTGTTGCCCGTGACGAGCGAGGTCCACTCAAAGCCGATCAGCGTCGTGAATCTGCCGGGATCGTTGTAGGCCTCCGCTGCCTTTACCACCTTGTTCCAGACCGACGAATAGATTTTGGAGCCCGGAGAATACGTGGCGAGCAGCTCGGGTTCCACCTTGCCTTGCGAGAATGTGGTAATCAGGTCGAGGGCCGTATCGACGGCCGTCTGGCCGCCTGCGCGCAGCCCCTTGGACCAGCGGGCGCCCTGCTCGAAGCGGGTGACAACGGGTGCGCCGGACGCGAGATCGTTGACCATTCCCATGCCGTCGGAGTGGTCGGCGATCACCAGCCAGTCGAGGGGGCGGGAGAGTTTCACCGGCTGTCCCGTCGAGGAGACCACCTGCTCGCCGCGGGCGAAGCGATAGGCATCCTCGAGCCCCAGCCGGGCGCCGAACAACCCGGCGTCCACGGACAACCCGGTGTGCAGGTGGGTGTCGCCCCAATACACCTGGCGGGGAAAGCCGCTCTCCGCCCAGGGGGAATAAGGCCGATTCCCGAACCGTTTTTCCAGGGCATCCTTGTCCGCCTGCATCATTCCCACTTGCCCCCCAGCGCCATGGGCAAGACCAACGCTCAAGAAGAAGAACGCTGCTGCAAGCATGAACCAGTTGGGTTTGTTTCCACGGTTCATTGCCAGGCTCCTTTTCTCGCTGTTTGCATGCTTCCAACCCTTCGGTTTTCATGAATATGAGTAGTTTGGATGCCCCTTCCCCTGTTCCGTTTCATACGAGGGACGAAAAAATCTTTCCAAATCCTGTGCATACAAAGAGATCGTTCCTGGCAAGAGAGAAACGGATGTTCCGAGGTTCAGTGGGGAAAGAAGAGAGGGATCTCCAGGGCGTCGTCGTGCTCGGGGAGGTCCGCGGGGTTGTCCTTCTTGAGGACGAGCGCCCCCCTCCCGCCCGAAACAGGCTTTTCGAACGTGAGCGTCCCCTCGAACGGGACAAAATCCTTCGTCATCCACTCGCCTTTGGCCGTGCAGAACCGTTTTGCCACGACGTTGCCTTTCGCATCCAGGAGAACGACCGGAAAATCCCCCTCGAAGAACCAGGTTCCCCGGGCGCGGCCCCGGATCACGAGGGGGGAGGATACCATAGCGCCCGGTGCCGGGGTATCAACAACGATGAGATTGCTCCGGCAGTTTCCCTTAGGAGACACCCGCAACAGCTGCGTGGCGGAGAACGTTCCTGCGGTATCCGCCCCGAACCCGCCGGCCGGAGGCTTTCCGAACGTCCCTGAGAGGGTCATGAACAGGGGTCTGTACGGTTCCGGGTCGGGCAGAACCCGTCGATATGCTGCGACGATATCGTTCATCGCAGGGGAATCCCCGGAAAGCCAGAGGTTCGCCTTCCCGCCGCACGGAGCGAACGACCGCACCTCGTGCCCGACGGCGACCCACCCTTCCACCACCTGCTCCCCCTCCCCGATCGGCCCGATTTCCGTCAGACGGCCGTCGCGAAGGGTCAGGATCTTCGTCCTGGCGACGGACGGCTTCGCGGCCATCGGCTCGCCGGGGTGGCGATCCGCGTAATCGACGAATACGACCCCGTTCCGGATCCCGATCTGTCCCGGGGAGATCCGGTCGCCCAGAAGCACCGCGTCGGTTCCCCGGTACCGTCCGCCCTCGTTGATCGAGGCCGCGACGTAATAGAACGTCCCGCTGCCCCCCGGATCGTGCACAAGGAACAGGACCGCATCCTCGTCGCCGTCCCCCTCCAGATCCCCGGATGCCGGTTCGCCGAGAACCGCAGTGACGGCCTTCGCGGCGGATCCGGGAGCGGCTTCCGCCTCGTGCCGGCCGTCACGCAGCGGGATCCGCCGGCCTTCGACCGTGTAGGTCGCATTCCGGGGATCGGCGGCGGCTCCGTTTCCCGATATCGGGATGCGCTCGTCTCCCGCCTGGAGGAATCGCACACCCGCCCGCGGGATCTCCGCCAGCGCCATCGCGACCTTCTCCTCGATCGGCAGGGCGGACATCGTTTCCATGGCGAGGATTTCGGCGACGCCCTCCTTCAGGGTGACCTTCAGGATGGAGATTCGGTTGTAAAAATCGACGTTGCGGGTGAAGAGGACAAGGTGTTCCCCGAAATCGATGTCGGGGACCGGCTCGCCCGGCCTGAGCGCATTCCAGACCGCGGCAAACACTTGTTCATCCCCCAGGTGCCCGACGCGCGTCCGGCGCTGCCCTTCCGGGAGCCGGTCGAGTTGCGCAACCGGGAAGTCGCCGCTCCAGGTCCGGACAACGGGGAGGTCGACCGCAGGATCGTCCGCCGCAGGGAGGTTGACAGCGTATGGAATGGTCAGGAGGATGGCAAGCGCCAGCAGGAACGCTACTCGCCGTGTCAAAAACTGGTGTGGGTTTCCCATGGTTGGAATGGAGGACCCGGAGCCTCCTTCGAGGAAGGCCCCGGGCCTCTCGAATTCCTGCCTTCCGGTATGCGGAAGGTTCCCAGCCTATTTCTTCGCGGTTGCCTGGTGCAACGTTTCTCTCAGTTTGGCCGATCCCGGGTTGCTGACCTTTTTCTCGACGAAGATCTGGTTCGGCGTGACGTCCTTTCCGTAATACGCCTTGTTCAGGCTCTCCCGGACAGCGAGATAGGAACCTTCCAGATTCACCCCCGCATAGGCACCCTTCGACTCGGAAAAGGAGATGAAATCCGCAGTGACATTCGATTTCGCCCCTTGGCCTACCGGTCCCAGGGCGAAGGACATATCCCCCCCCAGCTTGACCTTCGAGGTAGCGAGCGAATCAACCGCTTTCTGGCTCATTACCATCACGACCACCTCCGCCGCTTCCCCGCCGATCGCCAACCCAAAGCTTACCGAACCGATGGTGTAGAAGCCAGGCTCGCTCCAGGTCCCGGTCTTTTCATCCCTCACCAGGAGAACGCCGCTGCCTCCCGAACCACCCAGGAAAAAGCCCGCTTTGAGAACCTGCGGATAGATGATCAGGCCCTTCGCACGGGGGAGGTTCGCGTGCAACCATTCGTAATCCTTGTTCCGCAGGAATTTGCCGACGGTCGCATTCGCATTGTCCACAATGCCCTGCGCGTCTTCCTTGTCCGCTGCCATCCCGGTTGGAACGGCCACGAAAGCGAGCACAATAGCGAGTATCGTTGCTGCACCGATAGCCCGAGCGAAGAAAACCCCTGTCCGTGTACCTCTCATCGTAATACCCTCCTCATGGAAGATGGGTTGCGCCAGCATCGACACGTGGGATGTCGGAGGCGGTGCCTTCGTTTCACCGTCCGTCCAGCGATGCGGCAATTTGATGCCCGGCAGACTGAATAAGAGAATCTTAATATAGTTGCCGCTTCTGCAAAAGAGAAAATACACTGATCCTGAGCCGCGATAGAATGATCGGGGAACCGTACCGAATCCCAACCGCGAAAGGCAGGCCACGATGGAGTCGAAAGGAAGGAAACGGTGGCTCCTCACAATCGGAGGAATCGTTGCGGCGCTGGCGCTCGCCGTTCTCGCCGTCATCCTCCTTGTCGACGTCAACCGGTACAAGCCCCGGCTCGAGGCCGCTGCCTCGAAGGCCCTGGGTCTGGAAGTCCGGATCCTGGGGGATCTGAAGATCGCCTACTTCCCTCCCCCCGGCCTGACCCTCGCCTATGTCCGTGTCGTGCGAGGGGAGGAGGATGTCCTGCGCGTGGAAAAGATCCGGGTCGGCCTGAAGATCCTTCCCCTCCTCCGGGGCCGGATCCGGTTCCGGGAACTTCGGTTCAACCAGCCCGCGATTTTCATCCGGCGGACCAGCACCGGTCCGTTCGACTACGAAAGATACCTCTCCCGCCCTTTGCGGAACGCCCGGGCGGCCCTGCCCGAAACCCTGGACGGCATCGATGCGATCTCGGTTGCCGGCGGAAAGATCTCATACGCAGGCAAGGATCCCGCGATCCGGGCCGACGTGGAAGGCCTCGATCTGGCGATCCGGGATGTCGCGTTCCAGGGCGAATCCGGGGACGAACCGTTCCGGAACGTCTCCTTCACGGGGACGGTCAAGGCGGCGCGGATGACGATCGGGAACGCGGAGGTCTCCGGCTTCTCGTGCGGGATCTCCGCGAAGAACGGGAACTACGAGTTCGATCCGGTCACCCTCCTGGCATTCGGCGGGAAAGGGGAAGGAAGTATCTGGGCCTACATGACGGAGGCGGTTCCCCTGGTTCAGGTCCGGTATTCGCTCTCCGGTTCCCGCCCCGAGAGCTTTTTCGCATCCCCCGGCCGGGATCACGCCCCCCTGGAGGGAACGGTGGACCTTTCCGCGAACCTGTTTCTGAAGGGGGAGAATCCGGAGGCGATGGCCGCGACGCTGACCGGTGACCTCTCCTGGAAAGGAAGCGACCTCTCGATCCCGGGGTTCGATCCCGATGCCCTCCTTTCCGATTCCGGGGAGAGGAAAGAGAGCCCCCTTCCGCGGATAGGGGCTCTCCTCCTGTCCCTCCCTCCCTTCGCCGAGGCCGCCGGAGGACTTTCCTCCCCGGACCACGCGACGGAAACAGCCGGGGTGAATGGTCTGGTCAGGACGTTCGTTTCCATCTGGTCCGTGGAGAACGGCGTGTACGCGGCGAAAGACGTTGCCCTCGCCACCACAAGGCACCGCCTTGCACTCACGGGAAGGATCGATATGCCGGCCGGGCGGTTCGACGGAATCACGGTCGCCCTGGTGGACGACAAGGGATGCGCCCTGGCAGGCCGGACGGTCGAAGGGCCTTTCCAAAACCCCGGGGAGACCCCCCTGGTGCGGCCTACGGAGGTCGCACCGGGAGAAGGGTGCGAAGTGTTCTACGAAGGGTCGGTGCCGCCGCCGGAATGACGACCCGGTAGCCCCTTGATGTTGATGGTCGGGACGGCCGGACTGGAACCGGCGACCCCCTGTTTCCCTATTGGCTCAGCGAACGTTCCCAAATTCCAGCAGGAACTTTACTTCAGGAAAATCAGCAGGTTGTGGCGCCAACTCCAGCCACGCGCCCCCCCCCGATCCACGCAATCCAGTTCACCGGACGGGCACCAATCGGGCACAGACGGGTTTGACATCGCGGGCCGGTGGGAGTATCGTTTTAATAGAAGAAATAGGCTGTTCCACCAACCGATTCAGAAGGGAGAGTGGAATGGCATATTTCTCTCGAAGGACTGTCTTTCTCCCCTCCATTCATTGCGGCGGTATGCGAGGAACATCGACCTCCGTATCGCCGAAAACGGCTTGCCAGGACGATGCACCCGGGAGGTGACACGATGAAAGTCTTGGCGCTGTGGGGATTTTTCCTGGGCCTTGTCGTCGGGACGCTCATGGTGGACATCCTGCGGTACATGAAGAAACCGCATGCGTTGTCCTTGCGCGAGGCCACCGTCTGGACGGGCACCTGGGTCGGCCTGGCCGCGATGTTCGGCGGGGCGGTATTCGCCGTCGAAGGAACGACCAAGGGGCTGGAGTTTATCACCGGCTACATCGTCGAGTGGTCCTTGAGCGTCGACAACCTCTTCGTGTTCCTGATGATTTTCCAGTACTTCGCCGTCCCGCCGATGTACCAGCAGCGCGTGCTCTTCTGGGGGATCATGGGGGCGATCGTCCTGCGGGGCATCTTCATCGCCACCGCGGTGACCCTGCTGTCGTACTTCGCCTGGCTGGTCTACGTCTTCGGGGCCTTCCTGATCTATGTCGCGTACAAGCTCGTGCGGGCGGGCGAGGTGCACGTCGAGCCGCAGAAGAACCCGGTGCTCCGGTTCTTCAAGCGGATCGTTCCGGTGGAGACCAGCTACGACTCGCAGAACTTCTTCGTGCGCCGGAGGGGGAAGCTGATGGCGACGGCCCTGACGCCGGTCATGATCGTGGTCGCGACGACCGACATCATGTTCGCCGTGGACTCGATCCCGGCGATCCTGGCCATCACGCGGGATCCGTTCATCGTGTACACCTCCAACATCTTTGCCCTCCTGGGTTTGCGCGCCCTGTTCTTCGTGCTGGCGGGGATCATGGGGCTGTTCCGGTACCTGCAGGTGGGCCTGTGCGCCGTCCTGATGTTCATCGGGGTCAAGATGCTCGTCTCCGAGTTCGTCCACATCCCCATCGCGATCTCGCTGGGGGTGGTGGCCACCGTCCTGGGGGGATCGGTCGTTGCCTCGATCCTCTTCCCCGCCGAAAAGGCTCCGGCGCCCGAGAAAGCCGACGGGGTTCCCGCGGCGCCGACCCGTCCGGCCGGGGAGGACGCGGGAAAGGCCGAGGAGGAAAAGCGGGCAGCCTAGTCGCTGCGCCACGGAGGGTAAGCGGATGCG
>Ga0209536_100003524_pt1 | contig 25108 bp, 31 predicted proteins | sample DeeMarSeWOR28_12_FD_187461 | JGI IMG/M metagenome (GOLD analysis project Ga0209536, IMG submission 187461) | Marine sediment microbial communities from White Oak River estuary, North Carolina - WOR-2-8_12 (SPAdes) (version 2) | ecosystem: Environmental > Aquatic > Marine > Intertidal zone >...
GCCGTGATGATTTGTTCCGGCGTGTGTCGTCTCCTGCCCATCTCTGCCTCCCTCTCCTGTGCCGCCAGCTGCCGGATCCTAACATCCGCGCTGGCCTCGATTCAGGGGGGCACGTCACGCCCAGGATCGTCCCGCCGTTGGCGTTGGCGGCGTCGATCATGTCCAGCGCCGCCGGCGTCTCCGACAGGGCGTTTGTCGGCACGTGGTGTAGGAGAAGCGGCACGTCGTAGGCGAGCGCGAGCGCGACGAACTCCTCCTGCCCGAGAAGGCCGCTGGGCGCGGCGTTGCTCAGGTAGCGCGGGTGCGCCGTCAGGAAGGTCCCCTTCTCGGCGGCCACCCTGGCCATCCGGGCGATCCCCTCGCTGCGGGCGTCGGGGTAGTAGCCGACCATCACGCCGATGCCCACGCCCCCTTCGTCGATCCCGGTCCGGACCAGGCGGTCGATCTCATCGAGCTCGTCCTCCGTGGCTAGGTTCGCGGCCCACTGATTCCCGGTCGCCACGGCCTTCTCCAGGGCGTGGGTCATCATGGGACTGCCCTGGGCGTCGATCCCGTCCATCAGCAGGAGTCGTGCTGCGGAATGACCGACCGACGCACCGTAGTTGGCCAACGAGACGCCATCCTTGGCGTCGTAGTACTCAGCGACCGGCAACGCCCCGCCCTCAAGATCCATCTGCGTCGTCCGGCCGTCGAACAGCGAGACCTTCTCGCTGTAGGGGTCCTGGCCGTGGGCGTGCAGGTCGATGAACCCCGGCGCGGCAACAAGCCCGCTGGCGTCGATGACGTCGGCACCGGAGATCTCGTCGGGCGTGACAATCGCGATCTCCCCACCGGCGATACCGATGTTGCGGATCTCGTCCAACCCGGTCTCGGGGTCGATCACCCGGGCGCCTCGGAGGACCAGATCGTAATCAACCGGCGCCTCGGGCGCGCAACCGGCGGACCACAGGACCGACGTCACGATCCAGATCAGTCTCCTCACGGCCTGCCTCCCTCGAGTCCAGCGCTGCGACACCTATGCCGCCCGATCCTTCATCCGCCCAAGTGTCTTGGCAAGGCATGGAGCGCCGGCTCTCCACGGAACGCCCCACGTGTCTGGAAGGGCGTGCGGTCGAAGAACGGCTGTCTAACAGGGATTTGCTGCTGTCACGGAAGAGCTGATGGGTACACTTCGCTGGCGATCAGGCGGGCCGCGCAGCAGAATTCCGAGCCGTTAGACCGCGCACTTGTGAGCGTTCGTGACTGAGTCCAGAGCTTTGTGGCGCCACCTCGCGATGGAGGCCTTGGTCATCGTGGGGTCTATCCTGCTCGCCTTCGCGATCGATGCAGCATGGGATGCACGCCAAGAGAGGGAGGAGCTTCGAGAGGTGCTTGAGGGGCTGCGTACGGAGCTTGTGGAGAATCGGGAGCTCATCGCCGAAAGCAGGTCGGGAACCAGCCTCGGGATCGAGCGTCTGATCCGATTCAGCGCCGGATCGACCGACGACCTTGTTACCGTCTCCGGACCCGACACCTACAGCGAGCTCTATCTACCGCTTGTCATTTCCTATGATGTGACCCTATCGACCGGCGCTCTTCGGGCCACGATCAGCTCCGGCAAGCTCGCTCTAATCCCCGATTCAGAGACGCGATCTGCGCTGACAGCGCTTGAGGCCGGCTTCTCTGAGATGCCGAGGCTCACGGCCGAGGTGCGCGGTCTAACAAGGAATTGCTACTGTCAGGGTAGGCGGCTGGGAGTCCTCGGGTAACGCCCAGGGTTTGTAAGCGGGCCGGTCCTGCAGCAGAGTTCCGGAACGTTAGACCGCGCTCAGCGAGGCCGGTACCTCATCGAGGGAGTTGGGCCTGGTGGTGGCGAGTGTGGATCTCCTGGAAGCGTACGTAGTCTGCGGCGGGGACTGTTCCGAACAGGTGACTCCGCGCGGGTCCGTCTAGCTGCTCCCACGCCTGCTCGAACTGAAGCCACGCGGATCTGAGACGGTCCTGCCCGGCGGACGGGGTGAGTGGCCCCTCCAACGGACTCAGGGCGCGATTGGCCTTGGCGCCAGCCGGGATGGCCTTGTTCTTCAGGACGCGCTTAAAGCCAAGGTGCCTCGCCAGGAAGCGTACGGGGGCTGGAAGTTGGGGAAGCTTCGAGCGCTGTCCGAGCATGTCCTTGCCAGACTCCTCGAGAGAGCGCGCCACATGCTCTGAGATCTGCGACGGAGTCCATTTCCCCGGCCGAATGGGAACCGCCCAAGCGTCTCCGCAGTCGTCCAAGGCGCTCATGAAATCTTCGACCGCGGATTGGAGGCCGTTCAGATCGGTGGCAGTGTTAGGCATGTCGAATTCTCCTGTAGGGGTCGCTTTCATAGCTTGCGTTATACAAGTTATTAGCTTGATGACTCTCGTTATGCAAGTGATAGATGCGTAGAACCGATCGACGGTCTGATTGCCCGGTGAACTTCGCCGTTCAGCTACTGGGGGACTCGTGGAGTCTTTTGGTGGTGCGAGATCTCATGTTCAAGGGAAAGCGGACCTACGCTGAATTCGCTCAGTCGGAGGAGCGGATCTCAACGAACATCCTCGCTGACCGCCTTCGGTCACTCGTAGAGGCGGGGTTAGTTCGCAAGCAGGGACGTGGACGGGGTACGCGCTACTCCCTTACCGAGAAGGGGATCGACCTGCTGCCCGTCCTCGTGGATATGATCCTGTGGTCTGCCCGGCACGATCCGGCTACCGCGACCCCCGCCGAATTCGTCGATCGAGCGACCAACGACCGTGAGGGGCTCTTGGCTGACTTGAGGGACGGACTCATGGAGTCCCACCTTGAGGGGGGCGCGGTCTAACAAGGAATTGCTGCTGTCCGCGTAGGCCTGGGCGGGCAGCGAGCTAGCGCTCGCTGGCGAACGCGAAGCTCCGGCAGCGGAATTCCGAGTCGTTAGAGAGCTTGGTCTAGTCTAGGTCGAGGACCAACTTGAGCCCGGCGTCGATTCGGGCCATGACCTTGGGCTCCACGCGCCCGGTGCGCTCCGAAAGGAAGTCCTCGTCCAGAGTCACAATCTGGGTCACGTTGGCGACGGAGTCCTTCCCGAGGCCCGTGCTGCTCGCGCTGAGCAACACGTTCCCGGGCGCGTCAAGGAGCCTCATGTTGGACGTGAGGGCAACGCAGAGAGTCGTGCGTAGGCGGCTTCTGTTGAACGAATCTGCCTGAACGACGAGAACGGGTCGGCGAAAGCCAGGCTCGGATCCTCGTGGTTCCTCGAGATCAGCCCACCAGACTTCGCCGCGCTCGACTACCACTCCGCGGTACCGATGCTGCGAGCCTGAGCAGATCGTAGTGCGGAATCGAGCGCACTCGACTCATCGGCATAGACTGCGTTCAACTGAGCGGTGACATCTTCATCACGGTGCTTTGCGAGGTACTCTGCAACCGCATTGGCGTAGAGTTCGCTGCGAGAGACGCCCATGCGCTGCGCGAGCGCGTCCGCCGATTCGAAGAGTTCATCAGGGAGAGAGATCGCTGTTTTCATACCAATATCATACCATGGTATTACCGTCCCGGTCAAGCTCGACGCTTCGCTGGTGCGGAGGCGGGCCGCGCAGCAGAATTTCGGCACGTTAGATGGCGAGGAAGCGCTACGGACCGGGGACCTTCCGATCGGTCTGCGCCCTACGGCGAAGTAGCCACCAGCCGGCGAAGTAGCCGAGCGCCATGGGCGGGAGTAAGACGAGCCCGACGGGCATGAGAAGCATCAGTGTATCGAACTCCCAGAACACCGAAGCAAACACCGGGATCGCTGCCAGAACGCCGGCCAAATAGGCAAGCCAGATCGGAAGCAGTGATTCGCGAAGGGGTGAGTCCGCGGGGAACCCTACACGCCAGGGAACGGCAACTGCCGAGGCCAAGACCACGAAGGGGAACGCCCACGCCGTGAGGGTGAGCACAATCTCAATGGCGATAGAAGCGGGATCGAGGAAGCCACTTAGCGGAAGCGTGGGACGGCCCTGCGCGTCCAGATAGAGCTTCACGCCGAGACCGGCAACCCACGGTATGAGCACGCCTGTGATGGTGAACAGCGCCGCGAGCCACCAGTGCCGAACACCTCCGGTCCCGAGCCACGAACTCACCGATCGTCCAGTGTCATCTCCTTCGGCCTCGCGAACCTCCCAGTACAGGTAGCCCGGCACCACGACCCAGGCCAAGGCTGCGACGGATCCAAGGGGTAGCGCCAGTCCGAAGCCGAGTCCGAGATGGACCAGAAGGTACTGCCAGCGAGGTCGCGCCTCCGGTTTCAATGGTTGGAGGCGTGTCGCCAACCGGAAGGCCACGATCGTGCTCGCGACGAACAGAAGACCCGGCAACACGAGGCCGAGCACGAAAATACCAGCCCAGAAATCGCCCACGTCACGCTCCCTGACCACTCGCAAGGCGGCAGGCTGCCATGCGCACGGTCGCTGTGATATCCAAATATCTAGGCGTGTAGGCTTGTCGTTAAGGCCCTTGGGCGTGATGTCGTCCGGGTCGCCATCTAACAAGGAATTGCTGCTGGCAGGGCAGGCTGCGGGAAGTCCTCGGGTAACGCCTATGATTTGTCAGCGGGCGGGTCCTGCAGCAGAATTCCGAGTCGTTAGGCGGGGCGTCTTCCTCCAAGGCGCCGTCCTCCCTCAAACTGAGTTGGAAATGGCTGTGAAGCTCGACGACGAACGGCGTGAGATTCTGGCCAGCCGCCTGCGGGGGTTCTACTCAGAAGAGTTTGATGAAGACCTGAGCGCGTTCAGGGCGGAGAAGGTCCTGGACTTCTTTCTCGAGGCACTCGGGCCCGCGGTCTACAACCAAGCAGTCCAGGACGCCCGTGGGTTCATGCAGCGGAAGCTGGACGACCTGGATGGCGAGGTTTATGAGGCCGAGTCGTTCTGACTCGTCATGCTCGCCGGTGGCCCCGCCTAACAAGGAATTGCCGCAGTCCGCGGAGGCTGGTCGGTAGCGTCGGGTAACGCTTCTGATTTGCCGACCTGACAGGTGCGGCAGCAGAATTCCGATCCGTTGGACGGTGCCGGTGACGTCCCCGGCAGTGATGGGTGCGCCCAAGCCTAGAAAGGATTGACCATGAGTGAGCCACAGTCTCGTGTGGCTGTGATAACGGGCGCGAGTAGCGGTATCGGCGCGGCGACTGCGATCCACCTTTCGGAGACGGGATGGAGAGTAGTGCTAGGTGCACGTCGTGAGGACCGACTGCAGCACATTGCCCAGAGGATCGGGGCAAGTGGCGGGTCTGCGGAATGGAAACTCGTCGACGTGACGAAGCGAGGGGACGTACGTGATTTGGTGGAACTTGCTCGTGAGCGGTACGGCCGTCTGGATGCGATGGTGAGCAATGCGGGGTTCGCTTCGGTCGCGCCCCTCGACGCTCTGCGGATCGACGACTGGGAGCGGATGGTGGATGTCAACATCAAGGGCGTCCTTCACGGCATCGCGGCGGCATTGCCGCTATTCCGTACTCAAGGCCACGGGCACTTCGTGAATATCGCCTCGACTGCGGGCATGAAGACTGTGCCCAATCAGGCGGTGTACTCGGGCACCAAGTATGCGGTACGGGCGATCTCGGAAGGACTCCGACAGGAGGCCGGAGAACACCTGCGCGTGACCATCATCTCGCCAGGGTTCGTATACACCGACTTCGGAGTGGTCCCTGATGACGAGCTCCGGGAGCGTCTCCTCGCGTTCCGCGATCAGATTGCGATTCCGCCCGAGTCGATTGCCCGCGCGATCGCCTACGCACTCAATCAACCACCGGAAGTGGACGTCGGTGAGATCGTCATCCGCCCGACAGCTCAGGCCTAGCCCATTCGTATGGGGAGCGTAGGCGCTGTCTAACAAGGGATTGCTGCTGTCTGGGAAGAGCAGGGAGATACGCTGCGCTGGTCATCGGGCGGGCCGCGCAGCAGAATTCCGGGACGTTAGGTGCCACCCTCCGAACTAGGAGTCGGCCTGAATCTCAAGTCGATCTCGTGGGGCAAGCTCGCAATCGAAGTCGTGGTGCTCGCGGCGTCCGTCTACCTGGCCATCTTCTTCGAGGGAGCGTCGGACGACCGAGCCCGACGGGCCGCCGCGCTCGAGGCACTGAGGAGCCTCCGTACCGAGCTTCAGCGAGACCTCGATGATGTCGCCGTCATCCTAGAGGCCCAGGCGGATCGGGATGTGCGGCACCAGCGACTTGAGCGCTGGCTCTCGAGCGTACCGGTGGCTCATCCTGACTCATTCGCTACCGATCTGCGCGCGCTGACGGTGCAGAACCGAACGCTGTTCCCACGGCGCGCGACATGGACGACGATGCTCTCTTCGGCCCAGCTCGCGGATTTGGGCGACCCAGGCCTGGTAGATCAACTCGCCAACCTCTACGAGAACGTGAATCAGCGGGTGGAATACAACGGGGTGATCTACGACGAGTCGCTGACGGACGTCGCGCGGAACTCGTTCGCGCACGCGTGGGACCCAGTCGAACGACGTTTGCTACTCCCGCCTGGAACTGAGGTGGCTGAGTTCCGATCCCAGCTCGCCTTCTTGCACGAACAGAACCTCGCGTTCATCGGACTGTTGGAAGCGTGGAGGGGGGAAGTCCGAGCCCTGATGGATGCGGTGGACACGTTCCTGGCGGCCCGGCCCGGTGGCACCTAAGAAGGAACTGCTTCTGTCCGCGGAGACTGGTCGGTAGGGTCGGGTAACGTCTACGGTTTGTCAGCACGCAGCTGCGGCAGCAGAATTCCGAGTCGTTAGAACGCACCCCATCAAGGCCGCAATTTGAAGATCAAGGCCGCACCGATCCTCGCAGAGAGTGTGGCGATCGTTGCTTCGATCCTTCTGGCGTTCGGTATCCAAGCCTGGTGGGAGACGAGACAGGAATCTGAGGAACGGGCGAACATTGCCGCAGCCCTGAGTGCTGACTTCCGTACGACTCACGACCGGCTATCCGCCGCGATCGTGACGGCCGACATTCTGATCGACCGAACCAGCGCGTTCATGACTCTGTCTGCGGACCCTTCGTCCGTCACGCGCGACTCGCTACAGGGCCTAGTTGGGGCGGTATTCGGGGGGCCGGACTTCACACCTTCCTTGGCCAACTACGAAGGCTTTCTGAGTTCAGGCAAATTGGCGCTGATTGAAGACTTCGATCTCACGGCTGCGCTGGCCGACTTCCACAGAGCCCTGTCTCGGTGGGACGAGTTGGCTCGAACCAGGGCAGATGTGTACTACATGGGTGCCATCTGGGAGCTCAGGCGAAGTCTTGGGACCATCACTGTCCTGGCGCCGGGTTTCGGATCCACTCCCAGCAGATTCCAAATGGGAGATCGGGCCTTCAACGAATTCGCGTCCGAGCCTGAAGTATACGCGGCCGTCGAGGCAGTTCGGGCCATCCATTTCAATCAACGTCGAACCTTGCAGCAGATGGAGGACGCCTCCTCTCGCGTGCTGGAGTTGTTGGCGAGTGAGTGACGCAACCCCGACATCGCGCCGTGCGTTCTAACAAGGAATTGCTGCTGTCCGCGTTGCCCTGGTAGGTCCGACTCGCTACGCTCGCGGCGGCGGCGTATCAGGTGCGACAGCAGAATTCCGAGTCGTTAGCCAGCGACCGAGATTAAGACAGGGACCCCTCGGATGACGCGACCTTGAGCAAGCCGGATCTCGATACGTCGTTCACGACCGATGTCGCCAAGTTCTATGAGTCGACGCTCGTCCCCTTGATCTTCCGTCCGTACGCTCGGGATCTCGCGAAGCGTGCGAGCGACCTCAATCCGAGCGCTGTTCTGGAGATCGCTTGTGGTACGGGTGTCGTGACGAGGGCCCTGGCAGAGACCCTCCCGAGCTACTGCTCGATCACCGCTACCGACCTGAATGATGCCATGGTCGCTCATGCCGAGCACGTTGGGACGGCTCGTCCCGTCGACTGGCGTAGGGCTGATGTAATGTCACTTCCCTTTGCCGCGGACTCGTTCGACGTGGTCGTATGCCAGTTCTCGGTAATGTTCTTCCCGGATCGTGTGGCCGCGTACCGAGAGGTGCGACGCGTCTTGCGGCCCGGCGGCGCATTCATCTTCAATGTCTGGAACGACATTGAGCGGAATGAGTTCGCCGACGTCGTGACCAAGGCTGTTGGCGCCCTCTTTCCGGAGGACCCACCGCTTTTCCTCGCCCGGACGCCTCACGGCCACGGATCTCTAGGGGAGATCGAGGGGGACGTGTCATCCGCGGGTTTCGAGAACTGCCTAACGATCCAGCGAGACGAAACGAGTGTGGCCGCCACACCGCGTTTGCCGGCGGTCGCCTATTGCCAGGGTACGCCACTTCGCAATGAGATCCTGGCCCGAGATCCGGACGGGCTCGAGCGCGCTACCGCGGCAGCGACTGAGGCGCTTCAGGCTCAGTTCGGCGAGGGCCCAATCGAGGGCGGGATCAGCGGAGTCGTCGTAGTCGCTAGCTAACGAGCGATTGCCACTGGCGCCGAAGGAGGGACTAGGTACGCGCTACGCGCTTGTGTGCGTGCGGGCGGCGCAGCAGAATCGCGAGACGTTAGGACGCGCGGAAAGGACCGTGTTGGAATGGACTTGACCTCGTCGTCGACCAGGCAAGACAGTCTGAGGACACGGATGGCCCGCCACAGTAAGCTACTTCCCTCCCTGCGGTCAGAGATTGCGTCGCAGCGCGGTCGCTCCTAGCCTGCGGACACTCCGCTTCTGAACACGAGCGACTGCGGCTCGCGTGCAGGCAGCGCGAGCTCCCTTACAAGAGGAGGTCCCGTTGTCCACTTCTTCCATCCTGAAGATCGGCGTCCTAGTGCTCATGGCCGCGGGAGTTTGTCGAGTATGCAACGGCGAACACGCCAGACTTGCCTGGAAACGTCTATGGCTCATATCGACAGCAAGTTTGGGGTGACGCACACTTCACCACGATCTACGAGGTGGCGAACCTAGCCGAGTACGACGAGATGGTGAGAGCTCGACGCGAGCTCATGGCGAATGACGAGACTTGGCGGGATCTCTGGAGGGGGTGGAACTCACTTCTGGTACCGCAGTCTTGCCAGGTGTCGTTCCATGCGCGTTGGCCGGGATGATCGATGGAGAGGGCGCCCGCTCCACTGGGGTGGGACGCCCTCTCGCCCTGTCTGTTGCCCGGTGGCGTCCGTCGAAGTGCACGCTCCTGCCCGCTCTCAGCTTACGCTTGTTCGACGACGACCGGGCGTCGTACAACGCACGCGTTCCAACAAAGAACTGCTGCTGTCCGCGGTGGCTGTTGGGCTTCGTCGGGTAGCGCTTCTGTTTGCCGACCTGGCAGGTGCAGCAGCAGAATTCCGATCCGTTAGATGTCATGCCTTTCGAGGCCCGTGAACTACTGCACCGCTTCCAGTCTTTCCCAGAAGTCGGTGGTCGGGATCCCATCCATCATGCCGGCGACCATCCGGGTGTAATCGGGATTGAAGTACGGGCTACAGAGTGCCCAGAGCTCGCGAGCTCGTTCGGTTCCCAAGAGGAAGTAGATGACACCTCGGTAGCTGATCCACGTTTCCTCGTCGAGCGCGCCGCTCCGGTACTGGAGCCACTCGTGCTCGCGGGCTCGCATCTGGCCGATTAGCCAGAACTGCAGCTTCACCTTCTCTTCAGCGGTTGGCGTCTCCTCTTGGTGAAAGAGGCGCCCGAGTTCGGGATGCTCCACGAACTTGTAGACACCCTCTTGATCGTTCGCGACTTGGGCCTGGCGCGACTCCGATCGGAGCAGGTCTGCTCCTTGCCGGACCTGAACCGCGAGGTAGATCAACGTCACGGTCACTACGACGACGCCGATGATCTCAGCTAAGTAAGCGTACTGCTCCAGCGACATGGTCAGCTCCAACGAGGGGATTCGCGGCGTAGCAAGCTACTTGTACCGGGGGCATCTGTGAGCGGCCGGCCGGGGATGCATGACATCTATCAGGAATTGCTGCAGTCGCGGGTAGGCCCGTGGGTACGCTTCGCTTGTTAGCTGCCGGGCCGCGCAGCAGAATTCCGAGTCGTTAGAAAGCCCTGGAACGACGGTGGCAGTGGTAGCCCGCCGCACCCTTGAGGTCTCACCAAGATGTCGAACCGTATCAACTGGCGTTTTCTGCTGGGCGAGTTCGTGGTCATCGTGCTCGGGGTCCTGATTGCACTCTGGGTGGACCAACTCCGCGAGGCTCGGGTCAACGCCGAGCTAGAGGTCGAGTACCTCGAATCGCTGGTAGCCGATCTCGATGCTGACTTGGCGCAGTTCGATGAGGCCGAAGCGTGGATGCGCAGATCAGAGGATGCTGCAGCGACCGTGCTCCGGCTCTACGAAGGCGCTGCTCCGACGGGAAGCCCGGCCGATCTGGTCGCGGCCGTGGAGACCGCGGGTTGGCAGATGGCTCCTTCCATCACACGGAACACGATCGATGATCTCAGATCGACCGGGAATCTTCGCTTGATCCGAGATGCGGAGATTCGGCGGGCGATCGCTGACTACTACACCAACGTTGAGAACGCGCTCGGACCTTTGGCGGCGATGCAAGACCGAATCTGGGATCACTACGACGCCAGGGTCGGCCACGTGCTGCGACCCGGTGAGCGAATGGCGGTGCTTCAGGGGCCAGGGAGCTTCGCTCAGGGGATCACCTCAGACGCCCTCGAACCTGCTGAGCCGCCGGATCAAGAAGAACTTGTCGCTGCCTTGACGGGATTTCCGGAACTCGAGGTCGGAGCCGCTGAGGTCCTCTACCAGAATGTTGCCAACCGGGGAACCGTGGGGGAGATGCGGACTGCGGCAATGGAGCTACGTCGAGTACTTGAGCAGTGGCTGGCCGCGCATCGGTAACGGACGGCAAGTGGCGAGGCTTTCCAACAAGGAATTGCTGCAGTCCGCGGAGGCTGATCGGTAGCGTCGGGAAGCGCCTCTGATTTGCCGACCTGACCGGTGCGGCAGCAGAATTCCGAGTGGTTAGAAACCCTCTGCTCAGGTGGACCCAATCCGAATCGCGACTTACAACATGAGACAGGGCGGATCACTTCAGAATTGGCTGAAGATCCGCGAGGTCGCCGACCCAGACCTGCTTCTTGTCCAGGAGTCGAAAGACCCTTCGACCTTCTCTCGCGACCTGATCGAGCCGCTAGATGTCGAGGGCGCACTCTGGCGTCCCGTGGCCGACAACAAGTGGGGCTCGGCGATCTGGGCACGGAGCTCCTCGCTCGAGGAGATCCCAGTGCCGGGTTTCGAGGGTTGGGTCATCGGTGGCCGTACCGACCTTGGTGGCACCTCAACCATGGTCTTCAGCGTCCATCTGCCACCACGGGGCGGTAGCTACGTCCAGAGCGGCAATGAGCTGATGGACGTACTGGGGCCGCTCATCGGTGACTCCACGTGTATTCTCGGAGGCGATTGGAACTTCACGGTCGCAATGCGTGATCCTGGCGATCCCCGAGGACATCGCCGCGGTGAAGTAGAGTTCCTCCTTCGCATGGTCGACGAGTTCGCCCTGGTCCCCGCGTGGAGAGCTGCTCATCCCGAAGGGAAGCTGCCGCAGACGCTGCGCTGGATGCGGGATCCGCGCACGCCGTATCACTGTGACGGCGTGTTCATGACTGAGGCATTGGCCTCACAGGTCACGTCTGCGGAGGTCTTGAGTGGGCCGCCCTGGCTCACGCTCAGCGATCACAATCCGGTTGTGTTCGAGTTGGGGCCAACCGCCGCCGCAGAGGCTTTCTAACAAGGAATTGCTGCTCTCACGGGTATACGGATAGAGAGGCTTCGCTGGTGCGGAGGCAGGACGCGCAGCAGAATTCCAAACCGTTAGGTAGCGCTTGGCGGCCAAAGGGAGTACCACGATGGATTGGGATGCAGTCGGCGCAATCGCTGAGGCGGTGGGCGCTGCGGGTGTGCTGATCACCTTGGCCTATCTCGCGATCCAGATTCGGCACAACTCCGCCAGCGTCGACGCGTCTACAGAGGACGGGGTCACCTCCGGATTCAACGACATCAACAACGTTATCGCGGCTGACGCGAACCTCGCTCGCATCTTCACCGTCGGTTTGGACGAGCCGGACAGGCTGACCGATGACGAGGCGGTGCGATTCAGCTTCCTCTTCAGCAGCTACATCAACCAGTACAACCGCCTTCTGGTGCTCAACCAGAAGGGGACGTTCCCCGATGACCGGTGGGGGATGTACGCCAAGGAGCTGGCCCTACTGTTGGCAACCGAGGGCGGAGCGCGTTGGAAAGTGGGCAATACGCACTTCATCGACTTGTGGAAGGCGGTTGAGGCAGTCGATCCGGGAGGGGGTGTGGACATGACACTCCTGCGTAATCGAGACTCGACGCCCTCCACCTAGCCCGCGAACCGCCCGAGGCACGACCGCGTGCGGCCTCGCTGCATCAGTCGGCACTGATCGGGTTGCCTACCTGAATGGCAAGACTGAATTCATTCTCAACGTGCTCAGGGCTGAGGGCTACGAGCCTACCCCTGACTACCCCATTCACTACCCGTGACGTGGCGCACGGCATAACAAGGAATTGCTGCTGTCAGGGTAAGCTGTGGGAGTACGTCGGGTAACGCCTGTGGTTTGTCAGCAGGCCGGGCCTGCAGCAGAGTTCAGAGTCGTTAGGCGGCTTCCGAAGGCCCTCGCAGAATCAACAAACACAATCCCGGCGCACCGAATGTCCCAACTAGAGCGTGGTTCTCATATCGCGCAGATCGTGAGCGCTGTGGCGGTCGTCGTGTCAATCATCTACCTGGCGCAGCAGATCCAGGAGAACACCGCGGCAGTGACCTTCGAAACGAACAAGGGGCTTCTCGAGCTTCAGTTCCAACACGATGCCTGGGACCAGGATCCCGTACTCGTAGAACTCATGCAGCGGGGGGATACGCTGCCGGAGTCCCTCTCGTCGGTAGAGTGGGCGCAGTACAGTCGGCGCTGGGCGCTGAGGTACAATGTTTGGTGGCTCGCATACAGCGGGTTCAGCAAGGGCACGCTCGATCCTGACCTTTGGGCTGGATGGAACGCCAGCTACGCCGAGAGTACCTGCCTGCCGGGCGCCAAGAGAGTCTGGGAAGAGCGGCGCCATTGGTGGAGCACACCATTTCAGCGGATGGTCGACCAACACGGGGCGAGCTGTTAGAGATCCTGAACCGTCCGCTCCCGCCGCCTGACAAGGAATTGGTCCTGTCCGCGAAGGCTGTGAGGGCGGCTCGCTGCGCTCGCTGGCGGATGCGAAGCTGCGGCAGCAGAATTCCGATCCGTTAGGCAGCAGCCCCGTAGAGTGAGCTGGCCGAGGCGTCACCGGAGGGCAGTGCCATGAGCTTCAACTTCATCTTCATGCTCACGGCGAACGATGCGACCGTGCAAGACGCACCCGCTCGCTTGCAGGAGGTCCTCGCGGGGGGTGGGCGGCACATTGGCTTCAAGGACATTGGGCTGCCGATAGCGGAGCTCAAGATCCTCGCCGACGAGATCCGGGACGCTGGGGGGCGCTCGTACCTCGAAGTCGTCAGTCTCGACGAGGAAAGCGAGCTGAGGTCGGCGAGAGCTGCTGTTGAGCTCGACGTGGATTGTCTTCTTGGCGGTACCCGTCCCCACCTGGTCGTCCCGATCATCCGCTCGCACCCGATCCGCTACTTCCCGTTTCCCGGAAGGGTCGTGGGCCATCCGAGCGAGCTGGAGGGCACGAAGGGCGAGATCGTCGAGAGCGCCCGAGCATTAACCGATCTCGAGGGAGTGCACGGACTCGATCTGCTCGCGTATCGCTTCACCGGTGACGTGCCGGAGCTGATTCGAGCCGTGTGCGCCACCACGGACAAGCCGGTCATCGTCGCCGGGAGCATCGATAGCGCCGAGAGGGTGAACGCCGTGGCCGAGGCAGGCGCTGCCGGCTTCACCGTCGGCACAGCTGCCCTGAGCGGTGAGTTCCCCGCCGAGGGTGAGGGCGTAACGGCGCAGGTGCAGACCATCCTCTCCATCACGCTCGAGGCGGCCCGCCGGTCGACGGCGCCCCGGCGCATCGGGATCGCGGCCCACAACGAGCGCAAGGCGCAGCTGGCTGCGTGGGTGGCGCGACACGCTAAGGCGCTGCGGCGCCACCGGCTGATCTGCACGGGCGGCACTGGCGCCATGTTGCGCAAGGCCCACCCGGAACTGTCGATTCACCGTCTGCACCGCGGTGGGCGAGGCGGAGATCTCCAGCTAGGCGCCATGATCGCGACCGGCGAGCTCGACGCCGTCGTATTCTTCGCCGACCCGCATGCACAGCATACGAGCGACGTAGATCTTCAAGCACTCATCCGCTTGGCCATCATGCACGACATGCCGATCGCCAACAGCCCGACGGCGGCGGACCTGATCGTCGCTGCGAATCTGCCCGGTTGAGTCGAGCGCGTCAGGGGTGAGGAACGTGCGACGATCTGACACGGGCTCCTCGTTGGGGCGCGCTTCGCGCTTGTGTGCGGGCGGGCCGCGCAGCAGAATCGCGAGACGTTGGAGCGTCTGGGTAAGTCGGATGACGTAGTGAACTGATCCATACGCCTGGCGATCTTCCGTTCAGGAGGAGCCTATTCCGGGAGGTCGTATGAAGCGCGCGAGGCTTTGGGCATCGGTAGCGATGATTCTGATGGGGTGCGGCGACGATCCGACGCAGCTACAGGCCGAGCCCTGTACACCCGACACCGGAGCACTCTCGGTATCCGTAGGTCCGGGGCTAACCCCTGTGATTGATTGGGAGCCGTCCTGTGCTGTGGCCATGGTGTTGATCGAGGAGGGGGGTAGCGATCAGTGGCTCGTGTCGACCGATGAGGCTCTATGGGACGACCCGGCCCAGGCAAATCTGATTCAGCCGCCCGTGACGTACGGAGTTGTCCCGGCCGATGCTGAGCAGTCAGGCCCACCGCTGTCGCTCCGTACTGGAGTCACCTACGAGGTCATTCTCTGGCACGTACTAACGGAGAGCAGTGCGGCGACCTGTTTGCAGCGCTTCGAGTCTGCTTGCCTTGGTGCCATCCACGAGTTCCAACGCTAGGTTAGAGAGCCGGTCATGTTCGGGGGGCATCATGGATCGCAAAGAGATGATTCGGCAGTACAAGGAGACTCCCCGCCCGGCGGGCGTCTTCGTGGTCCGCCATCGCCCGAGTGGTCGTTCACTTCTGGGCTCGAGCCCTGACGCCCCAGCCATGTTGAACCGGATTCGGGCGCAACTCCGGATGCGGGGACATCCCAATAAGGAGCTTCAGCGTGATTGGAATGGTGGTGGCGCCGACCAGTTCGACTTCGAGGTAGTCGATCTTCTCGACGAGTTCGAGGGTCCCGACCTCGATGTTGCCGCGGAGCTCGAAGAGCTCGAAGCGGTGTGGCGCGAGGAACTGGGAGTCGAGGGTGCCGCGAGCTACTAGGTCGGCTCTCTGACAAGGAGTTGTCAGGACTCTTGGGAGGGGCCAACGCTGCGAACCGCATGGAAAGCCCGAGCCCAAACGCTGAAGTCCGACAGCTATGCGCTCTACCTGGCATATCGCGATCCACGGGTCTCATTGATTCCCAAGCTGATCGCGGTGGTGGTCGTTGCGTACGCTCTGAGCCCCATCGACCTGATTCCGGACTTCATCCCGGTGTTGGGTTATCTGGATGACCTGATCCTCGTCCCCGCCGGCCTTGCGCTCGCCATTCGGCTGATCCCCCGGGAGGTCATGGCGGAGCACCGCGCACAGGCCGCCCGCTCGTTGTCGGACGAACGCCCCAAGAGTTGGATAGCGGCCGTGGTGATCATCGGAGTGTGGATCGCGGCTTTGTCCTGGATCGCCTGTACGGTGTGCGGGCTGCTCCATGCGGCCCAGCTCGGTGCTGCCGGAACGGAGCTGTCCAACAGGGAATTGCTGCAATCGCGGGTCGACTGGTGGATACGCTTCGCTGGTGCTCAGGCAGGCCGCGCAGCAGAATTCCGATCCGTCAGCTAGCCCCCTTTCGAACGAGTCGCCCGGTGAGCGAGACAAGTCGAGGAGTGCGCCGCTATGCCGCGGAGGGCGCGGTCATCGTCGTCGGCATCCTCATCGCCCTCGGTGCCGACGCTCTTTGGAGCTACCGAATCGACCGGGTCGATGAACGGGTCGCTCTGCGTCAGTTGGACGCAGAGTTTGAATCCAACGCAGCCCAGCTCGATTCGGTCTATGACGGACATCGGCGGGGGCTTGGGGCGGCCACGACGCTCCTGAGTGCGATTCGGGGGACGATGACAATCCCGACGGACTCGGTTCGGACCTTGGTATACCTGCTCGACGAGGCTTGGACCTACAACCCCAAGCTGGCCGCGCTCGAGTCGGTCACGCGATCGGGCCGGTTGGGGCTCATTCGCGATGACTCGCTGCGGATGGAGCTGATGGGTTGGCCCGGTGTGGTCGACGACTTGAAAGAGGAAGAGGTCTTCGCCGCCGAGTACGTCCATCTGCAGCAGTTCGGCGCGTTCTCCGAGGTCCTGAACTGGGGAGACATCTACGCGCCGGAATCGGTACGCGGCGACCGCGAAATCAGATTGGTCGGGAACGAGAATCTCGAGAGCATCGTCGCGTACCGTATCGGCTGGTACGAGGTCATCCTGGATGAGATAGCGCTCACAGAGACCGTTCTCGGACGAATAAGAGGTCTGATCGCCACCAACCTGACCGGGGGCTAGCTAACAAGGGATTGCTGCCATCACGGGTGACTGGTTGATACGCTTCGCTGGTGCACAGGCGGGCCGTGCAGCAGGATTCCAGATCGCTGGGCCGCGGTTGACCGTGGCTGGAGACGGCTGGCTGCAATGGTCGGCCGAGCCGCAGCGGTAACCTCCCAGTAGTCCCGCTTTGATTTCCTATTCCCGATGGAGCTAGATCGTGGGCGAGTCCTGGCTGGTGACGGATCCCGCCGCCGAGGCCGGCAGCATCGAGACGCTGCCGCCGCTGGAGGGCTGGACGGTGGTGACGCGAGCCGATCTCGCGGCCAGCGGGGTGGCCTTCGGACCTGAGGCCCGCGTCGCGATCACCACCGAGGCCGCCATGCCCGAAGTGCTCCGGCGGCTCGATCCGGACCGCGGCGAGGCCATCGAGACGCTCAAGGACAAGGTCGCATTTCGGACCGCCCTCCGTGACCGTTACCCCGACCTCGACGTCCGCGATGTCACGCTCGACCAGCTACCGTCGCTGACCATCGCCGACGGCTCGCGCTACGTGATCAAGCCGGCGCGCGGGGTCTTCGGCACAGCCGTCCACGAGGTCCACAAGAGCACCGATCTCGCGGCGCTACGCGACCGCATCTCCGCGGAGGTCGCGAGAGGTGCCGAGGTGCTATCCGCGTCGGCGCTCTCCGGTGACACGCTCATCGTCGAGCCCTACATCGAGGGTGAGGAGTACGCGGTCGATGCGGTCTATACGATGGAGGGCGATCCGATCATCGTCGGTGCATACCGCCACCCAATGCCCCACAACCCCGCGTATCTCCACGTCGTCTACCATGCGGGCGCCGACGTCCTCTCGGACGTCTACGACCAGGCCCTCGCGTTCTACCGTCACCTCGGCGCGACGCTCGATCTCCACGGCATGGCGATGCACGGCGAGTTCCGGCTCGGCCCGTCAGGCCAGCTCGTTCCCATCGAGGTGAATTCGATGCGGGTCGGTGGGATGGGGCTCGGCAACATGCTGTACCACACGGCTGGCATCGACGCGTTCCATCACTTCCGGGCAGGGACCCTGCCCGACTGGTCCCCCGTGCGAGAGGACGACCACCTCCATGTGTTCCTGGTGGCCTACAACGGTGCGACCGTCGACACCGCGACGCATCGTCCCGACTGGGACGCCCTACGCGGACACTTCGACGACATCGTCCTGGAGGTACCGTTCGACCACCGACGGCAGCTGGCCTTCGGCGTGCTCTACGCCCGCCAGCGGCCGGAGCGACTTCACGAGCTCCTCGCACTCGAGTTCGACGGGCTCTTCGTTGCCGAGTGAGGCGCTCAGGGTCGCCGCGGCCTGACAAGGAATTGGTGCTGTCACGGATGAGCTGATGGGTACGCTTCGCTGGTGCTCGGACGGGCTGCGCAGCAGAATGTTCCGAGCTCTTAGGCTGCTGCTGATCGGTGAGCGGGAGGTCCGGTGCTACGGCGGGTGACACTCATGGGCCTCGTACTCATCGCTACGGCGGGGGACGCCGGCGGGCAGGTGCGTTGCGACGAAGTGGGCCACAGACGAATCCACGCCTGCGTATACGCCGACGAGGGACCTACGCTCGTTCTTGCGGCGGGGGCAGGGCAGGATTCGAGGACCTGGACACCCCTCGTTGCGCTCCTGAACGCGCGGAGCGCGGTGGTGACCTTCGACCGTCCGGGGTTCGGGCAGAGTCCCGACGCGGAGGGGCCTCGGACTCCGACCGTGATCGCACGTGAAATTCGCGATGTGCTTTCTCACTTCGGGGTGTCGGGCCCCCTGGTGTTGGTCGGCCACTCGATGGGCGGAGTCCACGTCCTTCGATACGCGGATCTCTACCCCGAGGATGTCGCGGGAGTCGTCCTTCTCGACACTCCACCGCCGGGCTTCGAGGAGCAGCGCCTTGCCCTCCTCACCGCAGAGGAGCGAGAGCAGCGAGGGCGAGCACTCGCGGAAGGACGCTCCCGCGCCCCGTCGGCTGTGGGACGTGAGAGAGACGGGGCGGCAGCGGAGAGATGGGCGTTCGAGCACTACCCTGAGGAACGGCCACTATTCGTTGTCGTTGCCGACCACCAAGACTTCGGCGACCTCGGAAGCGCCGATGCACACCGTCATCTCTGGATGCAGCGATCATCCCAGTGGCTGAGTCTGTCGCAGAACTCAGAGCTCACGATTGCCGAGGGCAGCGGACACATGGTGCATCATGATCGGACCCAGCTCGTGGTCGACGTGATCGCTCGCCTGATCGACCGGGTGAGATAGCCCGTTGCGGGCAGCAGCCTGACAGCAGACTGGTCCTGCCGCAGGATTCCGAACCGCTAGGAATCCAGGCGCGAAGAATTGGACTCGCGCAGTTGGCCAGACTCTTCCACCTACCGATTCAGATGCTCGGTCGGCGGGGCGGTTCCCTTCCTGTAGAAGTTGAAGTCGCAGAACTCGCCGCCCTTCGCGAGCGTGCATGGTCGCCGGAACTCGGCGTCAACAGCATCCAGGATCACAGGGTACCCCGACAGGTCGTGATCGCAGCCGAGTCGAGCGAGCTCAGGCGCACCAATCGCCGAGAAGAGGTCCACATTCGCGCACGAAACGACCCGAATGCGCAGACGATCCGGGGATTCTTCGATGCTGTCCGATTTCCATGTCCCTTCGCGATTCATCGCCTCGAACATCGCGACGTTGTACCGCTTGAAGTTGTCGAAGACATCTCCTTCACATGTCACAAGCTCGTCGAGCTGGTAGATCGCCGGCATCGTGTGCACAGAGACCTTCTGGAAGATGTCTCTGAGCATCTCGTAAGCGTTCTCGCGACCCATTCGCACCGCCGCGACGTTGAATAGCGCTACCAGGAGCACCATTTCGGTCGCGACCTCCGGTCCCAGGGCCGTGGCTCGCGCAATCAAGTCCGGATGAGACCGACGCAGACGCCGTTGTTCCGCCAAGAAGCGCACAACGAACGGCAATAGACCCACCAGGCCGTACCGCTCACGCAGTACGGATAGAACGATGCGGAACTGTTTGGGCTGTGCCTCCTTGGGGAAGGTCAGGGGCTTCCCGTATTGCTCGAGTTCGTGGACTCTCACCGGACTCTCCGTTGCAGCTTCGCGCCCTGCACCAAGTTCACGGCGGCACGCCGAGACGTCCGTCGGGAAGTGCCCACCCAGGTACGTAGGGCCCGGGTCGTCGCCTGCATACGCAGGTAAATGCGAGTGGCCGATTGACGTGATCCTGCATTCCCAACAAGGAAGTGCTCCTGTCCGCGGAGTCAGGTCGTGGCGTCGGGTGGTGCATCTGATTTGCCGACCAGACGGGTGCGGCAGCAGAATTCCAATCCGTCGGAATGCTCCCCCGAGACGAATCGTCGACCGGGTCTATCATGGGTGATCGTCATGCAGCGCGGGTCGCCGGGGCCCTGTTCATTGCGGCCACGGTCCCCTTCTCGATCTCGGTTGGGGTCCTCGCACCCGTCCTGGAGTCCCCAGACTTCCTGGCCGCGGTCGCAGGCCACCCCGCGCGTGTCTCGGCGGGCATCCTGCTCGAGCTCACGAATCACGTCGCGGTAGTCGGGATCGCGGTCGTCCTCTACCCGATCCTCCGCCGCGACTCCGAGAGGCTCGCCCTGGGGTATGTCGTTGCTCGATCGATTGAGGGGGCTCTCTTCGCGGTAGGAACGACGAACCTCATCAGCCTCAAGGCTCTGAGCGATCGAGTCGGGGCGACGAATCCCTCAGGGGCGGAGGCGCTGAGCTCGACTCTCCTTGCAGCGCACGACTGGAATCAGGTCACCCTTCCGTTTGTCGCATTCGCACTAGGGACCTTACTCCTCAACTACCATCTCTTCCGACGTAAGCTCGTTCCACGCTGGATCTCGGGATGGGGCTTCATCGCGGGTGCTTCGATTCTCCTGGCTCGCGTTTTATTACTCGGTGGCGCACCTCTGACTTCACCGATCGTCACGGCGATGGACGCTCCGATCTTCGCCCAAGAGATGGTGTTCGCGGTCTGGTTGATCGTACGCGGATTCGCGGAACCGACGGAGCGCGAGGCGACCTGATCGGCGGCACACTCCGAGACAGGATTACTGCCGCCCGCGGAGGTGTTCGCTGGCGTCGGGTGACGCTTCTGATTTGCCGAGCTGATGGGTGCGGCGGCAGAATTCCGAGCCGTTGGAGAGCACTCGATCGAAGGCCAGGGGAATGGCAAACGACTCACCAACCTCTCGCCGGCTGGCGCGGGCTGGTCTGGAGTTTCTTGTAATCGTCGCTTCCATCCTGGCGGCGTTCGCGCTGGACGCGTGGTGGGATTCTCGAGCGGAGCGTGATCGAGTCCTGACGCGCCTTAGCGCTCTGGAGACGGAGCTCGAATCGACCCGCGGCTACATCGGCGACCAACGGGCGCGCCTCGAATCTGTCAGGGTAGCGGTGTCGGACCTCCTTCGACACGTATCGCCTGACGCGGCGCTCTTGGATCCGGACTCTCTGAATGTCTTGATGGATCTGAGTTTCAGAATGGGGACGATAGAGCTCCAAGGCCGTGCTCCTCAGACCATGGAGTCAGCAGGCGACGTCGCCACGCTCGAGAATGCCGAGTTGACAGGCCTCCTGGCCTCGTGGCCAATCGCCTTGGCCGAGGTTCGCACGAAGTCGGCTCTGCTCGAGGACAACCGCGAGCGGATTCTGGATTACCTCCACGGCCGGTATCCTACTCTGGATATCACGCAGAAGACGGGTGACATGGGCCGCTATCCCCACTCCTCGTTCGAGGCGTCCGCCGCCGCGATTCAGCGAGACCGAAGAGTGGAGGGGCTATTCGGCAACCGAGGCATGCTCATCGAGGACACGGACGCGAGACTGGAGCGGCTCGACACCATGGCCGCGGAGCTACTCCACGTGATCAGGGAAGCGCGTTGACAACATCACCCGCGCAGGCGAGCGCTCTCAGACAGGCAATCGTAGCTGACGCGGTAGGCGTCATGGGTCCAAAGCTGTTCGGCTTGCGCTTACCAGCCTCGGGTCGGCATGCTGCACGCGCAGCTGAATTGCGAAGTGCTACACAGTTTTCCGAAGGCGGCCCGGGACGTTAGATGGCCACCAGATCCGGACGATAGTAAATGTCGACCACAGAGAAGCCGTTCAGATCGGTCGTGCTCGAGGTCGCCGCCATCGTCCTGAGTATCCTTCTCGCGTTCACGATCGACGCGTCGTGGCAGCAGCGGGGCCAGTCGCGGGAAGCTCGGGAACTACTGACCGGGCTGCAATCGGAGTTCGAGTTCCAGCGCTCCGAGCTCGTCCGGTTCCGTGATCGCTGGCGCGATGTACGAGTTGGGACTGAGCGGCTCCTGGAATTCACCGGGTCCGGGCTTGCTCCGGAACCCGCCGTGATGGACAGCCTCATCCTGGATCTTCTCAACCCGGCCACGTTCGACCCTCGCACCGGAACGCTCGAAGCTGCCAAGGGCTCGGGACAGCTGGGGCTGATTGGCAGTCGAGAGTTGCGCGACCGTCTTGCCGCGTGGGAAGGGGTCGTGGACGAGGTCAGGGACAATGAAGTCGCCATGCGCGCGTTCATCCTTTCCACCATCGTCCCGTATCTCGCGGAGCGGGGAGTTCCAGTCCCACGAGCTTGGTCCCTCTTGCCGAACATGGGTCTCCTGGGCGAGCAGGGCAGCGCTCGGAGGTGGCCGGGCGGACTCACGTCAGACGCGGAGGCGGCTGAGGCGTATGCTTCCCTGGTCTCGGATCCGGAGTTCCAGGTGCTGGTCTCCGCTCGCTACACGTGGATCAATGTCGAGGAGTACAACGACGCAATCACGTTCGTCGACGAGTTGCTTCGCCTCATCGCTCAGGATCTCGCCCGCTGAGCGTGTCATCCCAACCCGGCGAACCCAGCGTCGGCATTCGCAGCCCGGGCTGGGACGTTCCGGAGCGCGTCGACAACTCTGCGATCCTGGATAATCCTGAATTCGCGAACATCCTGACGGAGAAAGTAGACCGGCACCTCGCGATCCTCGACATCGGCTTCAAGGGGCTCGACGAACGTCTGGCTGAAACGATCGCGTTGCTGAAGAACGCGATGGGCGATGCAGAATAGGGCGCAGAAGCGGAACTGTCGGCAACAGGCGAGAACCGAAGTGCCGTCACGGACGTGCGCTCCAACAGGGAACTGCTACTGTTCGCGTAAGCTGTGGGACATCGTTCGGTGACTCCGTGGTTTGTCAGCGGTCCGCTGCGGCAGCAGAATTCCGAACCGTCAGGCAGTAGCCTCGTACACGTCGTGCAGAGAGGGTCGATGTGAGTGAGCAGGACCGTGGGACCTGGCGCGTCAGGGCTGCGGTCCGTGAGTCGGTGGTCATTATCGCCAGCATCCTGATCGCCTTCGGCATTGACGCATGGTGGGATAACCGTGGCGACGCGGTCCAGTCCGATGCTTTCTTGTCGGCTTTGGCTGACGACATCAACGGGACCATGGCCGAGCTGGAGCGGGTGCGGGCCATGCACGCTGGCATCTCGGAGTCCTCAGCGCGGATCATGCGGTGGGGTCAATCCAGTGATCCCCTCGCGGCATGCCAGGCCGAGTCGGATCCCTATGCCTTCCTCCTCGCGCATCCGTCGATTGATCCACCCCTGGGTGCGCTGCAGGCCATCCTGGGTTCCGGAAGGACGGACCTCGTGGAAGACCGCGCTCTGCTGCGGGAACTCACCCGCTTCGCTGCCGTGGTGAGCGACCTCGAGCGCGAAGAGGCGCGAGCCAATGCGCACCTCGCGACTGAGGTTTATCCGTTCTTGCGCGACGCACTGGATCTCAAGACGGCGGTGCGTTCTGGAGGCTACGTGTGGGAGGACACTGGGGGCGCTCCGGTGCCGTGCGATCCCGTCTTATCCCGCACGTTCCAGAGTGTCATCTATTACTACTGGAGCTACCACGAGGTGGTACTGCGGGAGAACATCCCGGCCTTGGCAGAGTCCGTGCAAGCGGTGAGTTCCCTACTTGAAGCCGAAGGGTACCGCTAGCGGCGCTCGGCCATTGCCTACCAGGAACTGGTGCGGTCCGCAGAGGCTGGTCGGTCGCGTCGGGTAACGCCTCTGATTTGCCGACCTGGCGGGTGCGGCAGCAGAATTCCAGATCGTTAGAACGCGACGAAGGGGCCGGTGGTCTCGACGATGAGGCCTGGTCCGTGGTGGAGACCTTCGTTGAAGGGCTGGCGACCATTGGCTCGACACTCCTACTGACCGAGGCGACCCTGAATGCTGCGACGAGCATCGACCCCACTGCTCCTCTCCATCGTCTCCCTGGCGCCGCTCCAGGCACACGCCCAGGTCACGGCTGAGCTCGACGCCCTGTGGGCCGATGTGGCGCGGTCCGTGGCCACGGGCGACGCCGACCTCTACCTGTCGACCTACCATCCCGATGCGATCTTCGTCTCAGCTCGGCGGGGGATCACACGGACGGTTGCAGAGGACGTCGAGGCCAACCGGGCCGCATGGAACGACACCCGCGATGGGCGGGCGCGCCGAAGCGTCGAGTTTCGCTTTACGGAACGGCTGAACAACGCGACCTCCGCCCATGAAGTAGGGATCTTCCGGTACGCCTCCACCGAATCAGATGGGACCACACGCGTCGCTCTGATCCACTTCGAGGCGGCCTTGGTCAAGAAGGACGGAGTGTGGTTACAGCTCCTGGAACTGCAGACGTCGGACGCGACCACAGCGGAGTGGGAGGCAGCCCGATAATCGCGAGGCACCGGGGTTTGCCTACCAGACAGGTGTGGCAGCAGAATTCCAACCCGTTAGATAGCCCTCCACCTCCGAGGTTCATCGTGCGCCGAAGGTCCTTGGTCTGCCTGTTGGCTCTGGCCTTTCCCGGGGTGGCATTGGCTCAACAGGGCGACGCGGAGGCCATCCAGGCTCTCCGCGCCGAGTCGAACGCAGCGATTTCCCGTCACGACGTGGCGGGTATCGTCGCGCTCCTCGACGAGGAGTTCCACGTCACTGCAGGGAGCGGAGCAATGATCGACGGGGCGGAGGCAATGGGTGTCGCCTTCGCCCAGCAGTTCGAGACGTATGAGGATGTCCTGTACGTCCGCACGCCTCAGCGTGTTGAAGTCGGTATGCCGCCTGAGGCTGCGGCTGAGGTCGGGGAGTGGGTTGGCACCTGGATCACCCCGTCCGGGCCTCTGCGGACCGGCGGGCACTATTCAGCCTACTGGAGGAAGAGAGGCGACTCGTGGGTCATTCGCTCCGAGCTCTTCGTCACGTTGTACTGCGAGGGATCGGGCTGTTCCTGACTCGTCGCGGGGCTCTCTAGCGGAACTGCTGCTGTCCGCCAGAGCCTAGTGGGCAGCTTCGAGCAGAACTCCGGGGAGGTGGTGTTGACCAAGACGGAGAACTTCGAACGAGTCTCGGTTGAGTCGCGGCAAGCCCTACGCGCCTGGTTGGAGAAAC
>Ga0209536_100003525_pt1 | contig 25107 bp, 26 predicted proteins | sample DeeMarSeWOR28_12_FD_187461 | JGI IMG/M metagenome (GOLD analysis project Ga0209536, IMG submission 187461) | Marine sediment microbial communities from White Oak River estuary, North Carolina - WOR-2-8_12 (SPAdes) (version 2) | ecosystem: Environmental > Aquatic > Marine > Intertidal zone >...
TTATTTATTCAGCCAGAGCTATGAAGGATATAAATTCCCGGAGCAGAAGCCAGAGGTCTTGCAGTTGATCGAAGAGGGCATCAAAGCACAAAAAAATACGAATTCCAGCCCTGATTTTCGGGTGCTTCTTTAGACTTCCTTAAAAATTACCGGTCAAAACCGCCCGCACGTTCTCCCCAATAGGTTTTTTTAAAACTGCTGGCTGAATCCATTCATTAAACCTTTCTTTTGTGGGTCCGGCCTTTTTTATATGTTTGCAAAAAACGAGCGGTTGCGGCGAAAAAGCCCCTTGAGGTCACTTTGATGTTCTTACATACTGATAAAAAAGCTCTATTGTATTTTCATCAACTATTTTGACATTAGCGATGTCGGCCCAGCGATGGACCAAATAACCAAACATGACCTCATTCTGCCCTAAGATTTCCCTGACCCAGGTTTGATCCAAAATTTTACTTTTTTCCATCATCGCATCGGTGGTGACCTGCTCCCAGCGCGAACCAAAGATAATTTCTTTATCATCCTTATTTTTATACACCAGAGCAGTACCCCGGTAGTATACAATGTAATCTTTCCAATTCTGTCTGAGCTCGCCTTCTGTCGGAGACTGCACCCTGTTGAGCTTACCCCGGTTTGGGCCGGCACATGCAACTAAACCCAAAAAAAGCAGGGCGAGGAGAAGACAGTTGATAATTTTTTTTTCTTTTCTCATGGGTTCCTCCAGTTGGCGGATCTATAAAAGCGGCTTGACCACAACGTCTCGCAGGTAGGGATTCTGAAGATCGGTGCGATCCCCGATTTTCGCTTTTCCGTCAGACACAAATCTGGCCGAAAGCGGCTTTTGGTATTTTTGTGATAATCCATAAAGCAGGCAAAGAATATCAAACACACTTGCCGCTGATTCATCGATACCGATGGGATAGGTATCGACTCCCAGTCCCGAATGCAGTGATAAGAATATGTTTCTTTCAATTGAAAAATTGCCATTCTCATATTCTGCAGCCAATTCAAAGTCTTCCAGGCAGGGAAACATAATCCCGCATAAGCCGGTCGGTTTCGGATTATGGTCTTTTAGAAATCGGGTTATCTGCAGGAAAACGTCCTTGGTAACGGATTTGGAAAAAGAGTTATGGATTCTTTTAATAATATGAACCAGGCTGCTGTTTCCGCTAAAAAGGGGCGCAATCGAAGAATCAATGCCGATGAAGTCAGAATCCTGCTGAAAAATATCGCAGATTTCATTCCAAATCGATTTCATTTTTTTCAGCCAATCATCGATGGATTCGCAATTGGCGGAAAGATCCGTCGGCTGCAGCCCGATAGAAAAGCCATTTCTTAAATATGTGGCTGAAGGAAAATAAGGACTTGCGGGCAGATTGTAAAATGTGTAAGCAAACTGAAACGTTTTTTCCGGCTTTTGTTGTATGATTTCATACAATATTTCCGTGTCTTGCAGCTGAACGCCGCTGCTTATATTCAGATTGAAGGCAACATTTTCTGCATTGAGAAAATCGACGAGTTGCCTGGCGGAGGCTTGACGATCCAGCGAACCCACGCTCAAGTGCAGCGACGGGTCATCGAAGACCGAGACGATTTCCTTGATGCCAAAGCCCCGGGTGCAGATTCTTTTTGTTTGAATTTCATAACCATGCTTTTCCAGTCTGGCGGCGATATCGCCAATTAATCCTGATATTTCAGTATCAAGCGTATTTGTAAAATAACAAATGCTCCGTACGATCTTATTTGTTTGCATGATTCGTCTCAGACCCCCTTCGTTAGAAAGGTTCTTCGGTCCATTGCACTTACACCAGGCGAAAGATGGAATGCCGGGTACCCGGAATGAGGGGTTCCAACGCATGCTGTCCCTTTTTAAATCGCTTCTTCCGCGCTTTTGCCCAATATCCCGCGATTCCAGCATTTCACTGTTTCCGGGGCAGTGTCAATGGCCGAAATCTCAAATATTATGATCTGTCTCGTCGCAGGCATCCCGAGATATTAATTAAAACGGTTCTTCTCCAATTTAGTTGGGGAAGAGGGTTCAAGGACCCAAGGGGTCCAGGATTCAAGTGTTTGTTTTGTAAAAATTTAATCCGCTCTAATCGCATGCTCTCGATTCCAGCTAGGTCTTTTTATAAGTTACACAAATTAGCTTTTTCAGCAAAACCCAAATCTGTTAATAATGCTATCTGAATCTCCCTTTTTCAAACCTTACCCCAAAAAAATTAAAGACACCTGACGTTATCAAAAAAAGACATTCTTACCCTTCAAATTGGCTAAGATTCTATGTGTTTCCAAGCAAGGCCCAAATGACTTCGTAAAAATAAAACTTTGGTAATGCTTCCGTATTTCACTGGAATCCTTGAATCCTTGAACCCTTGGACCCTTTGGAACAAGCCTTTTTAACCGAAGATGATCCACCTTTTTTGCTTAATTGCTACAACAAATCGGGAGATGAGCCATTAAAACTTATGAATTTAGATACATAATTAGAAAATTTTTTCATACATGTGGGAATAAAAGTCAATATCTCCAAAATTTGAAAATTTTTTAACTACTTGGATTAATTTATAAATCAAAATATCGAAAGCTATTTCGGATCTGGCCTGTTTATTGCTAAACTAGACACCATCCGAAAAACCGTATGCAGAATGCATAAAAATAAATGGAGGGGGTATTTTTATGCGTAAAATAGCATTCATTGTTTTCTTTTCCGCCGTATTTTTTGGAACCGTCAACCTTGTCAACAGCTCCATCTTGCCTGCCGACCTGAATCTCAACGGTTCGCATTCCCGTTCGTCGATGGCCGCGGAAGGCCTGGATTACTGGGTCGAAAATATCGAAAGGGGCGGCGTGCACCTGGCGACCGTCACGACGATCCAGAACAACAATTGCCAATACAACTCCATTTTCAGGGGTCATGACGGAAGACTTTTTAGCTGCTGCAGTGTGTTTGCAGACGTAATGAACGGGCCTGTTGAAATGGATTTTATGGCTTACGACGGCACCCTGGCAACCGTTATTGTGAACGCCGGCAATGGCATCGGGTTTGAGCCGGATTCTTTTACCATCAGTTCCCCAATCTCCAACTCCGATGGTGTGATCGTTGTTATCGATGGCGTTAGGTTTTTCGTGCCTCCCGGCCAAAGCAATCAAATCGTGCGCATCGACATTCAGCCATCGATAAAACCCGACAGCTACCAGCAGCGCCGGGACGGGCAGATACCGGTCGTCATATTCGGCAGCCCGTATCTGGACGTCGGCAGCATCGAGGTCAACAGCCTGGTTTTAAATGACCTTGCGGGGAAAATGGAGGGACACAGCGACAAATTAGCCGTTATTGACCATGTCAATGATGATGAATATCCCGATCTGGTCGTCAATTTTGAAAACCACAGCAGCGGTTTGCACAGTGGCTTCGGTTATGCCACGGTCAAAGGCCAGCTATCCAACGGGACCACAATCAGCGGCAGGGATTATATTCTCATCACCCCCTAGACGGCGATCTTCCTCAAACCTTCATCCCCGGAAGGTTGAGAGAAGCGGTATTGCCGCCATCGACCGGCAGCGCCTGGCCGGTAATGTAACTGGCTTCATCACTGGCCAGAAACAGGACGGCCCAGGCAATTTCTTCCGGCAGACCGTAACGTTTTAATTCGCAGCGGCTGCCCAGTTTATGCGCTTTCCCTGCTTCTCTGGCAAAATCGAAAATAGGTTTGGTCATACCGGTTTCAATTAAACCGGGGCAGACGGCATTTACCCGAATGTTAAATCCGCCCAGATCAGCGGCAGCGGTTTGGGTAAAATTAATAAGAGCGGCTTTGCTTGCGCTGTAGGCATTGCCCCCGGCACCTGCACGAATGCCCGCCACTGATGAGATATTGACAATTGCGCCGCATTTTCTGGTCTGAAGGTGTTGGACGATATGCTTGGTGGCATAAACGGCACCCATGACATTGACATTGTAGACCTGGTGCCAGACATCGCCGTCCTGCGCTTCGAGCTGCGATATGTCGCCGGTTATTCCGGCGTTATTGACCAGGATATCGACCTGCAAAAAGGTATCCAGCGCCAGCGATATCAGCGCCTTGACGTCATCCTCATCACCCACATCGGTTTTTTTGCAGATCGCTGCACCGCCGGCCTTGGAAATAGATTCGGTCAATTCTTTCAAACCATCTTGGTCGATATCCGCCAGGGCCAGCTTGGCACCTTCTTTGGCAAATAAAATTGCCGTTTGTTTTCCAATTCCGCTGGCCGCTCCGGTAACAATAGCGACCTTGCCTTCCAGACGTCCCGCTGCTTTCATAAGAATCTCCTGTGAAAAAATAGCTTAGCCCTCTGATCCGGGCAATTGCAAAGCTCCGGCAACCTGCCGATTATCCGGCAACCAGCCGATCAAACGTTTCTACCGTTACCGCCGGGCATGTCGTAAATGAAATACCGGTTAGTCGCGTCAGGGTCACCGATGCCTTCATGGCATCATCGACGCCCGGCAGTTCAACACAAAACAGCAAATCATATTCTCCCAACAGCGCGTGCATGGCCTTCATCTCTCCGCCCAGTTTCTTAATTTCATCAGCCGTTTGCTGGGTTCGTTCGATACTCATTTCCTTGATCGCCGCTGAAGTGTATTTTCCAAACATAAAAAATGTTGCCATTCTAAAACCTCCTTTCTCGATAGGAATTGAACCGGATCAGGTCCGGGATGACGACATGCAGCCCCTCCATGGCGTTCAGCCAAGCACCTCCTCGATAGCGGTGGCAAGATGCATGAAATCGATCCGCATCTCCTGTTGGGCATCTCTTTCTGCTTTCCGGGAATAATCCAGTCCGAATTTCAGATTGATGACAATACCGTTTTTTTCACAGTACCTGTTCAGTGAGGGTTTGGTCATGCTGCCGATGAGAAAGGCACCCCTTTGTGCTCCCCACTGAAAGTGCGGACCGTCTCCGCCGCTATCCCCCATTATGATGATTCGCTCATAGGAAATTTTGAACCGCTCGGCGACAGATTGCGTGTTTTTGGCCTTATCCTGGATCTCAAAAAGTTCATAGACGAAGTCCGGATCGCTTTTCTGCTTCGGGTAACGTAGCATAGGATTCGCCGACAACGCCGTCATCCGCGGCAGACGTTTCTGAAAAAAAACGCGCTGGAAATAACCGATCATACCGGTGGTGTTGATCATAAATAAGATATCGTTTTCCCGACACCATTCTATCAGCTCGGGTACACCGGGATAGGTGGCAAAGGATTCATCCAGGCAGGCGTCCATTTGCTTTTCAGATATCGGCGCCGGAATCAGTTTTTGGATCTGTTCGACGGCGTCACCCAGAGATATAATATTACCTGTGTATTGCTTGAATACCCGCGCCAGGGCCGGTTTCAACTGCGGGCGGGAAAACGCAATGAAATCAAACGGCCCGCTGGGGGCCAGGCACTCGCTCCAGTCCGAAGAGATCATGCCATTGAATTTGCGCCGGTCTGATGTCATCGGTTTAGCCTTTTCTTCTTCACTTTCAGTCTTTTAGCAGGAAAATAAACGAAACGATTCAGTTTGGAAATTACCATTTGGGGTCACGCTTTTCCAGAAAAGCACCGATCCCCTCGATACACTGCCCATTGAGCACGTTGTCGGCGGCCCGGGCGCTTTCGATGGCCAGGGCTTCATCTTCACCCAGCGCGGCCGTCGTCTCGATGATTTCCTTTACGGCCCGCAACGCACCGGGGGCATTCCGAGTTATGCTTTTAACATATTCCAATACATGGGCCATAAAATTTTCCTCCGGAAAAATATGATTCACAAGACCCAGCTGCAGGGCTTCTTCAGGCAAAATTTTACGAGCCGTAAAGATAAGATCCTTGGCCCGTCCCGGGCCGATCAGGCGGGCAAGCCGCACGGTTCCACCCAGATCCGGTATCAACCCCAGACGCGCCTCCTGCAAGCAGATAACGGCGCCCGCTTTAACCACCCTGAGGTCACATGCCGCAGCAAGCTCCACTGCACCGCTGTAACAAAGGCCGTTAAGTGCGGCAATTGTCGGAAACGGCAAAAGGGCGAGCTTTGAAACCACTTTTTGAATGTAGGCGAAGCCCTCGACAATTCTGGCTTTGTCCCGGTTTTGCATAGCCGCAAACATGTCGGCAATAAATTTGTCGCTCGGCGTTACATCCACACCGGCCGAAAAGATGCCTCCGCGGTGTCCTGTGATCACCAGCGCCCGGATTTGAGAGTTTGATCTCAGCTTTTCAAAATATTCTTCGAACAACTGCCAGCAGGCATAATTCAGCGCGTTTTTCTTTTGCGGGCGGTTGATTTCAATGAAGGCAATTTCATCTTCTTCACGATATATCACAGATCGGTTTCTTTCCGGCATAAATCCTCCCCGGCAGCTAAAAAATCAAAATTCTGTCTTTGTTTTCCGGATTGAGCGAAAGGATAGTCCTGGCTTCATCCGGGCTGGCGATTTGCCTGCCGACTTGCTCGGCAATCGTCACAACCTTTTCGACCAGCTCCGGATTGGATGCCGGCGAGCCGTCAGGCAGATACAGATTATCTTCCAGCCCGACCCGAACATGCCCGCCCATGACGATGGCAGCTGCAGCCAGCGGAATTTCAGCCTTGGCGATACCGGCTACAGACCAGGTTGATCCCGCAGGAATACTGTCTGATAAAAATTGCAAGTTTTTCACGGTTCCCGGCATGGAGCCGGGTGCACCCAGAACAAAGCAAAAATGAAGGGGGGCTTGTATAAGCCCTTTTTGCTGAAGATATAAGGCGTTGTTGATCATGCCGGTTTCAAACACCTCGATTTCGGGTTTCACTCCTGTTTCTTTGAAGACCTGGGCCAGGAATTCGATAAACTGGGGAGAGTTTTCATATATGATTCCAGGCAGATTATTGGAACCTGTGGTAAATGATGCCATCTCCGGCAGCAGTCTGACGGGATTTGCGCGCAGCTCCCAGTCTTTGCCGGCACGCGCACCGGTGGAAAGCTGAATAATAACATCCGGGGCGACATGCTTTATCTTGCGAGCATTGTCCCTGTAAACGTCAATGTCCAGAGTCGGCTCTTGAGCGGCATCTCTGGCATGCACGTGAAAAAGCGAAGCCCCGACTCCGGCGCAGCGGCGAACATCTGCTGCGATTTCTTCCCCCGTAACAGGCAAGCTGGGATTCTTTTCCCTGGTGGGCACATTTCCGGTCAGCGCGACGGTGATGATTAATTTTTCCATCTGTTTCTCCAAAAGGGGCCGATATGCATTTTTGAGATATCTCTTAGAAGTGGTTTCAAAACCGCGCCACAGGCGGACAAGCCTCAGATCGCGCCGAAGGTCAATGCGCGGGCTGAGGAAAAAGCGCAGTCCGCCGGAGGCGGATGAGCTCTTTATTTTGAGGAGGCCCGCAACGCAGAGATTCGGTGCCAGATGGGATTTTGAAACCACTTCTAATTATTTTTTCGGAATTCAACCCCTAAAGCCTTTTCAAACACTTTGATCATGGCGCCCTTATCTTCCCGCCCAAGTCCCATAGCGAGGGCCATTTGATAGGTGTTGGCGGCTGTATGCACCAGGGGAAGCGGGATTTTTTTTTGGGCTGATATTTCCATTGCATGCAATAGGTCTTTGTAAGCATGCTCCATAGGATAGCTCTTATTAAAAATGCCTTCCAGAATATTGGGAATGAACGCTTCTGAAGCAAAGCTGCGGCCGGATCCGGAATTTATCACCAGGCCTATTCTTTCGGGGTCCAGCCCGAGCTTGACCGCCATGGGCAGTACTTCAGCCAGAGCAGCCAGATTGGAATTATAAATAATGTTGTTGATCATCTTGGCCAATTGTCCCTTGCCGACATCTCCCATATGAACAATCTCTTTGCCCATAGCCTCCAGTACCGGTCGAATTTCTGCCAGCACTTCTTCTGCGCCACCAAACATAATCGTAAGGGTTGCATCCCTGGCGCGCTGCTCCATACCGGTAACAGGGGCATCGACGAATCGAACATTCTGTTTCCCCAATGTCCTGGAAATTTCTTGAGTTCGGAGATATCCGGAAGTTCCGCAGTCGACAACTATTTGACCGCTGCTGCAACCATGAACGACCCCGTCATTTCCAAGTAAGACTTCTGCGACCACATCGGCGTTGGGAAGACTGAGGATGATCAACTCCGCAGATTGTGCAAGTTCGGCCGGCGTTTGCGCTCGCCGGGCACCTTGATCGGTGAGAAACGCCACGGCCTTGTCATTGACGTCACATACCGTCAGATCAAACTTGTTTCTGATCAAATTCAAGGCCATCCATTTTCCCATCTGCCCAAGACCGATAAACCCTATATCTTTGATCATAAATGATGCTCCCCCTGAAACAATCGCGTCCCTACCCCCAATACGGGCACAATCGCTTTGCTGCGATCGGAAAAAGCCCGACTCGCCTTTTTATTCTGAGCGGCTATTGATTTTTACGATAACCAGGGTGATATCATCTTCGGCCTTCAGCCCATGGGCAAACCTGGTGAGTTCATCGTAAACCGCATTCAATATGAGACCGGCGCCGGCATGCGCGTTTTTCCGGATGACGTTGCGAAATCTTTCTTTGCCAAACATCTCACCGTTATGGTTGCAGGTCTCCCAGATTCCGTCGGTGCCAACGGCGATGATCTGTCCTTTTGACAAACCAGCCCTGTGGTTTTCCGGGTATGTAAAATCTTCATTTACACCCAGGGCTATACCATCCCCTTTGAGTTCTTCAAATGAGTCCTTTTCAGGATCGTAAATTACGGCAGGATCATGGCCGGCGCGCACCCAGCCGAGCCGGCCATCTTCCGGATCGATGGTCAAATAAAAAAGCGTCATAAACCGGCCCGAATCCAGAACATCCTGACTGAGATGGCGATTCATCTCGGTTACGATTTGAGAAATCGTACCGGATTGAGATGCACGCATCCGCAAAAAAGCCCGGGCAGCGGTCATCAGCAGCGCGGCATCAACCCCATGCCCGGTTATATCACCGACCACCACACTAAAATACGCGTTGGGATATTCCTGCCGCCAGAGGAAATCAAAATAGTCACCGCCGATCTCCTCGCAGGATACATTTTTTCCGGCGATATCAAGTCCGCCAACCTGCGGATGGGCCTGGGGCATAAGGCTCTTCTGCACCTCCCCGGCAAGTGCCAGGGCTCTTTTGTGTTCGGTCATATCCGTCACGAAAGCCACGTTGCCGATGATTTCCCCTTTATCATCCCGGAGGGTATTTCCGTGGATCAGAATCGGTATGTGCCGGCCGTCTTTAGACACGGAGGTGCCCTCGAGCGTCCTGTGCTCCGTGGCCAAAATCTTTTTCCGGTTGGCACTCATAAATTGCCTGAATTCCACAGAGGCGAAGTCAAGCGGCGTTTTGCCCAGAATCTCGCTGCGGGAGTATCCCAGCATTTGACAGTAGGCCTCATTGACATCAATGATAACCAGATCCTGGTCCATCAGGATGAATCCCTGGCCGGCGGTTTCTATGATCCGGCGGAATTTTTCCTCGCTTTTGCGCAGCTCCGCCTCGGCAAGCTTGGAAGCAGTAATATCGACTAAGATACCCTGATTATGGGTTTTATTCCCCGCAGCATCCCGCACAACCGATGTTTGATCTTCCACCCAACGGATTTCCCCACTCCGGGTCAATATCCGGTATATCTGGGTGTACTCCTCGACATCCTTTTCCGCGAATTCCTTGATTTCCGTGCCTACCCGCTCGAAGTCCTCGGGAAATACAATGTCTTTGAAATGTATTTTTTCGCTCAAAAAATCTTCAGCGGAATAGCCGAACTGATTGATGTTATTGGAAACATATATCAATCGCGGCTTGTCTCCGGCTATGCGTCGAAAAAGAACCGCCGGACTCCGATCGATAATGACCTGCGCCATGCTGAGGGCTTCTTCGCTTTGATCCCGTGCGCTGCATTCCCGGTCGAATTTGCGGCACTGCTCCTCAAAGCAGCGCTTGAGCTCACCATGAGCCTGCCCAATCGCATCCAGATGTTTCTGCAATCGACCGTCTCTTTTTGCGTACTTTTCAAGCGCAGCCAGCTCTTGGGCGAGCATTTGCTGCATTTTTTCAATGTTCGGATTCACAGGACTCTCCCTATCCCATGGGCCATGCCGGCATTACCTTACTACCCTTCTCAAAAATAGGATTTTGGTTCAAGATCGCGGCGGGGCCGCGTTTCAAACCGGAGGCATACTCGAGTATGTCGAGGATTTGAAACGAAACACCAACAAAGGTACTTGTCCGCCTCAGGAGGATTGAGCCAAAAGGCATTTTTTAGATTTTTTAGATTTTGCCCCCCCGCCTCTTGATCTCTTCCACCAAAATCAGCTCACCGAGTTCTCCGGGAACACACATCACTGCCCTGCCGCCGTTTATCTTCGATATTTCGTGGGTAAACTCCACGAGCACGGGATTATCATCGAGCATAAATGTTTCTATATTCATCCCCTGGGCGGTGACCTTTCTCACTTCAGTCAGGGTCGCCTTACAGGCGTTCGGGCTGAGTCCGAACATATTCTCCGGCAGTTCGACATGCAAATGCTCGTCCTCATAATAAGCGGTGGGCTGACCGTCGGTGATGACAATTACGCGGTTGTTTCGATTTCCACTCTTTTTGATCAATTTCATTGCCAGGCGGAGTCCGTCCTGCAGGTTGGTAAAAGGGTTGACGGTATCCCAAACCGCCTCAGCAAGATCGTTGCTTTTTAATTCCCTTGCTTCTGTGGAAAAGCCGACCACGTGCAGTCTGTCTTTCGGAAATCTGGTTCTTATATAATGGTCCAAAGCCAGCGCCACTTTTTTCCCTGCTTCAAACCTTCCCTGCCAAGACATCGACCATGAAAGATCAAGCAGTACGACCGTGGTTGAAGTAATCAGCTGTTCCCTCTCCCGCACGTAGAGGTCCTCAGGCTCCAACTTAAGAACCTGTTGATCGTGGCCGCGTTTTGATAAAGCCGACAGGATGGTCCGGGTGATATCCAGATCAAACCGGTCTCCATAGGCATAAGGGCGGGATGAATCCGGCTGAATTTCTCCGGTCTGGGGTGCATTTCCCGCCTGTCTTCCCTGCCTGTCCTTTTTGATATGCTGGTAGAGCTTACCAAAAGCCAATTCGCCAAGGTTTCGCATTCCTCTGGGCGTCATGCTCAAGCCGCGGCTCCCCAGTTCGGCAATCCCGGCGTCCTTGACCATGTCGGGCAGTTGCAGCAAAATATTAAATGATTTTTCCGCTTGCCCGCCAAGTAATTTTTGGAGTTCTTTTGCGTCAATCGATTGAAACTGTCCGTTCAGAATCTGCTCCTGAATCCTTTCAATGGATTTGAACAGACGCATCAGTTCCAAGGCCTGATCAAAATCCACGGCCTGCTCGCCGGTGAACCGGTGCGCAAACCGACTGTAAAACTCATACAGTTCCAGTATCTCATTTTGACGTTTTGCCCAACGATCATAAACATCACCGCTGTTTGAATTAAAAAATTCTTGATGCTTCAATTGTCTGATTTTTTCGAGCAAACCCGCGGGCAGTTCTTCATAGGAAGGTGCTGGCGGAACACCTTTTTCCATGCGCGTCATATTCTCCTGCGCCAGAAGAAAGCTGAGATCATTCATGGGCTTGTCAAAAGCCTTCTCCAGGGTGTAGGTTGCAAACAGGTCCTGCTTGCGCTTCTCTAACTCGCGCGCCATTTCTTCCAGGCCCATTACCCTGAAATTCATTCCGGCTAAAGGAAAGCCGTCCCAAAGCATCTGCATCATGGACATATTCGGGCTCAGACCTTTGATGATGTTATCCATGAATTTGTCGATGATATCCTTGGGTTTCAGGCTAAACGGTTCCTGGGTGCCATCCCATCTTTTATAGACGATTTTCTTCATTTGTAGACAATTCTGTCTTTGACAATTTCACGATTCAATTTATTGGACAAATGTAAACCTTCCAGAATAAACTCAATCGCCGATGACACTTCCGGCGGGCTGTCTGGATCAACCAGGGTTTGGACGGCCTCCCGCATACCCGGAAGCACTTTGAATCCCTCCAGATAAGATTCCGAGGGAAGGTTCTGCGAGATTTCAGCTTTCATTCCTTTCTCGAAAGATTCAATAATGGATGACAGATCCTCCAGCTTGAAATGATCGTCAAAAACCGCCTTGATCGCCCGCTTGGCCAGATTGCCCACTATCTCATTGTCTTTGGCGTCAGCGACCTCATATTCGAGTTCCAGTTTGCCCGTAATCGCCGGAAAAGTGGATTCAATATCGGTAATACGCGGGACGGCCTTTTTCTCCCCGAGTTCGATGCACCTTCGCAACGCACTTCCGGCAATGGATTCATAGCTTCTGATCGATACACGGCAACTCACCCCGGAGTGCTGGTTAATATCCGAACTGCTGCGGGCCTGGAAGGTGATTTCGGCCAGGATTTCTTTAATGAACTCGGGCACATGCGTTTCAAGACCATCAACCTTCATCGGCCTGACCTCTTGATCCATTATTTTTATTTCAGAGGGTTTCTCCAGCGGGTAGTGGGTCCGGATCTGGACATCAAAGCGGTCTTTTAGAGGCGTGATGATTCGACCCCTGTTCGTGTAATCCTCGGGATTGGCCGTTGCAATGACAAGTATATCCAACGGCAAACGGACGGGAAATCCTTTGATTTGAAAATCATTTTCCTCCATGATGTTGAAAAAAGCGACCTGGATTTTTTCGGCCAAATCAGGAAGCTCGTTTACGGCAAAAATACCCCGATGTGCCCTGGGCACCAGACCGAAATGTATGGTGGCTTCATCGTCCATGGTTCTGCCCTGGGAAATCTTGATGGGATCTATTTCGCCGATCAGGTCGGCGGTGCTGACATCGGAGGTGGCCAGTTTCTCGATTAGTCGGCGATCTTTAGGGATGTATGTAATCGGCAGGTCATCACCCATTTCAGCGAGCTTTTGCCTGCACTCGGAACAAATCGGATTAAACGGGCTGTCATTTACCGGGCATCCTTCAATAGCGGGAATTTCATCATCTAAAAAATCGGTCATACTCCTGATGATACGGCTTTTCCCCTGGCCTCTCTCACCCAGCAAAATAATATTGTGCCCGCATAAGATGGCATTGATCATAGCAGGCAATACGGTCTCATCATACCCGATCAGCTTCGGAAACAGCGGTTTTTTTTGTTCCAATTTCCTGATTAAATTCCTTCGCATCTCTTCGCGAACATCAGGCAAAAAGGATTTTTCCTGCTTTAACGCTCCGAAAGATTTGGGTTTGTCGTCAGCCATGTCAACTCCTTAAAGCTTACAGATCGATGGTCGGATATTGAAAGTTTGTCATTTATTGATGGGCCGCCCGGATCAGCGCTCTCTCTTCGATGAACGCAAGATATACACCTCGCTGTTCAGCGTCAAGTTAGGGGTCCAAAGTGAATTTAATCGGTGAAGGCTCACTGCCGACCCTGAAATTTTGGAGTCCGATTCTCAATATTGGCCATTACGGCCTCGAGCTGATTCGGTGAGCCGATTAAAGACCGCTGCAGGCTTTCTTCCATTTTCAGTCCATCACCGGAAGACCCGTGCCAGGCGCCTTCCAAAAGCTGCTTCCCGGCGGCAATCGCATGTGGTGATTTGCCTGCAATTTCGGCGGCCATTTTTTTAGCTTCTTCAAGGGGATCATCACATACTCTGGTGACGAGCCCCAATCGAGCGGCTTCCCCGGCCTCAACAATTCTGCCTGTGAAAGTGAGCTCCTTGGCAACATCCAGTCGCACCAGATCCCGCAGGGTTTGAGTGCCGGACATATCCGGAACCAGGCCCCACTTGATTTCCATTACCGAGAACCTGGCATCAGGAGCAGCCAGACGGATATCTGCCGCCAAAGCAAGCTGTAATCCGCCGCCAAAAGCAGCACCATGCACAGCGGCTATGACTGGCACGGGAACCAGCTTCCAGATGTAACCGACAAGTTGTGCAAAATTGGCCGGACCGTCTTTGGGCCTTGCAAACGCTTTTTTCTCATCGATTTCACCCATCGCCATAAAGCTTTGAAAATCCAGGCCTGCACAAAATCCTTTGCCTTCTCCGGACATAACAACTGCGCGAACAGATGCATCGGCGGCAACGATTTGTCCGGCCTCTACAATTGCCTTAAACATGCCGGGGCTCAGGGCATTGTATTTTTCCGCACGATTAAGACGAACGTGGGCAACATAGTCCTTCATATCGATTTGCACCAGATCAGACATAGGCACTCCTTTCTGCATATTTTTTTTATTTTGAATGTTCAATTATGAGATAACACAATCCTGAGAATTGGAAAATAGTAAAAAATATTACAAGGGCCTTGAATGGCAAACGGCGTTTCGCCACTACCCGTCAGCCCGGGATAATTTGCTTGCCAAAAACAAATTCAATATGTAGATATCGGGTTGTGACGATTTGCCCTCAAGATAAACATCATTGAATAAGGGGTGATACGGTAATGAAATCTGCTGATCGGGTAAAAAAGATTGCTGTAATTGGTGCAGGGGTGATGGGCCACTCCATTGCTCAAGTGTTCGCCGGAGCCGGCATTGAGACTCACCTTGTGGACCTGGATAGAGAGAGGTTGCAGCATGCCATTGATTTAACAAGGGCCGAGCTGGAAACCCTGTCTGAATGCGGAAAAGTGGACCAGGCCGAGATTGCCCAAATTGTCAATCGCATTCATCTAACCACCGATATTGCCACCGCCGCCGGGGGTGCGGACTTTGTATTGGAGGCAGTCTCTGAGATCCCGGATGTGAAGAAAAAAATTTTTGCCCAATTGGAAAAACACTGTCCCCCGGAAGCCATACTTGCCAGCAATACATCGACTCTCGATATTTTCAATATTGTTGACATTGGAGATCCGCGCCGCTTTCTTGTTGCCCACTGGTTTGCGCCACCGAATATCATTCCTTTGGTCGAGATTGCCCCCGGGCCCGAAACTGCGCCGGAGGCAGTCGATTTCACTTCGAATCTAATGAAAAGGGCTGGAAAAAAAACGGTTGTCATGAAACAATTTATACCTTCTTTAATTGTCAACCGAATCCAGGGTGCTATCTCCGCCGCGGTTTTTGAAATTTTACAAAACGACTGGGCGACACCTGAGCAGATTGATGCAGCCGTCAAATCAAGTCTGGGCATCCGGCTTCCTGTAGTCGGGGTGGTCCAATCACTGGATTTTACGGGATTGGATCTCGTCGTCGATATTACCAAAAGCCATGGGGGCACCAACCCATTCATTGAAAAAAAAGTAGAACAGGGATTTCTGGGAGCTAAAACATCAAAGGGAATCTACGATTACGGCAACCGCAGCGAAAATGAAATCATTCATAAAAGAGACATGCGCTATCTGCATAATTTGGACCATTTATTGAAGATAGATGCTTTCGAACCCATTTAGTAATCATCGCAAAAATAGGATTTTGGTTCGACAATTCAAAATCGGATATCGAGGGAAAAAATGACAGAAGAATATGAAGCGCTTGCTCCGCGATTTAAAGAGGCCTTGCTGACCAAAGTAAAGGATAATTCTCCATTCTGGTGGCAGGTTGACATGGAATTGGTCGATGTCAAAAAGGGTTGGGCCAAAATGCGATCCCCTTTCTCGCCAAAGCTGGCCAATGCCAACGGCTTTGCACATGGTGGTGTTTTTTTCTCTTTAGCCGATACCGCTGTTGCCATGGCCCTGATCGGCCTGGTCGACAAGGCTGATTTTCTGACGACCATCGAAATGAAAATTAATTATCTCAAACCTGTCAGTAAAGGCGAAATCATTGCAGAGGCGCGCATAATACATAAAGGAACCCATACGGCTTTGGGCGATATCGAACTGAAGGATTCCGATGGGAACCTGGTTGCCAAGGCATTATCCACCTATGCCATCATAAAAAAGAACAACGCTCAAAAATGAATGATTCCGCTGCGAATCAACGTTACCGCTGGATCATGCTGGCTCTTTTATGGCTCCTGTATGCGGCTTTTGGTTTGGTATCTCGATCTATATTTCCCCTGGTAACACCCATCTTGAAAGACCTCAGTATCTCCTACTCTCAGATGGGCCTTATCCTCGGTTCATGGCAATTTACCTACATATTGGTTGCTTTAGCGGCCGGTGCAATCATCGATCAATGGGGTACGCACAAATCGATTTTGGCCGGTGCCTTCATGATCGCCCTCTCGGCGACTCTGCGTTATTTTGCTGACGGATTTGCGATGATGCTGTTGGCGGTCGCTCTGTTTGGCGCCGGAGGCCCGATGATATCCATCGGGGGGCCCAAAACTATCGCACATTGGTTTGCCGGCAGGCGTCGTGGAACGGCCATCGGTGTATATACTACCGGCAACTGGATAGGCGGCTTGCTTGCACTGGCCCTGACCAACAGTCTGGTTATGCCGCTGGCAGGAAACAGCTGGCGGCTGGTCTTCGTTATCTATGGACTTTCAGCGTTCATTGCAGGTCTCCTCTGGTGGGTATTCGCCGGCGGGAAGAAATCCGCCGAAGCCGGTGAAAGCTCTGGTATGGTTGAAGTCTTTGGCCGACTGATAAAAATACGCAAGATTAAAATCCTTCTGATAATGGCCTTGTTTTCCTTTGCCGTCAGCCATGGATTCGGCAGCTGGCTTCCTAAAATTCTTGAAATCAATGGATTATCAGCTTCCAGGGCGGGTTTTGCAGCATCACTGACAATAGCTGCCGGTATACCGGCCATCCTGCTTGTGCCCCGCAGGGTTCGACCCAAATTTCGCGGCCGAATCATCGCTTTATTCGCCCTGTTGACCTCTATCAACCTTTTGCTCATAGTCAAGATGCTGGGGATTCCACTATATTTGGGGCTGGTGGCATTGGGTTTTATCAGCTCTCCATTCATGCCGCTTATGCTGCTTATAATGATGGACAGCCGGGAGGTAAATCCCCGGTACCTGGGGGTTGCCGGAGGCATGTTTTTCTGTGTGGCAGAAATTGGAGGAGTTACAGGACCCTTAATCATGGGGATGCTGGTGGATATAACCGGAACTTTTGCTAGCGGAGCTATCTTTCTCGCTGCCCTGTGTGTTGCGATTGCGTTTCTAACGCTTTTTCTCAACACCGCACAGGCGGATTCGAAACGGACTGGAACCAAAATTTAATATTTGAGATGGCTCCCGGTATACTGCTCCAGCCGGCGTCAGTTCACTTTTTCCTTTCGCAGTGTGTGCCTGAGCATTACCGGCGATGCAATGAGAATAAATAGATCACCCACCGGGCCGTTGCAGATAAAAGCAATCGTCGACAGCAATACTGAATATACGAAGATTTCCGAGTGTATCACAAAACTGCCGAGAACCCGGAGATTTAGAATAAAAAAAACGACATTCACCCCGGCGACCAGAATAATTCCCCAGACCGCCCACCGTCTCAAGTTCCAGACACCGATCCCAAAAACCGCCAGCGGCAGCATGCCCAGGGAAAATTTATAACCCAGCAGTATTTGGATTGAAGCCGACAGGTTAGGCTCGTATGTCAGCCAGAAAAAAGCTTTAAAAATAGCCAGCCAACCAACCAACCATATTTGCCATGCAAAATCTTCATTCATGCGCTCTGCGGGGAAGACACCAAAGTCTTTTCGGGCCACAATTTACTCCTTCAAATTGGAAGCTAGCTGATTAGAGTAAGAATCGAAAGGATAATGATAAAAAAGGAAATGATCGAACCGATGACCCCGAAAATAACGGGATGCCTGAACAGGATGGCATCAAACTCCATATTTGGACTATCCAGTTTACTAAAGAGTGGCCGTGTTTCAACCCAGACATTCACTTTGCTTTCAATTTTCCTCATTGTATCGGGAGCCAAAAAGAGGATGATTCCACATACCAAACCAAATAGACATGCGATTTTCCCGATCCACGCAATGGCGCTGAAGATCATTTCATTGGTTGAAAGGTATTTTCCCGAGATAAAAAAGATATTGGCGAAATTTGAAACATCCAGCTTGAAAAAGAAAAAGATCAGCGCAAATAGGGACCCCGCAAATAAAAGGGTGCCGATAATCATGTTGTGTCCATAAATAAACGAATCGATCTTTACATCTTTATCCAGATAGCTCATTTTTTCATCGAAGCTCACATAGCGATTGAAAATATTGCTGATCGATTTGGTCATTTTGGGGGAAAACAGGAGAAGGCAGGAAAAAGTTAATCCTAGAATCCCAAAAACCAAGGTTAATATTTCTATGACCTGCAATCCTATTTGCTGGATAATTTGCATTTCCCTTTCCTTTCAGACGCGGACTGGCGGATAAGTTTTACCCTATTTCCCGATGAGTGTTGCAGCAATTTCCCTTACGGTTTCATCAGCGATGGCCTCGAGTTTCTTGCGGACAACCCTTGAATAATACTCTCGTTCAGTTTTGGTAAATGCTTCCTTATTGAGTTTTTTAAACACCAGGTCTTTTTGTTTGGGTGAAAATAACCTTTCCATGTAATGATCCAATTGATCGGACTGCGATGAGGATCGTTTTTCTGGAGGTGTCTTGCCATTTTCAGGCCCGGCGATATGGCTTCTCAAAATGGTATACATATCTTTAATTGAAATCCAGTTGCCGTTGCTGAGTTCAACGAAATCATCTGTCATTATATCTCTATATTTGATTTTAAGCGACGCGGTGATCTTCTCAAAATTTTTTGGAGATTCTAATCTCTCCAGATCAAATAACATGGCGCTGATCAGCAACAACTTCTCCAGGTTAGTTCGCTTTGGATTCTCTTCCGGGTAGCGGTCGAACAGGGCTTGGCCATCCAATTCTATACCTTTGCGGGCACATACGACCAACACCAGAGGAAATCGTGTCACCATGGATGGATCGCCTGAGTTGGCCAGGGCTTCCAGCATGATCATCGCCTGATCTCCGGTAATGGTCATTTGGCCGCTGTCCATCAAAAGTGAGTCCAGCACTCTGAGGGCTGCTCCGGTAACGCCGGAAAGATGCTGCGAAGTTGCCCGTTTACGGTCCCTCATGCAAAATCCTCTGAAAAAATTTTGAACTGAATGATCCAAGCGTTTGGATCCAATGGGTATTTTTAGGATATAACGCCTCTCGCATAAAGGCAAGGAAAATTGTATTTATATATACAATTATTCCGGGGAAACGAGAACTGTACAAGGGAATCCAAGGAAAAAGCCCAATGCGCCGTCCAAAATCAGAATGAGGGCATCCTCAAATAAAAGAAAAGGGTTCAAAAGAAAAAAGGGCAATTCCCACTTTTTGAGGGAATGCCCTTTTTCTTGGTTTGGTCTGCGAATTACACTACAGTAACGTTAACAGCTGCAGGGCCTTTCTGCCCTTCTTCTATGTCAAACGTAACGCGGTCGCCCTCATTGAGGGACTTGAAGCCGGTTGCATTTATGCCTGTATGATGAACAAACACGTCCTGCCCGTCTTCCTGCTCAATAAAGCCGTAACCTTTGCGATCGTTAAACCATTTGACTACACCGTTAGCCATAGTAGCATCCTCCTTTCAAATTAATTTCTAAATGTCTCACCTTCAGGATGCCACACTAGCTAATGGGTCTTTCCTTCAGAATGAAACTCCCGGTCTACTGATAAGCCTAGACCAACTCTATTGTATATGATCATAACCTTTTTTCTGACAAAATCAAGCTTTAATTTAGCAAAATTTAAAAAATGATTACCGTTTATATATTCTTTGTCGGGATCGGGCTGCTCTCCTCAGCGGTTCCACATGGATATCGATATAATCAAATACCCGGGCCCGGCTCTTACCCGCTGCGGGTCGCAGAACCCGTCCAAGATACTGCAGCACCCGCCCGCTAAAACTAATAGGGGTTGCCATAAACAGGGTAGACAGTTGTTTGCAGTCAAAACCCTCACCGATGAGCTGGCCGGTGGCGATGAGAACCTTAACCTTGTTTTGATCCAATCCCGCAATGATTTCATTGCGCTGATCGCTGTTCAGATCCCCTGTCAAAACCTCGGATTCGACATTAAACCGGTACTGCAGCAAGGCCCGCAGGTTTTCGCAATGGGCTTTGCGATCCGATAATACCAGACAAATACCGTGAGCATCTGTAGATTCTCTGGCGATATCAGTGGCAATCAGCATATTTCGGGCCGTATCGGTAGTAAGCTCTGACAGCATTTTGCTGTATTCGGTGATCGGATCAAAGCGGGGTATAAAATTTGTTCTGCGCTCAATGACCTCCACTGTCAGAACCGCGCCGGTTTCAACCAAATGGTTTTTATCGACTTCATGATGAATATCTCCCAGATGCCAGAAAATCAATTTTGAAAGCCTGTCACGGCGCCAGGGTGTTGCGGACAGCCCCAGCATATATTTGGAATCGAAACAGGTTACAGCTTCGGTGAAAGTGCGACTGGGGCAGCGGTGACATTCATCGACAACCAGAAAACCGATATCGGTAAATATCTCTTCAGCGCATTTGTAAAGTGATTGCACCAGGGCCACGGTAATTTTTTCACCGACAACTTTATTCCCCCCTCCGATGGTACCGATTTCCTCAAACGGAATTCCAAGAAATGATTCGATTCGATTCATCCACTGGGAAGCAAGCTCCTTGGTGTGCACGACGATTAAGGCCGGCTGCCGGCGCTGAGCAATAATATATAGCGCCATTACGGTCTTTCCGGAGCCGGTAGCAGAACTCAGGGTGCCGAAATCCCTCCGGAGCATTTGCGAGGCCGCGACCTGCTGAAAGGGTTTTAAATGTCCCTTGAAAAAAAAATCAACCGGTGGTAGCAAGCGGCGTTGATCATCAATCCTGTAGTTAATTCCCTGACTCCTGCATAACACAATTAACTGGCGCATATATCCCCGCGGTATCCACAATCCCGATTTGCCGACTTTGTCATAGAAGCGGAGCACCTTGGGGGTAGCCCTGTTCCAGCGCCCCAATCGATCGTTTTCCAGCCATCTGGGGTTAAAGAACGTCAGCTTCTCGGTGATTATGTTCATAAGCACGGGGGGAACATCATCCAGCTGAAGGTTGTTTTTTAGTGTAATGGTGAGGAGAGACATGCAGCGTACAAAGTGTTTGTTTATCGAATACCGCCTAAATAAGTTGTGCCCGTATTTCTTAGTCTCATTTAATGCGCAGTTTTGTCCTCCTTGAGCAATGCCCTGGCCACATTGAGGTCATAGGCACGCCGGGGATCAAAATTATTACCTTCATATATCGACTGGGCCTGTTTGATGGCATCATAGGGCACCCATCCATGCTCTTCCCAGAGTTTAGGGTCATCGGCATTCCAGAGTCTGAACCAGATAGCATTCGACCCTTGACGCACATACATGCGCACGCGTTTGTTTTCGGGAAAGGGATAATAGTAAAGGCCTTTTTCATCTTTCATGACTGCCTGTCCCCTAAAGCGGCTTAGCGTTCGCAGAGCAAAACCGTTCTTTGTGAACCTAAATTTTGCCCCGCTCTTTGGCGATGCGCATATAGGTCTCCGCTCCTGTTTCAGGAGGCACATATTGCTGGTTTTCGGGCTTTTGTATCAATTGAATGGCTTCCGTCGGGCAGGTGGAGACACACAGACCGCATCCGATACAGCGATCCAGCTGAATGCTGGCAATGGCATCCACCATTTCGATGGCATCCATCTGGCAGCGCTCCAGGCAGGTTTCACACCCGCTGCACTCATCTTCATCCACCTGTGCAAAATAATTGCTCTGCACCACCTCAGCCGGATGCGGCTGCATCTTTAAAGAACGCAAAACGCCGCAGCAATCTCCGCAGCAGCTGCACATGCCGCCGACTTTTTGAGAATTAAACGGCTGCATCACCAGCCCGGCCTTCTCGCCCTCGAGCACGATCTCTTTCGCCTCCTCGCGGCTGATGTAGCGGGCCATTTTATTTTCCACATAGTAGTCGGCGTGAGATCCGAATTGAAAACAATTCTCAACCGGCTTTTCACATTCTTTTTCAGCCAGACGTGTCAGGGTGCGGCATATACAGGGCGCGATAGAGATTTTTTCCTGATCGTCAATAATTTTCAAAACATCTTCATAAGGGGCCACCGGATAATCGGCCACCAGCTGACGGTTGACAGGGATTGTTCTTAAAACCGGTGTTTTAAATGCCTGGATCGTCCGGCCAAAGGCCGTTTCGAAATATTTTTCGTTATCGCGCGCAAATTCCTTATCGAGGCGGCCAAGCTGAAACTCGAATATCCCCACCACGTAAGGGGCCGTGGCGTAGCGCACCTGATCGCCTTTGCGTGTTCGGTAAAGAAGCCCCTTCTGGGCCATCCGTTCCATCGCTTCGCTGAGGTCAGCGGGATCGCGTTCGAGCTGCTCGGCGACATCAGCGGGACTTTGCAGAGTCGGGGCGAGTTGCAGGAATAATTCAGCCTCGGCCTCAGAAAACATACGCTTGAGCAATTTGATCTCGATTTTACTCTCGGTCGCTGGAAAACCCGTGCCCATATCGTCCAGATGCGCTCGTAATTTTTCATAAATATCCGTCATCAAACAGCCTCCTTGACACTTTTAAATCGATGGGGTTAAAAGTTATTTGAAAAATTGTTTCGTGATAAGTGTTTACCGGCGCAAAGATTGCTGCTATATGAAGATCTTATATCTTATCTCCTTTGATTTTAATGCCAACATATTCGGCATATTACATCAAGAATCGTCATATTGCGCCGCCCATTATGAATCAGAAATATATTCAAACCGTGTTCAAGTCAAGATAAAAACGAACGATCGTTCGTTTTTTTTTGTCGGAGCAATTTTCTTTTGCTTTCTCACAAAACCCCATCTTAGTTCAAGGAGGCAACAATGGCGGTATATACCCAAAAAGACGGCCCGGTAACAACGGTGGTTTTAAGTCGCCCTGAAGTGCGAAACGCAGTAGACCGCGCGACAGCAAAAAAATTGGCCGATGCGTTTCGGGCATTTGAAGCCGACCAGCAGGCTCGGGTCGCTGTTTTTTGGGGAGATCACGGCCATTTTTGTGCCGGTGCCGATCTGAAGAAACTGGCCGAGGGCACCCCCAATCGCGTCCAGGCCGAGGGGAACGGTCCCATGGGACCTTCCCGGATGATGTTGCACAAGCCTGTTATCGCTGCGGTTTCAGGCTATGCGGTGGCCGGTGGCCTCGAGCTGGCCTTGTGGTGCGATATGCGCATTGTGGAAGAAGATGCCGTTTTTGGCGTATTCTGCCGGCGCTGGGGCGTGCCCTTGATAGACGGAGGCACGATTCGCCTGCCCCGGCTGATCGGCCTCAGCCGTGCCCTTGATCTGATCCTGACCGGAAGACCGGTTGAGGCCGCAGAAGCATTGCAAATGGGGCTGGCCAATCGGGTTGTACCCAGGGGAACGGCACTGCAGGTCGCCCAGGAGCTTGCCCACCAGATTGCAAAATTCCCCCAGCGGTGTCTGCGGGAAGACCGGATGTCGGCCTATGAACAATTCGATTTATCGTTTGAAGAAGCCATTGCCAATGAATACCGGCACGGGCTGGCTTCGATTGAAAATGAGGCCCTGAACGGCGCTGCGCGCTTTACCAGGGGCGCAGGGCGTCATGGCGACTTCAGTTTGTTTGAACCAGGAGATCAAGAGGTAAAGTAAGGCCTGCCCTGGAAAGATAACCCTGAGCTCATAGAGGAGCAAGTGAAAATGAAAAAATACTGCATCATGATGGCTGTTTTCACCGGCTGCCTGTTTTTGATCACCGCCACAATCAGGGGCCAATCGCCGTCACTTCAGGAATCGATCTATGATCCCGGCAAATTAAAACCCAGAGACAGCACCTTGAAGGTCAAATCCGGTCAGAAAGCACCGGATTTCTCCCTTCCAGCCGTTTCCGGCAAGACAATCACCCTGAGTCAGTTCAGAGGCAAAAAGAATGTCGTTATTTCTTTTGTCCCGGCAGCATTCACACCGGTCTGTTCAGATCAATGGCCCGGGTATAACATTGTAAAAGACTTATTTGACGAAAATGATGCCATCCTGATCGGTATCACCGTAGACAACCTCCCCTCACTTTATGCGTGGACCAGACAAATGGGCGATTTGTGGTTCGAGGTGTTATCTGATTTTTGGCCGCATGGAGCAGTCGCAGATAAATACGGCGTCCTGCGCTCCGACGGTGTTTCGGAAAGAGCGCTTTTTTTCATCGATAAAAAGGGCATCATCAGCGGCATTCTGGTATCCGATATCAATCAAAGGCCCGATCTGGAAAGTTGCGTAATTGAACTCGAGGAAATGAATAAATAATGAGCCCAACAATGGGAAACAGCCGACTTTTTTCAAAATCCGGGATCCAACATATGCTCGCCGGCATTTTGCTGCTCTGCATCAGCGGATGTGCGTCTGCGGTCGTCGTAAGTGGGATGGGTGCGGCGCCTTCCGGCGTCTCTCAGGCCAGCGGCTTTGGCTCCAAGGTCGTCAGCTTCCAGATTGTCCATTACCAGGATGCAGTCGAAGCGACCATCCTTGCGGCCAAGAGCCTTTCGCTTGCCGGTGAAGAAGAAAAGATGGGGGATAAACGATCAACATTTCGCTATATGGACGAAAAAGGCCAAAACATTGCGGTTGTCATTGAGCGCCGCACGGAAACCGTAACCGCCTTCTCGGTAGATGCCGGATTTTTCGGGTCCAGGGCAATGACACGGCTGGTGCTGCGCCAGATCATCGATGAGATCGCTGATGCGGGCAATTTTCTGGAGGATTGGAGAATTGATAATTAGGGGCGGTTTGTCTTTCTGATACCAACAAGGGGGACTGGATGAATCATTTTAAGGGTAAGGTCGCAATCATAACCGGAGGGGCATCGGGTATCGGCAGAGCACTGGGCGAGGCATTGGTTCGAAATCAAGCTATCGCCATCCTTGCAGATATAAATATCGAACCTCTGCAAGAGATCGTTGCGCGCCTCTCCCGGGGCGGGTATAAAGCGGAAGCTGCAGAATTAGATGTGTCCGACTTTGAGACCGTTCAAAACCTCGTCAATGATACCGTTTCCCGCCACGGCAGGCTTGACTTCATTTTCAACAATGCCGGCATTGCGGTCGGGGGTGAGGTCAGAGACTGCACCATCGA
>Ga0209536_100003526_pt1 | contig 25105 bp, 25 predicted proteins | sample DeeMarSeWOR28_12_FD_187461 | JGI IMG/M metagenome (GOLD analysis project Ga0209536, IMG submission 187461) | Marine sediment microbial communities from White Oak River estuary, North Carolina - WOR-2-8_12 (SPAdes) (version 2) | ecosystem: Environmental > Aquatic > Marine > Intertidal zone >...
GAAGCTAACGCACAGCCGTACTACTCTCTCTAAGGTAGTTACTTTTCAGGCGGGCCCTCGCGGGGGCTCGCCTGTTTTTATTGCGGCACCTTAAAATCATGCGGCGCCCATCTGCGACATCGATGAGCAGACCGCGCAGAACTGTTTGTGCGTCCCGGTCTGACAAGCCAGGCGATGGAAAAGCGATCGATGTGGGTGTATCGTGGCGCGCTTGATCCTTATCCGCTTACGGGGGAACAATCAAGATGCTTGACACCAGCCTGCGACAAATCATCGGCACCGGAAGTGATCAATTCAAACCCTACGACCGCTACGGCGCTGCGATTGCCGGCATGTCCTGGATTCCGTTGAGCGGAGAAACGGGGAATGGATCCTACGAGTGCTTCCTGCTGCGCATGACCGCGGGTGCGCGCTCCAAACCGCACGAACACACCGGGCACGAGGAATTCCTGGTCGTGGATGGCGAATTGATCGATTGCGATGGCCAGGTCTTCAGCAGCGGCGATTACGTACGCTTCCAGCCTGGCTCGAAGCACAGCTCATCCACTGTCGACGGTTGCACGCTGCTGGTCATACTGCGCGGTAACAACCGCCCGCTGCGCGGCGACGAGCTGGATTGAAACGCCGCAACAAGATCTCCGCTTGCGCCGGTCAAACGCATCGGAGGGATGACGGACGGTAGTGGATAACTGAGGGTCAGGTTGCCGGTGTGTCTTTGCGAGACGCTGCGCGACAGGACGTCGCGCCGCGAGCCTACAAGGACGTATTCACGGCGTTCTCGCAAAGACACACCGGCAGCCGGACCCGCTTTACCGGACTTTCAACTACGCCGCCATCATAAGATCCCTGCTTTCGCAGGGATGACCGCATATATGCGGGCTAGATTCCGAGGTATGCCTTGCGCACGTGCGGATTATCCAGCAGGCCGTCGGTTTCGCCGTCGAGCGCCACGCTGCCGGTTTCCAGCACGTAGCCATGGCGCGCCAGGCGCAGCGCCATCTCGGCATTCTGCTCGACCAGGACAATCGAGGTGCCGGCCTGGTTGATACCGACCAGGATGCGCGCGATCTCCTGCACGATGACCGGCGCCAGCCCCAGCGAGGGTTCGTCGAGTAACAGCAGGCGCGGGCGCGACATCAGCGCACGCGCGATCGCCAGCATTTGCTGCTCGCCGCCGCTCATGGTGCGCGCCATCTGGTCCTTGCGCTCGCGCAGGCGCGGGAAGCGGTCGAAGTTCTGCTGCAGATCCGCCTCGATGGCATCCTGGTCAGTGCGCGTAAACGCACCGAGACGCAGGTTTTCGGTGACGCTTAGATCCTTGAATACGCGGCGCCCCTCGGGCACCAGCGCAATACCGAGTTTGACGATGCGATCGGCCGACTGCTTTTCGATCGGCTGCCCATCGAACAGGATACTGCCCGAGCTTGGATGGTTGAGGCCACAAATAGTGCGCAGCGTAGTGCTCTTACCGGCGCCGTTGGAGCCGATGATGGTAACGAAGTCGGCCTCGCCCACTTCCAGCGAGATACCCTTCACCGCTGCAATCGGCCCGTAATGCACGTGAATATCATTGACTTGCAGCAGCATCTCAGCCGCCCCCGCCGAGGTAGGCTTCGATGACGCGGTCGTTGTTGCGAATTTCCTCCGGCGTGCCCTCGGCCAGCAACTGGCCGAAATTGAGCACAGTGAGGTAATGACACAACCCCATGACCGCCTTCATGTCGTGCTCGACCAGCACGATGGTAATACCCGATTCGCGCACCTTGCGCGTCAAATCCATCATGTGATTGGTTTCCTCCGGGTTCATGCCGGCAAAAGGTTCGTCCAGCAACATCACCTTCGGCTCGGACACCAGCGCGATCGCCAGCGCCAACGCTCGCTGCGAGCCCAGCGGCAACTCGGAAGCAAGCTGATCCCTGCGATCGATCAGCCCCATGAAGTCGAGCACTTCCAGCACCTTGTCGCTGGCGGCCTGTTGGCGCGCACGATCCAGACCCAGCACCGCGGAGAATACGCTGCTGCGACTGCGGATGTGGGCGCCGACCAGGGCATTTTCGAATACCGTCATTTCCTGGAACAGGGTCGTTTCCTGGAAGGTGCGCACTATGCCCATCTCGGCGATGGTGTGCGGCTTCTTGCCTTCGATATTTTTGCCCTGGTAGACGATACTGCCTTTGGTCGGCTGGTAAAACCCGGCAATGTTCTTGAACATGGTGCTCTTGCCGGCACCGTTGGGGCCGATCAGGCCGCGGATTTCGCCTTCCTCGACCTCGAAGCTGACGTCGTCCAGCGCCAGCAGGCCGCCAAACTGTTTTGTCACGTTGTGGATTTCCAGGATAGCCATGGCCGTCTACTCGCCTGCCACCGGTGATTTCCGCGGCGCGGAATCCTTGCCGAACCTGGCCTTGAGTTTCGCCGGGATGCTTTCCAGCCCGAGTGGCAGGAACAGGATCGACAGGATCAACATGCCACCGTAGATCGCCGGGCGTATGACCTCGAAACTGCGGATTGCTTCGTCGAAAATGGTCAGCACCACCACACCGATAATCGGGCCGTAAAACTTGTTGTAACCCCCGACGATGACCCAGATCAGGATGAACACCATGAATCCGACGGTGAACTGGTTGGGCGTGACGCTGCCCAGGTAATGGACCTTCAGACCGCCGGCGATGCCGACGAAGAAGGAACCCAGGATAAAAGCGAGCGCGCGGTAGCGCCAGGCATCGACGCCCACGGATTCGGCCAACGGCGTCTTCCAGTGGATGGCGTGCAGCGTGAGCCCAATGCGCGAATGCTCGATGCGATAGAGAATCAGCAGGCAAAACGAGACGATGCAGAGAGTGAAGTAAAAATAGGGTATCGGGTCGATGAAATCGATGCCCCAGACGAGCGGCGCCTCGACGCCGCGCAAGCCGCTGGTGCCGCCGAATACACCGACGAACTCCACCCAGGTCAGGCGAATCGCCTCGCCCGCGGCGAAAGAACCGATGAGGAAATAAAACTGCGTCATGCGCAGCAACGGAAAGCACAGCAACGCGGCGACCAGCCCGGCGGCGCAGCCGGCCAGCGGCAGGGTGAACCATATCGCCAGCTCGAAATGGTTGACCGAAAGGGCAACGGTATACGCCCCTACTCCCATCATCACCGCATGGATCAGCGACCACTCGCCGGTCAAGGTCACCAGCCGGTAACTGCACACGGCGAGTACGTTGATGGTCAGGAAGATCAGCAGGTCCTGGTGATGAAAGCTGAGGAAATGGGGCGTGATAAGCAAGGCAACCAGGGCGATCGCGGCAAGCGCCAGGTTACGCACGGGGAAGCCGTTGCCGCTATTCACTGACTTTCACTCCCATCAGCCCGGTCGGCTTGACGATCAGCACCACGACCATCAGGATCAGGCCGCTGATGGTGGCGATGGTGCCACCGAAATACACGGTGATCAGGGTATGGAACATGGCATATAAAATGGCGGCGAGCACTGCCCCGGACAAACTGCCCACCCCACCGACGATGGTGACGATGAAAGCGGTGACGATGACATTGTGCCCCATGTGCGGATTGATGTTGGTCAACGGCGCGATCAGCCCCCCGGCCAGGCCCGCCAGCGCGGTGCCGACGCCGATGGCAATGACCGAAATGCGGTTGCTGTTGATGCCCTGCAGTTCGGCCGCTTCACGATCCATCGCCACCGCGCGTAATGCCCAGCCCAGCCTGGTGCGCGTAAGAAAAAACCACAGCGATGCCAGCGCCGTCACCGACACCGCCAGGCTGAACACCCGCTGGTAAGGTATGCGCAGCGAATCGAACATGACGAGGGTGCCCTCGTAGGGTGGCGGCACCTGCTTCGACGGGCCATCGCCACCGATCAGCGCGGCAATGACCTGCAGGATGAAGAGGATGCCGATCGAGCAGATCAGGCCGCCCAGCGGGTCCGAGCGCGTCGGTCGGAACAGCAGTCGTTCCATCAACAGGCCGATCGCGGTCACCAGCACGATGGCGACCGCGAGCGCTGGAATGTAGCCTAGCCCCATCTGCGCATGCAACACCCAGATGGTGAAGGCGCCCGCCATCACCAGCTCCCCGTGGGCGAAATTGACCACGCCCATTACGCCGAATATGAGCACCAGGCCGACCGCGAACAGCGCGAAAAATCCGCCCTGAACCAGTCCGTTTGCTATTGATTGGAGAAAGAGCTCCATCTGCTTGTCCTGCTAAAACACCTGCTGTATGCCGTGCCCGGCACGTGAAATGTTAATGACCGGTATCCCCGAACCGCAACGATCCAGTCGAAGCTGCCGTGATACCGTGACCGTCTTGTATCGATTGATCCGGCTTGCTGCCGCGTCGGGGAGCACCCAACGGCTATACCCTGCGCCCGGCGGCATGGCCATGCTCGCCAGGCTGCCAGCGCAAAGCCCGGGGCCGGATGAACGCTTTCTCCGGCCCCGCTGCCGCCGTCAACTGACGGTGCGTAAGCCGTGCGACTTCATGTACTTGATGAGCACGTCGGAATGCTTGTCCAGCCAGTCCGTAACGCTGGCAAACTCCTTGATCCGGGTCTTGCCGCCCTCGATGACCACCACCGGCCAGCGACCGACGACAATGTTGTCGCGGCCCCACAGCTCCTTGCCCCACCATTTGCCTTCGCCGAACACGAAATTAGGATTAGGGTTGCCCTTGAGCGCCTTTACCACCTTTCTGGAATCGGTCGTGCCGGCCGCTTTACAGCCTTCCAGCCAGTTCAGCATGATCGCCGGATATTCCCAGGAAACCGCGGACCAGTCATTCGGATGGCGCTTGCGGTATTCCTTGTCGAAACCGCCCGGGTCCGGAAAGTTGATGCCCTTCTCGGTCAACTTCGGATCGTCGAATGACGGGAACTGGTGAATCGTGCCGTTGACGAACTCCTCGCTGGTCTTGGCGATGACTTCTTCGTGATAGTCCAGCGTGGTGCTGATGATCTTGCCCTTGTAACCCTGGTGATACAGCTGCTCCATCAACGGCGTGGTGTAGAAACTGGTGGCCATGCAGAAAATGTCAGGGTTCTTGGCCAGCACGGAACTGACGATGGGTGCGAAATCGGTCACGTCGAAACCGTGCAGGTTCATGTCGACGACCTCGATACCGGCGACTTCGAAGGCCGCCTGGAAGGTCGCGGCCGCCTGCAGTCCATATTCCACGTCGTTGTTGGTAACGATTGCCGCGGTCTTGGCATTCGGGAAATTGCGCGCCAGCCATTCGACGCCGGTCACCACGTACAGCGGGTGCGATTCACAGGTGGCGAACAGGTATTCGGTATCCGGGGTTACGTCGCTGGACAGCAGCGTGGTGGTGAATACTTTCTTGCGCTCGCCCCAGGGCATTACCGCACCGACCGTGGCACCGCCCAACATCATCACCATCTTGGCCTCGTCTTCCGAGACCATCTTCTTGTAACCCTGCACGGCTTTCTCGATGTCGTAGGCATGATCGTAGGAGACGATTTCGATCTTGTGCTTCTCGCCGCCGATATCCACGCCACCGGCAGCATTCAGGTTATCGGCGACAATCTGGCAGCCGTAGAGCCCGGGGAGACCCCAGGGCGCATAGTCACCCGTCATCGGTATGTTCATGCCGACCTTGACGGTCTTATTCGAGGCGGCAAAGGTCAGCGGCGCAAAGCCTGCACTGGCGGCCAGCGTGCCGGCAGCAGTTGCCTGGACAAATTTTCTTCTGGTGATACCCATAACTTCCTCCAATTGGATGTTTTTCTGTAAATTATTGGTTTACGTCCGTTTCCGGGCAAACCTTATATCATCGTGACAATCAGTGCTCAATTTTAATGACGCACTGTCCTTTAAATCTCCGTCATTCTACTAGCGGATCATGTATACCTTGCGAATGGTTTCCTTTACCCGGCAGGTCCCCTTCCAGTCTTTGGGAAAAAACGCCACCGTATCCGGGACGATTTCGATGACCTCGCCCGACTCGTGCGTGTAGCTGCAGCGGCCTTCGAGAAAGTGACAGAATTCGTCCGCGGTCACGTGGCAATGCCAGTATCCCGGCGTACAGATCCAGACGCCCGATTCCGCCTCGCCGTTCGGGCCACGATGCAGGATGACGCCCGAGGTGTGCGACTCACCCTCGATCATCGTCGGAATAACACCCCAGTCCACCACCTCGGTTAGCGCAGATGGATTTTGCAGCATCGGTGTATGCATCGCAGTCATCGCAGCATGTATACATTGCGAATGGTTTCGTGGACAACGCACTGACCACTCCAGCCCTCGAGGAAATGCACCACGGTACCGGGTGTCACCTCGATCACTTCACCGTCGTCGCTGGTATAGGTCGCGCGCCCCGCGATGAAATGACAGAGCTCGTCACCGGGCAGGCTGAGACGCCAGGTTCCCGGGGTGCAGACCCACAATCCCGATTCAGACTTTTTGTCTGCGCTGGCCCACAGCAACACGCCACTGGAGTGCGACTGGCCGGCCAGCATATCGGGTTGATCGCCCCAGTCGGCCAGGTCGCCGACGGTTGTAGCCGGCGCCAGGTGGGGTGCCGACGAATTCAGGCCAGCGTGCGCCATCAGGCGTTTTCCTTCAACAGTTTGTCCAGCATAGCCGCAGCCCGCTCCGGCCCGTTGAACTGGCGCATGTGCTCCGAGGTTGCTTTCATCCTCGCCTGCATCGCGGGGTCGGTCAGGCAGGTTTCGATGTTGGCGCGCAACTCTTCCGGCTTCCAGTTGGAGCGGTGCATCTTGAAGCCATGGCCGGTCTCCTGCACGCGCGTGGCGTTGTCGTGCCCATCCCACACGTAGGGCATGATGATCGCCGGCTTACCAAAATAGAGGCATTCGGTGAAGGTGTTGTTGCCGCCGTGATGGATGACCATGTCAACCTGCTCGATCAGGGTCGGCTGTGGAAACCATTCTTTCACCTGCACGTTCGGCGGCAGGTCGCTGTAGGCGTCCATGTAGTCACCGACGTTCACCAGCACCCGGTAGGGCATCTTGCCCAACTCGTCGATCAGGCGATTGAGCAAATCGGTATCGCCGCAGCCCAGGCTGCCGAAACTGAGATAAATAAGCGGCGCATCGTTATGCGCTGCAAACTCCGGGATCTCGTAGTCCGCGTCCTTGCGCACGCAGCCTTCGAGAAACTGGAAGCGTTGCGGATCCAGTGGATTGCGCCGCTTGAATTTAACCGGTTCCGGGTAGAGCAACAGGTTCAGGTAGGGCGACGCTTCAAAAAATTCACCCAGAGGATACGGATCCTCGCCGCACTCGGCGAGAAACTCGTTGAATTCATCGTGAATCGGCTTGATCACCTCGTTGAAGCGCTCCAGGTAGGCCTTGTGGCAGGCATGGTCGTTTGCGCCGCAGCCCGACAGGTGGGGTGGAATATCCGGATCGGGTATTTCGTTTTCGCTGCAGGAAATGATGCGCACCCAGGGCACGCCATACTGCTTGCACGCGGGGAACAGGATGACATTATCGATACAGATCAGATCCGGTTTGACCCTCGCGAGCACCGCGGGCAGTTCTTTTTCCGCCCACACCGAGGTGTTGACGATATTGGCCCAGCATTCCTTGACGTAATTGTCGATCTGCTCGTAGGGCGTCTTGTTGAAATTGGGAATGTGTCCATCGATGAAATCGGTCCAGTACTTGGCCATTTCCTCGGCCGACATCGGCTCCGACATGTTCACCGGGTACTCGTCGAAACCGTATCCCGAGTAGACGCCGGAAAGGCCAGGATCGGTCAGAAAAACCGCCTTGTGCCCGAGTTTTTCGCAGGCCTGCGCGATGCCGACAGAATTCAACGCAGGGCCGTAACAGGCCTCGGGGAAAAAAGCGATCGTCTTGCCTTCACTCATCTTGGTACTCTCCTCGAAATGTCGTCTGTTGTAGTATTTTCCGGCGCCGTATGGTTCACCACGGCCTCGTCGATCGGCCGCTGGATTATTGACAGGCCGCCAGCTCGATCGGATACTAGCTGACTCAAAAGTCAGTTACAATTCCAATCTTGATCTGCCTCGAACTCGCTTTTTCCAGCGAGTTTCGAGCAACCCGACCCGAGCCTTAACTACATTGACTCACGCATCATAATCGAACACCCGGTATCCGGGAATTGTGGAAAATACCTATGGCGACACGAATTTCAGCACTTGATGCGAGCATACGCGGTCTCGGGGCAGAGATGGGCGAATGGAACGATATGGCGGTGGCCTTCGCTTTCCCCTGGGATCCGCACCTGGAGCACGACGCCATCCGCGAGACGGTTGGCATGTGGGACACTTCTGCGCTGACCAAGATCCAGGTGCGAGGGAAAGATGCGCTCGCGGCCGTCGATTACCTGGTCACCCGCGACATGACGCGCGTCGGAATCGGGCAATCGGCCTATTGCCCGATCCTGCAGGATAACGGTCATTTCTGTGACGACGCGATTATCTTCCACGTCGGCGAGGATCACTTCCTGGTGGCGAGCGCCATCGGTCCGACGCTGGCGTTGCTGCAGGACTATGCGCAGGGGTGCAACCTCAGCGTCGAGCTCGACGAGGCCCTGCACATCATCACGCTACAGGGGCCACGTTCGGTCGACATGCTCGATGCGCTAACCAGCGTCGAGCTGCGCGCCCTGCCGTTTTGCCACCAGCTGCACACCCCGGTTTGCGGACACGAGGTCATGCTGTCACGCACCGGTTACTCGGGCGAACGCGGCTACGAACTGTTCATGGGCGCCGACGTGGTCGTCGACGTCTGGCAGGAACTGATGCACCGGGGCGAGGCTTACGGACTCCGGCCGATTTCCTTCGGCGGGCTGGAAATGGTGCACATCGAAAGCGGCCTGATGGCCTACGGCGCCGAGGCAACCGAGCAGAACACGCCGTGGGAAGTCGACATGGGCTGGGCGGTGTCGCGCAACAAGGGTGACTTTCGCGGCAAGCAGGCGGTTTTCGCGCTGGAAGGCAAGGAGAAGGTCAAATTCTTCGGGATCGTGGCCGATCACGACGACGTCGTCGAGCACGGCGCCGAACTCTCTATCGACGGCGAGGTGGTCGGTCACGTCACGACCCCGGCCTACTCGCGGCGCCTCGGAAAATCGCTGGCGCTGGTACACCTGGTGCCGTCGGCGGCGGTCGCCGGAACCGAAATGGAATTAAGGGGACCGACCATCCAGTGCCGCGCCACGGCGGCGAACATACCCTTCGTCGATCCTCAACGGAAACGACTGCACGCTATGTGAGGGTTGCCTGCATCGGCATGCCGGGCTCACGGTCACGCGCACTGCTCACCGTCACCGGCAAAAAAAAGGCCCCACCCGCTGCGCACGGATGAGGCCAGGTTTAAAACCGGGAAACCGTTTTACTTGTTCATGTTTTCGTGGTGATTCTCGGTCTTCATGGTGTAGAACAAGGGCACCACACACAACACGACCGTCAACACGCAGAACAGGGTTACCCCGGCGCCGCCGGCGAATGAGAAGATCGCACCTGCTCCTTCCCAGCTTTCGATTGGACTCGAGTTCATCTCTATTCTCCTGTGATTAATTAGAGTTACTTTTGATTTCTTCCGGATAGGCGAGGGCTGCGATTTCCACATCCATGCCCACTTCCTGCACATTGTCGCCGGCACGAAGTATGCCCATTTTCTTGAACACCCATGCCAGCACGTAACCCGGAATGAATCCCAGCAGCACCATCACGATCATGCCCTTGAACTGACCCATGAAGGTCAGCGCGGGAATGTCATCTGAAAATGTCGGGTAGCCGCCGAGGAAAAGTCCGGCAAACAGCAGACCGAGAATACCGCAGACACCGTGCACCGCGACCGCGCCGACCGCGTCGTCGATACCCATCTTCTCGACAAATTTAGCCGCCATCGGACCGATCACGCCACCGGCAAAAGCGAGCACGAAAGCAAGCCCGGGATAGTAAAGGTCCATTCCGGCCGCTACCGAGATAACCCCACAGAGCGCGCCGGACATCATCCAGAACGGGTCGCGCGTCTTGGTGTAGGCACCGATCATGCCGCCGGCGATACCCATCAGCGTGTTGAAGGTAATCGCGGAAAGTGTCGTCGGCATACCGTAGATATTGGTCCACTGACCGACACCGGCCGGACCGCCGCCACCGTAGAACAGGCAACCGCCGAGGAAGCCGAAGAAGCCGACCACGATCAGCATCAGGCCGACCATGGTCATCGGCAGGCTGTGGCCGCGGATGACGTTGGCCGAGCCATCGGCATTGAACTTGCCGACGCGCGGCCCGAGGTTGATCAGTACGCCGAGCGCGAAGAAACCGGAAATGATGTGCACCACTCCGGAAGCGCCGAAATCGTGATAACCCCACTCGGTGACCATCCAGCCGGCGTAATGCCAGCCCCACGAGGCGGACAGGATCCAGACACCGGAACCCAGCACCACGGCGAGGATGATGAATGCGGTCATGCGGATACGTTCGATTACCGCGCCCGACATGATAGACGCGGTGGTGCAGGCAAACAGCGTGAAGGCTCCCCAGAACACGCCTGTCGCGTTGTCTTCCAGGTTTGGCCCCATGCTATCGCTCCACGGCAGCGCCGACGCGCCCGCTTCGAAGTCGGGAACGAAGCCGTTGGTCATCGCCAGGTAAATCCACCAGCCGAACAGCCAGAAGGTAGGAATCATGTAAGCGAATGCCAGCACGTTCTTGGTGCCGGCGGCGAGCGTGTGTTTGACCCGGGATGCACCCATCTCGTACATCATGAACCCCGCATGGATCAGGATCATGATGGCGGTACACCAGTAATAGTAAACCTCCAGGTTAATCTTGTTGGCCCAGATCAAAGCGGCCTCTAGTTCTGCAGGTGTCATTTGTGACCTCCCCAATTAGTTCATTAGATTTAGAAGTAACTGTGCTCCGACAGCAATCCCAAAACGTCCTGTATTTGCCCTGCTCCTGCGTAGACCGCGATGTACCCCATGACAGGGATCGCGCATATCCTGTTTTTGTTATCCAGGCAGGCCGTTCAGCCAATGCCGCGGCCGATCATAGCCAATCGTGATGAAATAGGCTATGACCTTGATTTTATGGAGTTTTTTGCACCATCGTGGTGCTTAATGGCGAGCATTTGGTGGAAATTTGACAGCTGGATAGATTGCTGGTAGCGGCGGCAGCGGGCTGCGTCGACGCCAGATTTAGCCGCCCGCCAGTAAGGCCAGCCATAGTGCGTTGCGCGGCGACCACGCCGGCGGCAGTATCCCGGCTATTCGCGAACCGCGCCACTCGACCCGGCGGCGAAAATCTCCGAATGAAACCCGAAGCGGCGGACATGGTAGGAATGACCGTCGGCGACGAGCCTGATCTTCAGTAAAGCCGGTCCGCTATCGAAACGGACTTCCACCTCGTAGTCGACCAGTTCGACGTCGCCCAGTTGTTCGCTGCTGTCGGCGAGGCTCGCGATAAAGCGGGGTTTTTCCATGGCCTGGAACTGACCCAGCCGGCCGAGCGAACGATAAGCCGCGCGCACCTTCTCGTTTGCGAACTCGGCCTTCGCCTGCGGCGATAATACGGGAATCAACCGCTCGGGTTGCCAACTGGTCAAGGCCGGCATTACCGAGTCGATGTAGGGTATGGCGGTCTCCTCGTAACGGTCGGCCTTGATGCCATACCACAGCGAATACAGCACCAGCCCGCCGGCGAGCAGCGTGATGAAGATCAGGCTGCGACGTAAAATCAGGGACATGGTCGTTAAACTTCCAGTTGCAGACGCGGTGGTTTCGTCGACCCTCGAGGGCGCAATCTATCCCGGCGCGCCAGTCGCACCACTAGGCGGGCACACCGACCCCGTTCAGCCGACAGGCTTGCTGCAGGGTATTGTGCAACAGGCAGGCGATCGTCATCGGTCCTACGCCGCCGGGCACGGGGGTTATCGCGCCGGCCACCTCGCTCGCGGAGCTGAATTCGACGTCACCCACCAGGCGCGAGCTACCGTCTGCGTTGTCGATGCGGTTGATACCCACATCGATCACGGTGGCGCCGGGCTTGATCCAGTCACCCTTGACCATTTCCGGGCGCCCCACCGCGGCCACCAGGATATCCGCCTGGCGGCACTCACCGGGCAGGTCGCGGGTGCGCGAATGGGCGATGGTCACGGTGCAGCTTTCCTTCAACAGCAGTGCCGCCATCGGCTTGCCGACGATGTTGGAGCGGCCAACGACGACGGCCTTCATGCCGGACAGGTCACCCAGCTGATCCTTCAGCATCATCAACGAACCCAGCGGCGTACAGGGAACGATGCCCTCGGCGCCGATGGCAAGGCGGCCAACATTGGACAGGTGGAAGCCGTCGACATCCTTGTCCACCGAAATCGAATTGATCACCGCTTCCTCGTCGATATGCCCGGGGAGCGGCAGTTGCACCAGGATCCCGTGTACATCCGGGTCGTTGTTGAGCTGCTCGATCAGCGCCAGCAAATCAGCCTGGCTGGTGCTGGCATCGAGTTTGTGCTCGTAGGAGTTCATCCCCGCTTCCAGCGTTTGCTTGCCCTTGCTGCGCACGTAAACCTGGCTGGCGGGGTCCTCGCCTACCAGCACCACGGCAAGACCGGGAGTGATCGAGTGGTCACGTTTCAATATGTCGACCTTGCGCGCGATTTCCGCGCGCAGGTTCGCCGAAAATGCCTTACCGTCAATTATCCTGGCCACTATCCGAATTCTCCCAACATTTTATTAATCGTCGTCGGCCCCCTGGCGAATACCAGGAGGTCCAGCCCAAAACCCTATTCTACATAAGCGCCGGCCAAATTATCAGTGGCATGACGCGCCCGCCGCTTCGGTAAAACCCGTGAACTCGACTATTTGCTCAAAGTCAGGATAACGCCGCCACCGGCCGCGTTGCCGGAGGCGACCTCGAAGACAGCCTCCTGCGGTGACAAACTGGATTCCACGCCGCGAAATGCGACCTCGTCAGTGCGTATTTCCAGGTACTCGACGATCGCCCCCCGGTAGCCGTAGATCATTGCGCCGAGTAATCCCGCGTCGATCAGGGAATCACGTTCACCGCTGTCCCAGTTCCAGCCAAACGGACACTCGACGCTTCTCGCACCGGCTTTCAGGCCACCGACGATCCTGACCGTGTCCCAGTCGAAATCTGTAAATTCGCTCAGCTTGAACTGCGCGGGCGACGCGGAGGAATGTAAAAAATCGATCAGCGCGGCTCGATGCTGTTTCATGCCCGAGCACTTGCCGTACATTTCACCGTAATAAAACAGCAATACCAGGATGGCAATCACCGGCGCCAGAATGAACGCCGGCCGCGCCGGCAAAACCGAGAGCGCGTCTTTAACGCCCATATCTCACCAGCGTCCGTAGCGATATGCACAGGGATGTACAGCGCGATGCGGCGTTCAGATCCGACACTTCGGGTAGAGCAATGCAAGGAGCACTTGCCGAAGAAGTCGCTGAGATATGCGGGTTAATCATGGTGAATACCGAACAACAATAAAAAGCCCCTTCAACCAGCAGTTGAAGGGGCTTCGAAACAACACAACACTAGCGCGGGCGCTTACCCGCCAACGCTGTCTTCCATTTCCCGTCGCGCTTCCTGATCGAGCACCTTGCCGGGGCCTCCCATCTTGTTGATGTTTTCAATATCCTTTTTGAACTCGGCGTTTTCCTTCTTGATTTGCCAGATATGCCAGATGATCCAGAAAGCAATGCCGACGATCGCCAGCATGACCTCGGTACCGACAAACGGGTAGATCGGGCCGAAGGTATCGGTATTGAGCCAGTTATCGACTAATCCAGTAGACATGGTATTTTCTCCTAATCGTGTCAGTTATGTATGTCTTGACTATCAGCGGCCGTTAACCCGCTTCCTGACGTATCGCCCGCGCAACTTCATCGGCATCGATCTGGCGCTGCATTTCATGGTTGATATCCAGGCCGACCAGCTCGATTTCACGCGGAATGCGCAGCATGCCGAGACCGTGCAGAATCTTCGATACGATCAATGCCGGGAAAAAACCAAGCACGAAGAACATGATCAGCGCACCGATAAAGTTACCCCACGGAGATATGGCCGCATAGCCTTCGAACGGCGAGGATGGGTAACCCCAAAGCATGAACCCGGCCATGACGATGCCGTAAAATCCGGCGTAGCCGTGCACCGCGACCGCACCCACGGCATCGTCGATCTTGAACCTGTTTTCCACCCAGTAATGCATCTTGTAGGCGAGGAAGGCACCGCCGCCGCCGATCAGCATGGCCTGGATGGGGTGATACAGGTCGTTGCCCGAGGACGCGCCGATGACGCCGGCGAGGCCGCCCGAATAAGTCCAGAACGCATCACCGTCCGACACGATATAGGCCACCATCAGGCCTCCCGACAGCGACATCAGAAAGTTGAAGGTGATCGCGGACAGGGTCGTCGGTTGCAGGTAGATATTGGTGGCGCTGAAGTAGGTCTTGTCGGCCACGTCCAGCATCGCGGAACCATAAATATCGATGATCGGGATATTACAGGCCACGTAAAATCCCCAGAAGCCGGTATAGATCAGGAACAGGCCTACCGTTACCAGCCAGGGATTATGCGGATTGATATTTCTAGGGGTACCGTCCGCGGCGAACTTGCCGATGCGCGGGCCCAGTACCAGCAGCACGCCCAGCGCAAAACCACCGGCAATCGCGTGAATAACGCCCGAAGCGTAGGCATCGTGGTAGCCGAGCTTCTGCACCATCCAGCCATTCCAGGACCAGCCCCAGGCCGCATCGATGATCCAGGTAAAGGAACCGATGACGACTGCCAGTATCCAGAAGGCGCTGGGGCGGATACGCTCGATGACCGCACCGGAAACGATCGAAGCCGCGGTCCAGGAGAACAGCAGAAAGGCGGCCCAGAACACGCCGTTGATGCGCGCCCAGAAGGCGGTATCGTCGCCGGTCAGGGTATCCTGTACCGGCGCTCCACCCATGTGCGCGCCCATCAGCTCGCTCCACGGCGTGGCAAACGGCGCATCTACCAGCGGACCGATGATCCAGGGACCATTGACGAAGGCGAAGTATATCCACCAGCCGAAGAAGAAGAAGGTGACGGTTACCAGCGGGATAACCATGGTGTTTTTCATCAGGGTGTGCGTGTGGTTCTTGTAGCGCGAGGCGCCGACCTCGTACACACAGAATCCGACGTGGATCAGGAACATGAACACGACGGTTACCCAATAGTAAAACTCGGTAAATATAATGCCGAGCGCGGTTAATTCATTATCCATTTTGTTTCCCCCTTACGCTTGCGAATGAACTTTGATAATCATGCTTGATTGCCAGAAGTACGCTGGCTGCCCCTTATTTTTTTCAGCGGGCTGATTTTTTCACCCTGGAAAAATCTTTATACCCACACGAAAATTCTTTTATACATTCATTGAAGATCGCTATCAAGATATTTGCATTTTTTTGGTGCCTTTGCCGGACGAGACTCAAAAAAAATGCCCTGCGAGAGGGCATTTTTAAAGTTACGGATGAAACATTTGCAATCTACGAAAATTTCTCGTAAGCCTTGCGCAGGTCAACCATCGGATGAGTTTTCGACATCTGGAACTTGACCAGCAGCTCGCGCGCGATCATATCGCGGTCCTGCTGGTTGTCCGGCAGCTCGATGTTATCCGGAATGGTTACCCAGCCGTTGATGTTACGATCGAACACCGCCGGGTTACCTTCCTCGTACCCCATGTGTACGTCTTCCAGCCAGTTCAGATCGCTCCAGCCCATCACCTCCATGTACTTGCGCAGAAATGGCGTGCAGCGCTCCATGTCGGGCACCAGGTTGACGTCGTAGCGGTAACCGATGTGTTGCCCGATGATCTTCTCGCGCTCGGTATCGACACCGTCGCCTTCGAGGAAGTGGTTAATATCTTGATCAGCCATTGTCAGGCCTCCTTAGAAACGAGTCATGTCGGGACGACCGACGGTGTGTTGAGTTCCGGCCATTGGCACCTGCGCGCAGGCCGAAGCCTCCAGCGTCAGCGCCGCCAGGTCTTCCGGTTCCAGCGAATGGATATTGGTCTTGCCACAGGCACGCGCGAACAGCTGCGCTTCGATGGTGAGCGTGTGCAGGAAGTTATAAACCCGCTCGGCCGCCGCATCCGGGTCGAGGCGCGCGCGCAACTTCGGATCCTGCGTGGCGACGCCGACCGGGCAGCGACCGGTATGGCAGTGATAGCAGTAACCGGCCTCGACGCCCATTTCCTTCGGGAAATCAGCCTCCGGAATCGCCTTGTTACAATTCAGCGCGATCAGCGCCGAGTGACCGATGGCGATGGCGTCGGCGCCGAGCGCAATGGCCTTGGCCACGTCCGCGCCGTTGCGGATGCCGCCGGCGTAAACCAGCGTGATCTGGCCCGACAGGCCGAGATCGTCGAGCGCCTGGCGCGCCTGGCGTATCGCGGCGATGCCGGGTATGCCGGTGTCCTCGGTGGCGAGGTGCGGGCCGGCGCCGGTACCGCCTTCCATGCCGTCGATGTAAATCGAATCGGGCCCGGTCTTGGCCGCCATGCGCACGTCATCGTAGACGCGCGCCGCGCCCAGCTTCAGCTGAATCGGCACCTGGCCATCGGTCGCTTCACGCACTTCCTGGATCTTCAGCGCGAGATCGTCCGGGCCCATCCAGTCGGGGTGACGCGCCGGTGAGCGCTGGTCGATGCCGGCCGGCAGCGAACGCATTTCCGCGACCTGGTCGGTGACTTTCTGCCCCATCAGGTGACCGCCGAGACCGACCTTGCAACCCTGGCCGATGAAGAACTCGACCGCATCCGCGAGACGCAGGTGATTCGGGTTGAAGCCGTAACGCGACTGGATGCACTGGTAAAACCACTTCGACGAATAACGCCGCTCGTCGGGGATCATGCCGCCCTCACCCGAACAGGTGGCGGTGCCGGCCATGGTGGCGCCGCGCGCGAGCGCGGTCTTCGCCTCGTAGCTCAGTGCGCCGAAGGACATGCCGGTAATGTAGACCGGGATGTCGAGCTCCAGCGGGATCTTGGCATTAGGGCCAATGACGGTTTTGGTCAGGCATTTCTCACGGTAACCCTCGATAACGAAGCGAGTCAACGTACCGGGCATGAAGGTAAGGTCGTCCCAGGTCGGGATTTTCTTGAACAGCGAAAATCCGCGCATGCGATAACGACCCAGCTCGGCCTTGATGTGAATGTCGTTCATCACGTGGGGCGGGAAGATAAAGCTGTTACCGAGATGGTAAGGATCTATTTTCTTGTCAGACATCTTTAGTATTCTCCAGAATCGAAACCCGTGCCTACAGCACCAGTTTCTTCTCGCTTGGTTCGAGGTTGTCGTAGTTCCACAATTGCTTGCCGGAAGTCAGCTTGATCATGTTTTCGACACCGTTGGGGGCGGCCATGCCGTACTGCGCGAGCTTGCCCTCGAGATAGCGCTTGTCGAGATCGGTCATCTCGGTTTCGACGCAGTCGACGCCAAGGCTGGCGATCTTGCCACCCACGTAAATCGTGCCGTCGTACATCGAATCGCCGAGGTTGGCACCGGCGTCGCCGAGGATAATCATGCGCCCGCGCTGCATCATGAAGCCGGTGAAGGCGCCAACGCTGTCACCGACGATGATGGTGCCGCCCTTCTGGTCGATGCCGACGCGCGCGCCAGCCTGACCCTTGCACACCAGGTCGCCGCCACGAATCGCGGCGCCGAACAGCGAGCCCGCGTTCTTTTCGATGACGACCTTGCCGGCCATCATGTTTTCCGCGCAGGACCAGCCGACGCGGCCGGAGATGTGGACGTTGGGGCCATCGATAACGCCGCAACCGAAGTAGCCGAGGCTGCCTTCGAAGTTGAGATTCAACCGATTCAGGATGCCGACTCCGAGCGAATGCTTGGCGCGTGGATTGTGCACGGTGATGGTGCCATGCCCCGACTTCATCAACTCGCGGATGCGCAGATTGATATCGGTGATGCTCATATCCGCGGCGTCGAACTCGGCCGTCTTGTCGAAATCGACCTCGTATGACCACGGATAGGTGAAATTCTCTTCCTCGGTAGCCGAGAAGAAACGTTGCTGAGTACGTCCCGCGAGCTGCTCTTCGTGCAGCCCCATGTCATGGGATGTCGTGGTTACGCTGCCCATACTTTTACCTCCCCCTGATAAGGATCCCAGGTGTCTATTTCACGCGGGAAAATACTGCGAATGGCGACTTCTTCCGAAGCCAGCCCGACAAATTCGTCACTCTCGTAAAGCACCATCGGCTTGGCGCCCATCACGTCCTTGGCCATGCCGAGCTGGTCCGCGGTCGCAACCAGGTAGGTGAACACGCCGTCGATGACGTCGATGGAGCGGCGCATCGCGTCCTCGAGACTATCGCCGTGGTCGATCTGGTCGGCGATGTAGACGGCGATCAGCTCCGAGTCGCAGTTGGACATGAAGCGATGACCGCGGTGTTCGAGATCGCGGCGCATGGTCCAGTAGTTGGTCAACTGGCCGTTGTGCACCACGGAAACGTCGTTGAACGGGTATGCCCAGTAGGGATGCGCGGAGCGAATGTCGACATCCGATTCGGTCGCCATGCGCGTATGGCCGATCGCGTGCGTCCCCTTGAAACCCTTGAGGCCGTATTGATCCGATACCACGGTGGCATCGCCGAGATCCTTGATCAGCTCCAGGCCCTTGCCCACCGACAGTATCTCGACACCATCGATGTCTTCGATGAAATCGATCAGGCGTTTCAGGTCGCCGTCGAACTTGAACAGGTAGCGGAATGCGTACTCGGTCGCGTCCTGCTTCTTGATGATTTCGGCGCCGAGCTCTTCCAGGCGCGTATCCACCGCGGCCTTGCGCTCGATCACCTGGCGGTGAATGGAGAAACCGGTCTTCATTTCATCCTGCTCGGCAACCTTGAAGCGCAGGATGTGCACATCGTCGTCGGCCTTGCCGTAAAGCGCGAATCCGGTAGAGTCCGGCCCGCGATGCTTCAACGCCTGAAGCATCTGGGTCATCTCGCTACCGATATCGCTGGTAACGCCGCCTTTCCAGATCAGTCCAGCAATACCACACATAAGAATATCCTCTGTAGAGATTTAAGTTTTGCGCCGACGACGCGGCCACAATTCAATGGCCCGGCGCAGGCAAAGCCTGCACCGAACCCCGACATGCCAGCCTAGGGCAGGCAGTCTAGATACATTTTAAGATCCCAGTCGGTGACGGTGGCGTTGAACTTCTCCCACTCGTCACGCTTGTAATGCTCGAAGACCTTGTACATCTCGCCGGGCATGGCCGATTTGATGACCTCGTCGTTTTCCAGCTCTTTTAGCGCTTCGCCGAGCGACATCGGTAACCTCTTGACCTTCTTGCCCTCGTCCATCGCCTGGTAGATGTTGCGCTCTTCGGCTTCGCCCGGATCGAGATTGTTGTCGATGCCGTCGTCGAAGGCTTTCAGCAGCGCCGCGCCCATCAGGTAAGGATTGACCATCGAATCCACCGAGCGGTACTCGAAGCGTCCCGGCGCGGAAACGCGTAGCGCGCAGGTACGGTTCTGGTAACCCCAGTCGGCAAAGATCGGCGCCCAGAAACCCGTATCCCACAGGCGGCGATACGAGTTGACCGTGGAAGAGCCGATCGAGGTCAGCGCACCCAGGTGCTTGATGACGCCGCCGATGGACTGCAGCCCGACCGGACCCGGAGCACGCTCATCGATGGCGGGGTCCGGCATAAAGGTGTTTTCGCCGCCGACACGATAGGTGAAGGCGCCTTCCATGCCCGGCAGGGTATCCATGCCAAGCTTGTTGACGACCTCTTCACCGCCGCGCCACAGCGACATGTTGTGGTGACAGCCGGAGGCGGACACGCCCATGAACGGTTTCGACATGAAGCAGGCGATCAGGTTGTCTTCGCGCGCCACCTGCGCGCAAATCTGGCGATAGGTGGTCAGGCGGTCGGCGTTACGCAACACATCGTCGAACTGAGTATTCAGTTCGAGCTGACCGGGCGCATCCTCGTGGTCGCCCTGGATGATGTCGAGACCCATTTGCTGCGCATACTCGATGACCTTCATGAAAGTCGGGCGCAATTCCTCGAACTGGTCGATGTGATAGCAGTTCGGCTTGGTGACGCCACCGGCCATCTTGCCGTCTTCACCGCGCTTCAGCCACATCATTTCCGGCTCGGTGCCACAGCGCATGTCGAGCCCGTGCTTGGCCTGGAATTCGTTGTGAATGCGGCGCAGGTTGCCGCGGCAATCCGAAGTCAGCGCGCCACCCGGATTTTCGCGCTCTTCACGGTTGCGGAACAGGGTACAGAACACGCGCCCGATGCGCTTGTCCCACGGCAACTGCACGAAGGTCTCCGGATCGGGGATACCGACCAGCTCCGATGCTTCCGGCCCGTAACCGATGTAATCGCCGTGCCGGTCGATAAACAGGTTGGCGGTGGAGCCGTATACGAGTTGAAAACCTTTCTCGGCGAGACGCTCCCAGTGGGCTGCCGGAATGCCCTTGCCGACGATACGGCCGGTAACGGAAATGAACTGGTAATAGATGTAATCGACACCAGTTTCCTTAATCTTTTCAGCGACCTGCTTGACCAGGTCGGCGCGCCCAGGTGCTTCCACATGTGCTTGTAAATCGGTCATGTTACCCTCCAACGGTTTTTTAGAGACTTCAGCTTCTTGTTGCGTTTCGGTTCTGTGACAGGGGCGCGCAGGAGTCGTTCAACTTCCCCCCGAAAAGCCCTCGCTCGATTGCCCGTGGTACCTTCTGGGCGAACCAGACAGGGGCCAATGGTATACCCAATGGCTCATTCAAGACAATACCCGATCTGCCTTTTTTTGGACAATTATACCAAATAGCGCGGAAAATAATGTACCAATTTTACTTCGGCCCTCCACTCAAGTTCCCTCACGTCCGCCAAGAGACTCATCTGGCCATCTTTAACCCAATCATTTTTTCTCATTTTATTATTATATTTCAGAAATTTAAGTAATATTTAGCAAGCCTCGACAGCATGGCCAGAGAGTTTCACAGCCCTGTTTCAGTTCCTGGAGAAAATGTACCAATGACCTCATATTTGCTTAAATAAAATCGATACAGGCTTGATATAGATCAAATTTTAACGCATTATTGTACCAATTTACTGTACCTTTTAACCCAACACGCGATAGAGGTGCCCAGGTGAGCAATTTGCACATAGCAACCACTTTTCAGAGCAGGCGGGGATATTCGATCTTCCGGCGGCAGCGCGGGTAGGCACGTGGGGGTAACGACCAGCAATGTTGCCGCGCAACTGCGCCAACGCATCGTCGAGGGCGACTATGCCTATGAAGAACGCCTGCCCGCCGAGCGCAACCTGGCGCAGGAGTTCGGCGTTTCGCGCGGCACCATTCGTTCCGTGCTGCAGATTCTCGAGCAACAGAACATGGTGGAACGCCAGATCGGCAGCGGCACCTACGTCACCCACCGCGAAACCACCAATCAACGGGAAATCACCAGCCTCACCAGCCCGGTCGAGATGAACGAGGTGCGCATCGCGATCGAGCCGCAGATGGTGCGCCTCGCTATCGCCAACGCGAGCTCCCGTGACCTCGATGAACTGCACGAGGCGCTGCGCCAGTGCGAGGAGTGCGATTCCGATCCTGAAAAATTTGCGCGCGCGGATACCGCTTTCCACATGGCGTTGGCGAGCTGTTCACGCAATAAATTGATGTACTGGCTTTACGAGCGCATCAGCGAAGTCAGGCGCAACGCGCAGTGGCGCACGATGAAGGCCAAGTTGCTGACCGCCGAGCGCATCAACTCGTACAACCGGCAGCACCGGCAGCTTTACGAAGCCATCGCCGCGCGCGATACTAGCAGCGCTGTGCAACTCATCAAGGATCACCTCTATGGCGTACACGACGACCTCCTCGATACCGACTAGTTCGATACGGACTTGTCGATGAACGCAGCGCCGTTCCCTTCACCCCAGCGAATTCGCGTTCCCGGCATCAATGCGCTGCCGCCAAACCTGGAACGCTACCAGGTGCGCGCCGGGGGCAGCGTCGCGCTGCTGCTCGCCGCCGGCGACGAACTCGAACTGGTCAGTCCCGAAGGGCTGCAACCCGCGGAAATCAGCGTATTCGATAGCGAGGGCCGCAGCGATCCCGTGCTGATCGGCGCTCGCGCCGACGGTCATGCGGAATCCTTGAAACAGATCCTCGCCACGGGCGAGGCGCCGGCGCTGCAGGCGTCATTGTCCGCGCGACAGATCGCCATCGACACGGCCCGCAGCACAACGGTGTTCGCGGAGCAGTCCCCGGCCGGTGACTCGGCTCGCTTCAGCGCCACGGCAGCGGTCACCTGCGTCGTCGTCGCGCCCGGCAGCGTGATGCGCGCCGATCACCAGGATACCGCCACCGACCTGGTCGCATTCGTGCAGCGCAACGCGGTCGCAGCCGATGAAAAAATCATTCGCCTGCCCGACCCGCTGGCCGATCCGCTCGCAGACCAACGCATCGCAGCGCGCACCGCGTTTGCCTACGAGGTCAAGGCCGGCGATTACATACAGATCATCGATGTCGAAGGGCGCGAGTGCTCGGATTTCCAGTGTTTCGATTCGCTGCAGCTCGAGCGCGGCGCGGAACGTTGCCTGGACGCCACCACCACGCGCTACGCGATCGGCGCCGCCTACCCGGCCCCGGGGCTGTTCTCGAAGTTTTACGATCAGAATTTCGAGCCGATGGTGGAGGTGGTGCAGGACACCTGCGGCCGGCATGACAGCTTTGGCACCGCCTGCACCGCCAAGTACTACGACGACATGGGTTACCCGGGGCACGTCAACTGCTCCGACAACTTCAACCGCGTGCTGCAGCCCTACGGCGTCGAAGCGCGCAAGGGCTGGATGGCAATCAACCTGTTTTACAACACCGGCGTCGACGACAACAACCAGATTTACTTTGACGAACCCTGGTCGCGCCCCGGTGACTACGTGCTGATGCGCGCTCTCAAGGACATGGTCTGCGTCTCGTCTGCCTGCCCCTGCGACGTCGATGCGGCCAACGGCTGGAACCCGACCGACATCCACCTGCGCATTTACTCCGCAAAAAACACTTTCAACAAAGCGACGGCCTTCAGAATGACCACCGATGCAGACAAACAATTGACCAAAGAGACCGGCTTCCACAGCCGTACCTCGCAACATACGCGCAACTTCACCGAGTACGAGGGTTACTGGCTGGCGAACAGCTACACCAAATACGGCGCAATCGACGAGTACTGGGCCTGCCGCGAAGGCGTCGTGGCGATCGACCTGTCGGCGTTGCGCAAGTACGAGGTAACCGGCCCCGACGCCGAGCTGTTGCTGCAAACCTGCGTCACGCGCGACATTCGCCGCCTCGCCGTGGGCCAGGTCGTGTATACCGCCATGTGTTACGAAAATGGCGGCATGATCGACGACGGCACCGTGTTCCGCCTCGGCCAGAACAACTTCCGCTGGATAGGCGGCAGCGACAACAGCGGGCTGTGGCTGCGCGAACAGGCGCAGAAGCTCGGGCTGCACGCCTGGGTGCGCAACTCGACCGACCAGCTGCACAACCTGCAGGTGCAGGGGCCGAAGAGCCGCGAGGTGTTGCGCAAGGTCATCTGGACGCGACCCGACCAGGCCAATATCGACGAACTCGGCTGGTTCCGTTTTTCCATAGCGCGCATCGGCGACGACCAGGGCATACCGCTGGTGGTGTCGCGCACCGGTTACACCGGCGAACTGGGTTTCGAAGTATTCTGCCATCCGCGCGACGCCGCGGCGGTGTGGGACGCAATCTGGGAAGCCGGCCGCGAATACGACCTGACGCCGCTGGGGCTCGAGGCGCTGGATATGCTGCGCATCGAGGCCGGGCTGATCTTCGCCAACTACGAGTTCAGCGACCAGACCGATCCTTTCGAGGCCGGCATCGGTTTTACCGTGCCGCTAAAGACCAAGCAGGACGACTTCATCGGCAAGGACGCGCTGATCAAACGCAAGGAAAACCCGCAGCGCGTGCTGGTCGGGCTGGAACTGGTCGGTGACGAGATGGCCGCCAACGGCGACTGCGTCGACATCGGCCGCAACCAGGTCGGCGAAATCACCAGCGCGGTGCGCTCGCCGGTACTGCGCAAGAACCTCGCGCTGGCGCGCGTCCAGGTCGAACACAGCGAGCCCGGCACGGAGCTCGAAGTCGGCAAGCTCGACGGGCAGCAAAAGCGCCTGCCGGCAAAGGTGGTCGCATTCCCGTTCTACGACCCGACCAAGTCGCGCGTGCGCGACGTGCCGCCGCCCGCGTAAACGCTGACTCGCCCGTTTCGCTAGACCCGCGGCCAGGCAGCGCCTGGCGGAGACAACATCATGGTAATGGCTCGACATCTGAAATCACTCGACGCGCGCGTTGCGGCGATCCTGGTGAACTCGACACCGGATAAAGACCTGTCGACGAGCCGCATCGACTCGGTCGCGGTCAGCTACGCCGGAATGGAAGGAGAATCGCATTCCGGCCTGGTGCGCGCTTCCTGTGTGCGCGTGCGCCACCAGTATCCGCAGGGCACCGAAATTCGCAACACGCGACAGGTATCCATCGTTTCGGTCGAGGAGCTGACGCTGATCGCCGCAAACATGGGCGTCGATGGCCTGCAGCCCGAGTGGCTGGGGGCCAACCTGCTGGTCAGCGGAATTCCGAATTTCTCCCAGATCCCACCATCGACCCGCATGATCTTTGACGGCGGCGCCTCGCTGGTGGTGGACCTGGAAAACAGCCCCTGCAAGTACCCGGGCGAAATCATCGAGCGCCACCATCCCGGCTTCGGCGACCGCTTTGCCAAGGCCGCGGTCGGCAAACGCGGCGTCACCGCCTGGGTGGAACGCGAAGGCCGCATCAGTAACGGCGACTCGATCCGCCTGTACATCCCCCCGCAGCGCATCTACGACTTTTCCGCCTGACTGCGGTCATTCCCGATGGCGCGCAGCGCCCGTCCGCTAGCGGTGAGATAAGCGGGCTATCTGATCACCAGGCAATTGATATCGGTGATATCGAGCAGTTTGCGCGAAACGCTACCCATCCACGGCGACTTGGTCTTGGACAGACCGCGCGTCCCCACCACGATCAGGTCGACGTTACGGCGGCGGG